>Ga0307375_10002035_pt1 | contig 21197 bp, 19 predicted proteins | sample TR1MG_FD_202531 | JGI IMG/M metagenome (GOLD analysis project Ga0307375, IMG submission 202531) | Soil microbial communities from Risofladan, Vaasa, Finland - TR-1 | ecosystem: Environmental > Terrestrial > Soil > Coastal area > Acid sulfate soil | place: Finland: Risofladan, Vaasa | collected...
TCATAGCCTTCGGCCTTCAGAATCGGAATCCGGTAGGCCTCGAGTAGTTGCTCGATACGCTCGACACCCCGATCGAAGTCGGCCTGGAGTTCGTCCGACAGCTTCTCACGCGTCGCCTTGTACTCGGCGTACTGTTCGTTGCGGAACGAGAGTCCGGAATCGTGCACCCAGCCGAGGTATTCCGGCTGGTGTTTGGTCAGCAACCGTTGGATGAAGTTTGCCACACCCCATGCCGCCGACGTATTCTCGCCCCGACCCGTCGTCAGGGGTCGCGAGATGAGCGCGAAGAAGGCTCGATAGATGATGGCGTAGCCGTCAACAAGGAACAGGCGCTTGTCGGCGGGGGGGGCGGGAGAGGTGGCGGAGCTGGAGCCAGCGTCGGTCATCGGGGTTTCGGTGTTGAGAAAGGGGCCACGTGGCGTGGCGTTCTTGGCCATCAATCAGCTTGCCGGAACCCCTGGTTACCATTAGCTTCGCCGCGTGGCGCGCGAATCGATGCTGGGGCGAGACCTCGCCGGATATGTACTGGACAGTGAAGTCGGCGAAGGCGGAACCTCCGCCGTATTTCGGGCGCACCACCCCGAACACGGACCGGTAGCTGTCAAGATCCTGCGTGAGAAGCTCCGCAGTGACAAGACCGCCGTCGCCCGATTTCTGCGGGAAGCCCGGTACGGTGAGCGTGTGATCCACCCCAATGTAGTCCGGACCATCGAGATCGGTGAAGCGGGGCCCGGCCTTCACTTTCTCGCCATTGAATGGGCCCCTGGGGAGCTCCTCGAGCGGTATGCGCGGCGGCGCGGCCCCCTCCCCCCCACAGAAGTCGCGAACATCGTAAAGCAGATTGCCGCCGCAGTGCACGCCGCGCACCAGGTTGGCATTGTCCACCGAGACCTGAAGCCGGAAAACGTGATGTACGATCCGGAAACCGGGCAGGTGAAGCTGCTTGATTTCGGAATTGCTACGGACACCGACATCGCCCCTGAACAGCGGCTCACGCGCGCCGGTTTCTTCGTCGGAACCCTGATGTATGTGGCGCCCGAAGCGCTATCGGGAGAACTTGTGACACCGGCCGCCGATCAGTTCAGCCTGGCGACCATTGCGTACTTTCTCCTGACCGGATGCCTGCCATATGTCGCCAAGTCACCTCGGGAGATGTTCACGCAGCTGTTGACTCAGCCGCCGTTGCCCCTCAACATGGCCCGGCAAAATCTCCGGTTCTCATCGGCCATTGAGGCGGTGGTCATGCGCGGCCTCGAGCGCGAGCCAACCAAGCGCTATGCGGATGCGGTGGCGTTCGCGGCGGCCCTCGAAGCGGCCATCGCCCAACCGCCAGTCCAAGATGACAGCGGGTTCATGGCACGGCTGAAGTCCGTGTTCTCCAAAAAGGGGTAGCCCCGATCCGCCGAAGTTCGGGGCGGGATGTGTTCAGTCCCGGATCGGCAGCCAGACGGTGAACACGGCCCCCCGGCCGACTTCGCTTTCGACCGTGATCTCTCCTCCGAGAAGGGCTGCCAGCCGCCGCGAGATTGGCAATCCAAGTCCGGTTCCCCGCTCTCGTTCGTCCTGTGGCGCCCCAGGGCGAACCTGTTCAAACTCCTCGAAAATCCGCTCCTGATCGGTGCTGGCGATACCGATACCGGTATCCTTCACGTCAATGGCCAACCAGCCGCCGCGTTGCTCCAATCGTGGGATGGCGTGTTGCCCCGTGACGGCCAAGCTTCGCGGCGTCGGCCCAAGGGCCTCAACGCGTGTTCGAATCTCGATGGCCCCTTCGCGCGTGTACTTGACCGCATTTCCCAAAAGGTTGATCAGGATTTGCCGTAGGTGTGTGGGGTCGGTTCGAATCTTCGGGCCGTCGGGACTCGCATCGATCGAGACCCCAAGCCCTCGCTCATTCACCAACGGTTCAATCTCACTCACGACGTTGACCAGGAATGGACGAAGGGTCACCGTTTCCAGGCGGACGTCCAGCCGCCCTGCGGCAATCTTGGCAATGTCCAGAACCTGATCAACCAGCGTTCGCAGCCGTGCCGCGGATGTCGCGATGCGTTCGACGGGTGAGATCTGTTTCGGCGAGAGCTCTCCGTACCCGCCGTCGCGCAACAGGTCCACAAAACCAACGATCGCATTCAGCGGTGTCCGCAATTCGTGCGATACGCTTGCGAGAAACTCGCTCTTCATGCGATTCGCACGCAGCAGTTCCGCCGACAGGCGCTCCAGTTCCAGAGACCGCTCAGCAATCCGAAGCGTCTGTCGGCGCTCGCGAAGCAGTCCAAGGAACAACAGACCGACTGCCGTGGATCCGATCAGCCAGATCGCCCACCGGGTTGCGTTGCTACCCGAGGCCTGGGCCGAGATGATGAACCACTCGGGTCTTCCAGGCAACGGAAGCCGCACAGGAGCGCTCTGGCGCGTCGTTCTTCCCCGGTGCGGCGTTTCGACCGCCGTATCTCCATCCACAAGCAATGCCAGAAATGAACGGCCCTCCACTTCTGCATTAGCCGCCGGTGCGAGCAGCGACCGCTCATCCACGAGGGCAATTGCCACGTTCGCGAAGACCCCGTCATCGATGATTGGCTCGCCAAGCAGCGCTTGCCCGGGATCCTTTGTTCCGGTCCGGTTCAACCCCTGAAGTTGTAGCTGCCGGCCCTGGGCGACGCGACGGGCAAGGGCTTCAACGGCTCCCGGTGGGATTCGAACCCTACCCGTTGAGTCCCAGAGGATTGAATCGACCAGCCCCACGCCAAGGGAGTCGAACAACCATACGGCCCGAAGGGCTTTCGTCTTTCCCTCATTCCGACCCAAAACACTCAGGGGATGTTCAATCTTCTGTTGCCGCGAAATCGCACTCATCTCATGGAGCCACTCGCCGGCCAACTGTACTTCCTGCGCCACAATCGTGGCCGACGCGGTCGCGTCCAGTGTCGCCTGTTGGTCCGTACTATGACGCAACGACCGATCCGTCAGGATCAGACCAGCCAACAGGAGTGCAAGCAGCAACATCAGGGCGATCAGAAACAGACTCACCCGATCGCTGTCTTTCCACAAATCACGTACTCGCGTCATCGCGTCCGAGAAGTCCTGAAACGTATCTGCCTATCCACATCTTCTGCTACGGCTCCCTGTGGCAGTTTCGTGGTTTGAGTATGGCGCATGAACCTAGCGATATGGGTTGGAATTCTTCGAGGATTCGGACATACGGCTTGATCAGGTCACGTTCAAACCGCTGCAGCATTAGTTCACCGGAAAATGCCGCACGAAATTCAACAGCGGTCATGCCCACCATCGTGCGAACATGCCGGCCAAAACTCTGCGGAGAGGAATACTCGAGGTGGTTGGCCACATTGGCAACCGAAAAGCCCTGATTCTCGAATAGATACGCTGCTCGTACCAACCGAACCGTCGCCAAGTAGCGTTTGGGCGCCGGCAGACCAATGCGAAAGAACCGACTCATCAACGTACTTGGCAGCAGATGCATCTGTCTCGCCAGCAAGCGCACCGACGGAATTGTCCTGGATGCGTGAAACAACATCTCAAAGAACCTGAAGCATTCGTCGGTGATCCGAGGAACCACCGCATGCAATCTTGTCAACGCCAGATGTTCGAATGCATCCGTGAACTGCTCCGACAGATACGTCCGGAGCTCATTCCATCCCTGGGGTGAGCGGACGTCCACGACCTTTCGAACTCCATGCTTCCCAAGCCGAAGCAGTACACCCGGCGTACGATCCGTCATTCGAGACAGCAGCGCAATTGTCGGAATTCGCGGGATTTCGCGCACCATCGTTGCCAGATTCTCCTGCTCTTCATCCTCACAGTACCGAACCGACACGAGGATTGCCCGCGCCCCATGCTTTCGAATATCCCACATGAGTTGGTCCACATGAGACCGGTGTTGCGTTTGATATACACCCACTCCCGCGGCATCCACACGAATTCGTTCGTCTGGAGTCAGAATCGTGGAGACCAGACAATCGGCAAGCGTACGATTGGGGATGGGCATGGTATCGGACTCCGCGCGCGGGAGGTGGAAGGAAGCCGGCGCCAAATGTCTCCGAACGCGTCACCATTGCGTCATCTTCTCGCCATGTTCAGATTGCATTTTCACATCTAACCTATTATAAAACAAGAGGTTAGAAGTCCGTTGACGGATCGGAAAGATCGACGAATTTCATCCCCCAGGATATATTTTATTTCAACACAAGCTCTTAGCCAGACGATCGCGGATCGAAAGATCCGAGGAAAGTCCGGACACTTTGAGGAAGCTGCCAGGTAACGCCTGGGCGTACTCGTTCAGTACGACGGATAGCGCCACAGAAAAGACACCGCCGATGGTCGTTTTTCAGACACAGGTAAGGGTGAAATGGTGAGGTAAGAGCTCACCGCGGAAGTGGCAACACTTCTGGCACGGCAAGCCACAGCTGGTGCAAGGCCAAATAGGCAGTGAGAGTCCTCAACTCGACAAAAACACTGCGGGTAGGCTGCTAGAGAACTCGAGCGATCGTGTTCCCAGAGAAATGATCGTCCAGCTTAATTGCTGACAGAATCCGGCTTATCGGCTAAGAGCCCTCAGATGTGAAACCGGGAGTGTGCAAAGTGCACACTCCCGGTTTCACATTCTTTCTCTCTCCGACCGCAAGCGCTACCTCAATCCACTAACCGCAACGGCATTACCAAACACAAATACTTTGCCTCTTCCTTCCAACCTTCTGGTTCGACCGTTGCTGCCCGCTCGGGAGCCTTGAAGGTCATCTTCACTTCTTCTGTTGGCATGTATCGCAGGATCTCCAACAAATAATTCGCATTGAAGCCGATATCGAGCGGATCGCCTGTGTATCGCACCGCCAGTTCATCCTGGGCTTCGCCTAAATCAGGTGTCTGCACGCTGAATCGCAGAATCCCGGCATTGAATGTCATCCGAATCCGGTGGGTCTGGTCGGATGCGATTACAGACATTCTGCGCAGCGCGCTTGCCAGGGCCATCTTGTCTATGACGGCATTCTTGTCGTTATCTCGCGGAATCACCTGATCGTACGGCGGATAGGGACCCTCAATCAGCCTTGTGTACACCGTTGTGAACGGAGATCTGAACGCCAGGTGATTTTCTCCCTTTCCTATTTCCAGTTCCTCGTCAGCAGGAAACAGTCTTCGAATCTGCTCCAGTGCCTTGGGTGGAATGATCAAGTCGCCAGTGCTCCCTTTGGGCGCCTTCATATCCATCTCCATTCGCGCCAAGCGATGTCCGTTCGTAGCCACCATCGCCATAGTGTCGGTTTTTACTTCCCACAACACACCATTCAAAATGGGACGACTTTCCTCCGTCGATACTGCAAACGCACTGTGCCCAATCAACATCTGCAAATGTGAGGACTGAACTCTCCAGTTCTGCGTGAACTTGACAGTTGGAAACGCTGGAAATTCATCCTTTGGAAGGCCCAAGATTTTAAAATGTGCTCGCCCACAATCAAGAACCAAGCGCTGCTCTCCAAGCGTGCTCAAACGAACAGGAGCTGGCGGTAGTTCTCGAGCAATATCAATCAGCTTCTTTGCCGGAACTGTAATTCCACCCTTTTCCTCCACCTCAGCTGCCACCTCCGTGCGCACTGCGATATCAAGATCCGTCGCAGAGAACGCCGCTCCCTTTTCAGCTCCTTCCACAAGAAGATTACTTAAGACCGGCAATGTGCTCTTTGATGGAACCGTAGCACCAACTGCTGCCAATCCTTCCTGGAGCTTTTCCCGAGAGATTGTGAGACGCATTGGTTGTGCCTGGGAATGTGGGAAAGAGGCCTGACTATTAAAGTAGTTTCTTGCTTAAAAGAAGAAGTTGTAGTAGGGAATCAACAATGTGGAAGCGATACTGTAAATGATGGTCTCTATGCGGGTTGCGGTTGAGCTAAGTGGCTAGAGACTTGTGGAAACTGTTGGTAATCACTGTAGGAGGATCTTTTTATGGGATATGGAGTTGAGTTCGAACGGCGCCATATTTGGCTCTGATATCCGCATTCTGCTCAAGAAGCTGTTTTGCTCGTGTGAGGCTGTGAATGACCGTCGAATGATCACGGCCGCCAAATGCAGCGCCGATCTCAATTAATTGCATGTTGAGAACGTCTCGAGCCAGGTACATGGCAATTTGTCGAGGGATTGTGAGCGTCTGAGTTCTAGCTTTTGAACAAAGGCCTTCAACCGTGACATTCCAAACCCGCGCAACGGTATCCTGAATGGTTGTAATACTATACGCCGCAGAGAGATCGGATGTTTGTAGAAGAGGTGCGTGGGTGGAGCGCAGGGCCTCCTGTGCAAGCGCTAAATCAATAGGCCGGTGCTTGAGGGATGCATAGGCTAGGATCTTGATTATGGAGCCTTCGAGCTCGCGAATACTGGACTGGACAATCTCTGCAATGTATCGAATGACATCGTGTGGAAAAGTTAGATCGAGGTGATCTAACTCCGTTTTGTGCTGAAGGATAGCGATTCGGTGCTCCACATCGGGTGGCTCAATATCGGCGACCATACCCCACTGAAAACGACTTACCAAACGAGCTTCGAGACCTCCAATTTCTGCGGGTGGCCTGTCGCTTGTGAGAACAATCTGCCGGCCGGCCTCATAGAGGGCGTTGAAGGTGTGGAAAAACTCTTCTTGGGTCCCTTCTTTACCCTTGAGAAAGTGAATGTCGTCGATCAGAAGAAGGTCGGTCTCACGAAAGCGACGACGGAATTCCGCGGTCTTCCGGTTCTGGATTGAGGCAACCATGTCGTTGGTAAACTGTTCGGTGCTTAGGTAGGTGACCCGAAGTGATGGCTTTGTGCGAAGCAACTCGTGCGCAATGGCTTGCATGAGGTGGGTCTTGCCGAGACCCGTACGCCCATAGATGAAGAAGGGGTTGTAGACTCTGCCTGGCGCTTGAGCGATCGCGTGTGCGGCCGCCGCAGCAAGTTCGTTGGATTTACCGACGACAAAATGTTGGAATGTGTACCTGTCGTTCAAAAATGGCGTTATGGCGCGCTCTTGCTGTTGCTGTGGTGTCTCCATTTTTGAGGCGGAGAACAAATCCATCTGAGGACGCTGTTGGCGATCCTGATCGACGCGAAAGGTGAGTGAAATTGGATGTCCCAACGCGACAGGAGCAAGCGAGCTGATTAGCTCGGCGTATTTGGACTCGGTCCACTCGAGGGAAAATTGATCGGGTACACTCACGGTCAGCGTGGGATCTTCCCAGCTGACAGGAGTGATGGGCTCGAGCCAGGTCCTGAACACATCTTCCCCAACGCTTGCGCGTGCTTGGGTCAGAAGGCGGGACCAGATTTCAGTGGCGTCAGTTTGCATTGCTGTGTGGATAACTCTTGGGCTGGCCAAAGTACGCTGCCTGGAGAGCAAAGGCAACGGAGCAAAGAACAGTAACACACCGCATGCACCGATTTCTTAAACCGCTTGACCTATCTCTAAGCTCTGACTAGTCTTACAGGTCTCTGGAGAAACTCTCACAGTCGACTGTTTGGAGTTAGAGATGGGCAAGCCAACGTACCGTCCGCGCAATAAGCGTCGAATCAAAAAGCACGGGTTCCGCGCGCGGATGGAAGACAAGTGGGGCCGGAAGGTCCTGAGCGAACGGCGGAAGAAGGGACGGAAGCGCCTCACGGTGAAGCTTCCGAGCAAGTACGCTGGCGCGTAAGTGACACACGGGTATCCGCGTGAACAGCGGATCACTCAGCGTTCCGAATTTCATAAGTTGTCCAGGGAGGGGAAGCGGGTTCGTACGTTGGATCTCGACGTACGAAGTCTTGCTTCCCCTCTCGGCTATGTGCGTGCGGGCGTCATCGTGCCGCGGCATGGACACACCGCAGTGGCGCGGAACAAGCTCAAGCGGCGGTTGCGCGAGCTGGTTCGAACACTTGTACTTCCGTTGCAGGTTTCGTGTGACATTGTCATTCGCTGCCGACCGGGCGCTTATCAGCGGACGTTCGCGCAGTTGCAGGAGCAGATTGGAATCCTTCACACGGCGCTCCAGCAGAAGTTCGCCGCAGGGGGAGACGCATGAAGCGAGTGCTCGTCCTCATAGTTCGAGGATATCAGATAGGGATCAGTCCGCTGTTGCCGCCGTCCTGCCGCTATTACCCCACGTGCTCGGCGTATGCGGTGGAGGCGTTGGAGAAACACGGGGCTGCCAAGGGCAGCTGGTTGGCGCTTCGGCGGATTCTCCGGTGCCACCCTTTTCACGCGGGTGGTTATGATCCCGTTCCTTAACTCAAAGATGATCTAGCACATGGACCGTCGTGTCTTCTTGGCTGTCATCCTGACGGCGATCGTGATCGTGGTAACGCCGCTCCTGTTTCCGGGATCGAGACCACCCGTCTCACAAGACAGCGCTGGTGCCGACAGCGGGTATGTTGCGGGCGTGCGCGACAGCACCCCGCGGCTTACGCCCGGGAGTTCCGCCGTTACCGCGAGCGCGAGCCCGACGGCGAGCATCGCGCCAGCGGCGCCGGCACCTGGCACCCAGGTGGTGATCGGTGACAGCATCTCGGTGACGAGCCCGCACATGACCGTGTGGTACGGCACGGATGTGGCGGCCCCGTTTCGTGTGGCGCTCACGGATTATGCTTCGCGAGAGCCCGCAAAAGATGGCGGTCGGGTGCAGCTGCGGACGGTGCAACCGACGGCCCTGCTTGGCTATCGCGTGACGCTGGGTGACAGCGCGCTCGATCTGACGGGCGTCAAATTCTCCGCAACCACCACCGGAGGCGCGCAACCCACGGGAGTGACCTTCCGTGGCGCCGTCGAGGGTCATCCGGTCTCGATTGACTACGGCAGTCCAACCCAGAACGCCGATCGCTATCTCGTGCACGTGCTGGTGGACATCGGTGGCGCGCCAGAGAAAGGGCAGCTGACCATCACGCTGCCAGGAAGCCTCGTATCGCAGGAGTCGGATACCACGGACGACATCCGACACCTCGCGTTCGGGTACAAAGCCGCCGGCGGCGACATCAGCAGTTTGCCGTTCACCAAGCTCGATTCCGGGCAGACCAAGGGTGTGGCCGGTCCCATGGAATGGGTGGTGGTGCGCAACAAGTACTTCCTGTTCGCGCTGATCTCACCGGATAGTTCAATTGCCGGTGCGACGTTCACCGGCGCGCCACGGGTGGCGAAACTGGCTCCCGAAGCAGGAGCCAGCGTCGTATTGCCGCTACGGAACGGACGGGCGGCGTTCGATGTCTACATGGGGCCGCAGGAATATGAGCGGCTGCGTTCGCTGGGGCACGGGCTCGACCGCGTGAATCCGTACGCCGGATGGCTACACGGCGTGGTGCAACCGTTCGCCACGGTGGTGACGCGCGTGTTGCTGTGGATGAAGAGCACCTCGGGGTTGGGCTACGGATGGGTGATCGTCATCTTCGGGGTGGTGGTGCGACTGTTGCTCTGGCCGCTGAACCAGACGGCGATGCGGACCAGCATCCGGATGCAGCGGCTACAGCCGGAGCTGGCCGAGGTCCAGAAAAAGTACAAGAACGAGCCGGAAAAGCAGCGCGACGCGTTGGTCAAGCTGTACGCGGCGCACGGGATGACGCCATTCAGTCCAATGATGGGCTGTCTGCCGATGATGATCCCGATGCCGATTCTGTTCGCGCTGTATTTCGTGTTCCTGAACACCATCGAGTTCCGCGGCGTGTCGTTTCTGTGGATGCACGACATCTCGGCGGCCGATCCGTATTACATCACGCCGCTGGTGATGGGGCTCTCGATGTTCGCCCTGTCGTGGATCGGCATGCGCGGCACGCCGCCGACGCCGCAGACACGGATGATGAGCTACATGATGCCGGTCGTGCTGACGTTCATGTTCCTGCGCTTTGCCGCTGGGTTGAACCTGTACTATGCCGTGCAGAACCTGGCGGCGTTGCCGCAACAGTGGCTGCTGGCGCGTGAGCGCGCCGGATTGTCCAAGGGCGGCGGCGGCGGCAATGGCGGAGCAATTACGGCACGAGGAAAGACGTAGCGAGCCAAGGGAGCCGGAGCCTTGCCAGCGGGTTTCACGCGAGAAGACACGATCATTGCCACCGCCACGGCGCCGGGAATCGGCGCCCTGGCGGTGGTGCGCCTATCGGGCCAGACGGCGCACACAATGGCGGATCGCCTCATCGTGGGCGGGTTGCCGCCGGCGCGGGCGGTAACGCTCCGGACACTGCGGGCGCCGAGCGGGGAAGTGCTGGACGAGGCGATGGTGATCCGGTACGACGGGCCGAGGTCGTTTACCGGAGAGGACAGCGTCGAGATCATCTGCCACGGTGGATGGGTGACCGCGGCCCGCATTCTGAGAGCGGCGGTGGAAATAGGAGCGCGAGCAGCAGAGCCAGGAGAGTTCACGCGCCGTGCCGTGTTGAATGGCAAGCTGGATCTGCTGCAGGCGGAAGCGGTCAACGACCTCATTCGCGCAGAGTCGACGGCAGGAGCGGTGCTTGCCCTGCGGCAACTGGATGGCGGACTCTCGCAGCGGATTGCCGGCCTCCGGGAGCAGATTCTGGAGCTCGAAGCGTTGGTCGCGTACGAGATCGACTTTCCCGAAGAGGACGATGGCCCGGTGGATCCGGCGCGCATCGGGAGGGCGATCGATGCCGCCGTAGCCGCCACCGATCAATTGATCGCGACGACCCCGACGGGCGAGTTGGTACGACAGGGGGCGGTGGTAGCAATCGTCGGACCGCCCAACGTGGGCAAGTCCTCACTGTTCAATGCGCTCCTGGGTCGCCGGCGCGCCCTGGTGACGGATATCCCGGGCACGACACGTGACGCACTGGAAGCGATGTTGGACGTGATGCCGATTCCGCTGCGATTGGTGGATACGGCGGGGCTTCGCGAGAGCACCGACATTGTGGAGCAACTGGGCGTGGCCGTGAGCCGCGAATATCTGGAGCAGGCGCAAGTAGTGCTTGCGTGCGGCGACTCGCGCGAAACGCTGGCCATGGCGCTGGCGAGCGCCATGGCTGGATCGGAAACGACAGAACGCGTGGTGCCGGTGTGGACGAAGAGCGACCTGAACGGCGCCGAAGAGGCAATGAACGAGACGAACGTGTTCCACGTGAGCGCGGTGACCGGTGCCGGACTCGACCGGCTGATCACACACGTGAGCGCGTTGGCTGGCGTTCAGGCAGGGGCTCCGGCGCCCGACTCCCCGGTGGTGACGCACACGCGGTACCGACAGGTGTTGCTGCGCGCGCGGGACGAGTTGCTGTCGTTCCGGGAGGCGCGGGCCGGAGCGTCGCTGCCCACGACGGTGAGTGCCGTGCACCTGCGCGAAGCCGTACGGATTCTGGAGGAGTTGATCGGGGCCGTGGACATCGACGATGTGCTGGGCAAACTGTTCAGCACTTTCTGCGTTGGCAAATAGAGCCTAGAGCTCGGCCGCACCCCGGGTGGCATGCTCCCAGATTTCTCCAGCGAGCCACTCCATGCGTTCGTGCGCGTATTCGAGCTCGGAGGGCGAGAGTTCGGCCACGTGGTTGGTGAGGTGGCGTGCGAGGTCAATCATCTCGTCGAGCAACTCGCGGAGCGTCTGGTTGCGGCGGCGCTCGGGTGGACCGATGGGAGGCACGGACCGACCCACCGTCTCAGGACGCCGTGGCGGCGCTGCCGGACGCGAGCGACCCCAGCTCGGCGGTAGACGCGCGCAGCGCCCAGGGGAGTCCGCGGGCGGCGATTGCGCCCTCTACCATGCGGGCACCGATGTAGTATCCGCTGCGCTCGGGCAGCACATAGCGGCCGACCATGCGCGCGTCGTCGGGCATGCCGTCGGACAGATATCGGAGGCGCAAGCCGAGCGCCGCCCGGTCGAGGTCGGGGGCGACGGCCTGCCAGAGCGCGGGTTCGAGTTCGCGAATCCTGGCGTACTGGCGACGGACGTATCCGAAGTACTCCCAGACCGCGTGACCAGGGCTCACCAGCTGGGACGCATGGACGGCGAGGCCCTCGTTGACGAGCAATTCCCGCAGCGTAGCCGTGCGCCCGACATCCCAATACGAATATTCACCCGTCTCTTCGAGCAGCGTACGCATCTCGGCGTGGCTGGTGGGCGAGGTGTAGCGTACGACGTGGGCGATCTCGTGGGCGAGCCAGAGCGGGATGAGCTCGGGGTCGAGGCCGAGGCCGAAGGTGTCGGGGTTCGCCACGCCGGTGAAGTGCTCGAGGCAGACGAACGCCACGCCACGGCGGTCGACGACGAGTTCCCCGGCGTTGGCGGCGCCGACCCCGATCATCAGGACGACATCGAAATCGGTGTCGACCCCGAAGGCGCGCGTGCACAGCTCTTCCACGCGGCGGGCGAGGGTGACGACGTCGGTGCGCTCGAGCATCGAGCGAAGATCGGCGCGATCGGCGGCCACGGTTCCGCGGAGGATCTCGAGAAAGTGCGGGCCTTCGGGCGGAATTACGTAGTTGTTCCAGTAACTCTGCAGGATGCGCTGGTGCGTCGCGAGGTAGCGCTGGTACGCGGCAATCGGGTCCGTGCTGTCGAGAACTGCGAAGAAATCTGGCAGCAGGTTGATGAGCATTCAGCCGGTCTGGAGAAGGCAGCGGCAGGAACTCGCGGACGCGGAATCATACAGATCAGACCGGATGCGAACAAGACCAACGAGCACGGGAGTCAAGAATATCCCGGCTATCGCGTGCCGAAGAGGCGATCGCCGGCGTCACCGAGCCCAGGTAAGATGTAGCCGTGTTCGTTCAACTCACGGTCGAGTGCCGCGCAGAACACCTGCACATCCGGATGAGCGGTGGCGAGACGTTGCACGCCTTCGGGTGCGGCCACGAGGCAGAGAAAGCGGATGCGTGTGGCTCCGGCGCGCTTGAGTGAAGCGACGGCAGCCGCGGCACTTCCCCCGGTGGCGAGCATCGGGTCGAGCAAGAAAAAGTCACGCTCGGCGGCATCACTCGGCACCTTGAAGTAGTAGTCCACCGGCTGCAGCGTATCGTGATCGCGGTACAAGCCGATGTGCCCCACGCGGGCGGAAGGCACGAGGCGACAGATCCCCTCGACCATACCGAGCCCGGCACGGAGGATGGGGACGAGCGTCAGCTTCTTTCCCATGACCCGTTGACCAATCATGGTCTCGAGCGGCGTTTCCACCGGCGCGGGTTCCAGCGGGAGATCGCTTGTGGCTTCGTACGCCATCAAGGTCGCGATCTCGTCGACCAACTCTTTGAAGATCTTGGTCGGCGTGGCGCGGTCGCGCAGGAGCGCCAGTTTGTGCTGGACCAGCGGGTGGTCCACGATGCGCAGGGTGGGGAACCCGGGGGTGGTGTGCATGGCGCGGAAGGTACTATCTTCGGCGGCATGAAAGAATACCAGGCGGTCATCGTGCGCCTGACGCGGCACGTTCGCGACGATGAAGACACCCTCACCGACCTGCTGAACGAGCGCAGCCGTTCGGGGTGGGAACCAGCGATGGTCACACAGGACGGCGAGCGCCTGACGGTTGTCTTCCAGCGGCCGAGCGACCGAGAGCCGTGATGTGAACGTCACGTTCCGCGGCGCGGCGCGCGAAGTCACAGGGTCGTGCCACCTACTCGAGGTTGGCCGGCAGACGGTCGCGCTGGATTGCGGACTATTCCAGGGACGGCGCGCGGAAAGCCACCGAAAGAATCTGGAACTCCCGGCCCCGATCGAGAGCCTGGACGCGGTGATTCTCTCTCACGCGCACATCGACCATTCGGGAAGGCTGCCGTATCTGGTGCGGCAGGGCTATCGAAAGACTATCTGGGCCACACCTGCCACGCGCGACCTGTGCGCGTTGATGCTCGCGGATTCGGCGCACATTCAGAAGCAGGACGCCGAACACCTGGCCAAGCACCATAAAACCTTCATCGAGCCACTATATCGTCAGGAAGATGTTGATCGCACGGTGGACCTGATCAACACCGTTCCGTACGGGCGAACGTTCGAGCCGGTGGCGGGAATTGAAGCCTCGTTTCTGGATGCCGGTCATATTCTCGGATCAGCCATCGTGGTGCTCGACTGCAAGGAAGGTCGCCGGCGCCGGCGGCTCGTGTTCTCGGGTGATCTGGGCCGTACGGGTCAGCCGATCATTCGGGATCCCTGGATTCCCACGGGCGCCGATCATGTGATCATGGAATCCACGTATGGCGATCGTGTTCACGTCTCCACGGGCGACATGCGCGAGGAGTTGGGGGCGATCGTGCGCACCACGGCGGCGCGGGGTGGCCGCGTGTTGATTCCTGCCTTCGCGGTCGGGCGCACACAGGAGATCATCTACGATCTGCATGCTCTGCATCGCGAGGGAAAGATTCCGGCCATTCCGATCTGCGTGGACAGTCCGTTGGCGATTGACGTGACCGGGGTGTTCGCGATGCATCGCGAGATCTTTGACCAGACCGAACCGATGGTGCAGGACGTGGAGCACCTCTTCGACTTCCCGCTGGTGCGATACACACGAGACGTGAGCGAATCCAAGGCGCTGGACAAGACGCCGGGGCCGATGGTGATCATTGCCGCGTCGGGCATGATGGAGTCGGGGCGTATCCTGCATCATCTGGGGCACGGCGCCGCGGACCAGCGGAATACGATTCTGATCGTGGGATTCCAAGCAGAACACACGCTTGGACGCCGGATCGTAGAAGGCCGGACGACCCTGCGGATCTTCGACGAGGAGATTCCCCTACGGGCCGAGGTGCGGATGCTCACGGGGTACAGCGCGCATGCCGATGAACACGAACTGGTGCAGTGGTTGGAGGCTGTGGCCGCCGGCGCCAAGCGGCGCCCTCACGTGACGTTGGTACATGGCGAGACCGACGCGCAGAACGCGCTGGCCGCGACACTCTCCGGACTCGGGTACGACATCACGGTGCCGGCAAACGGCGAAAGCGTGCCGGTGTAGCGGGTGCGGCGATGAGAGAGGTCGCGACAGCCGACGGCACGGCGCGAACGCGCATTCTCGATGCGGCGTGTGCTCGAATGCTGGAGGCGGGTGAGGGCGGCGCGAGTTCGGCGCAGGTCGCCGCCGCCGCGGGCGTGAGCAAGGCCCTGGTGCACTATCACTTCCGGGACAAACGCGAGCTGCTGCTGGGGGTCACGACGGCATGCGGGGAGCGGATCGCGGGGCGCACGGGCGTCACGACGGATGCGGCAAGCCCACTGGACGCATTCTGGCAATGGCTGGAACGCGAACTCAACGCGGGGGATCTGCGGCTTCTGCTGCAACTGACGCAGGGGGACGATGACGCGGTGGGCGAGGCGGCAGTGGGTGAGCTGCAGGTGTTCCGGGTGGAGACGCAACGCCGTGTGAGACGCGTGTTCCGCGCGCTGGCGCTCGCGCCATCCATCCCGGTGGAGTTGGTGACGGAGTTGGTGGTGGTGGCGGCCATGGGGCTCGCCGCGGGAGACGCTGCGATGTCCGATGACGCGGGTCGACAAGCCATCGATGTCTTATGGTTGGGGCTGCTTGGACTGGGGGCCTGAGCTGGCCGGTCACTTCCGGTGATCCGTAGCGGGTGACTAGGTTGTCGCGCATGGAACCGCGGCGACCGTCCCGTTGGAAGAAGGCAGCCCGCGGTATTGCGGCCGGGTTGGCGTGCGCATGGCTGGCGGCGCTGTTCACCGTGGTGGTCTGGGGGAAGCGCGACACCGCACGTCCTGCCGGTGCGATCGTGGTGCTGGGTGCGGCACAATACGTGGGGCGTCCGTCGCCCGTATTGCGGGCGCGCCTGGACCATGCGATCGCGCTGTGGCAACGGGGGCTGGCGCCGCGTCTGGTGCTCACCGGTGGCACGGGGCATGGAGACACGACGAGCGAGGCGGCCGTGGGCCGGCGCTACGTGGTACAGCGCGGGGTGCCCGACTCAGCCGTCATGCTGGAAGCCGAAGGGCGTACGACGAGCGCGTCGCTGCGGGCCGTCGCGGCGATGATGGCCGCGCGGAGCGTAGACACCGTGATCCTGGTGAGCGACCCGTTTCACATGTGGCGGCTGTCCATTCTTGCTCGCCGTTTCGGGCTGACACCACTGGTGTCGCCAACCCTCACCAGCCCGATCTCGGCGAACTGGCGCGAACGGTGGACCTTCCGGCTGAGCGAATCGCTGAAGGCGCCGCTGGCATTTCTGGTGGAGTGGCCGGTAGCAAATTAGTATCTATTCGATACTAATGTGGAGTGGCTGTCGTTTCGTTCACTGGCCGCGCGAAACGGCGGTGCTCAGCCAGTCCCAGTAGTCCTGCTGTCCGACGTCCGGGACGTCGTTGTGGCCGGCACCGGGGACGACGAGCAGTTGGCCGCGACTACGCGCGGCCGCATAGACACGGCGTCCCATGGCGAGGGGGATGACACGGTCGCGGTCTCCGTGGGCCACAAACACCGACGTCGCGATGTCGCCAACCCGTGCGCAGGTATCGAAGTGCACGCGGGAGAACCGGGTCCAGAGCACGGGGGCGGCGGGAAAGAGCAGGCGTGACGCCATGGCCCGGGCCGAGGTGAACGGCGACTGGAGGACGAGGGCGGCGGGCGGCGCAACGGCCGCCAACTCAGCGGCCACGGCACTACCGAGCGAGTGACCGAAGAGCACGAGCCGGCTGTTTGGAACGCCGAACTCGGTCTGTGCCACGCGCAGGGCGGCGCGAGCGTCGAGCTGGGTGCCGGGATAGGTAGGGCGGCCCTCGAGGCCTCCGTACCCGCGGTATTCGGGAAGGAAGACCGACGCGCCGGTGCGGGCATGCAGCTCCCGGGCCCAGGGGAGCAACCACTCCGCCAGATCGGCATTGCCGTGGAAGGCGATCACGAAGGGCCGGCCGGCGCCGGGGGCTCCGACGAGATAGGCATGCAATGATTGGCCATCGTCAGCCGCGTATTGGCGAAATCCGGCCACTGAGCCCGCCCCGAGCGGTGGCGCGGGGCGTGGTGGTTGGAAGACCACCCGTTCCTGATGCCGCCAGAGCAGCACCATTGCCGCCACAAATGCGGTGACGGCGATGCCGAGGCCAAGAAGGGCGAGCAGAAAGGGAAAGGTCACAAGAACAGGGGGCAGGGTTCCTGTGCTGCGGGAAGAAGTGCAATTTAGGGGAATGCAAATCCCGATTGAAACGTTCGCGCTTCCCAATGGACTACGGGTGACGCTCTCGGAAGATCACACGGCGCCGATCGTCGGGGTGAATCTGTGGTACCACGTGGGTTCTGCCAACGAGCGCACGGGACGAACCGGATTTGCCCACCTGTTCGAGCACATGCTGTTCCAGGGGTCGGCGGACGTGGGGGCGAACGAGCATTTCGAACTGATCCAGCGGGCTGGTGGCACCCTGAACGGGTCCACGTGGCTGGATCGGACGAACTACTTCGAAGTCGTGCCGTCGAACCAGTGCGAGCTGGTGCTGTGGCTGGAAGCCAACCGAATGGGGAATCTGCTGCCGGCGATGACGCAGCAGAAGCTGGATACGCAGCGCGAGGTGGTGAAGAACGAGCGGCGGTGGTCGATGGACAACCAGCCATACGGCACCTGGTGGGAGCGGTTGCCGGCGTTGTGTTTTCCGCCGGGACACCCCTTTCACCATTCGCTGATCGGCTCGATGGAGGATCTGTCGCACGCGAGCCTTGAGGACATCGCCGAGTTCTTCCGGACGTATTACACGCCCGACAACGCCGTGTTGTCCATTGCCGGCGACTTCGATGCGTCGACGGTGCGCGCGTGGGTGGACAAGTATTTCGGCGGCATACCGCGGGGAAGGAGCCAGCCGAATCGGCCCGCGATGGACGTGGCGCCGACCTTCGGCCGGTGGGTGCGTGAAGCAGTGCCCGATGATGTGGCGCTGCCGCGGCTCTTCCTCGCGTTCCGGTCGCCGGTGTTCGGCAGTGATGCCTATTATGCGGCCAGTGTCTGCGGAGCGGTGCTCGGTATGCGCAGCGGCAGCCGGTTGTACCGGCGGTTGATCCGGGAGCACGAGATCGCCGCCGAGGCGAGTGCGTTCACGTTCGACCTTCCCACAGGCAGCGATCTGCTGGTGGTGGATGTGACGGCGCGTCCCGGTATCACATCGGCCGCGCTGCACGACGCGGTGGTGGGCGAGGTGGATTCCCTGCGTCGCGAGGGCGTCACGGCGCGCGAGGTGTCGCGGGCGGCAGCGCTGATCGAGACGGATCTGGTAGGGGCGCTGCAGTCGGCGGGCGACCGGGCTGACCGTCTGTCGATGTTCGCGACCTACCTTGGCGACCCGGCGCTCGTGAACGAGCAACTTGCGCGATACCAGGCGGTGACGGTGGATGCGGTGAACGCGTTCATCGCGGAGCGGCTCGGCGAGGACAACCGCGTGAGCCTGATGTACGTGCCCCGCGAAGAGTCGAACGGCGCCGACGCGACAGCCCCGGCGGAGGCGGTATGACGGAATCCCCAACGGTCCGGCCGTCGCCGGGTGAGCCGCGGCCCTATCGCTTTCCGCGCTTCGAGCGGCAGCGTGTTGCGGGTGGGGTGGAAGTGGTATCGGCGCACGTGCCCAAGCTGCCGCTGGTGTCGATCGTCGCCCTGATCGATGCGGGGGCGGAGCGTGATCCGGCGGGACGGGAAGGGCTGGCGGTGCTGACGGCCAAGCTGCTGATGGAGGGAACGGCGGAGCACGACGGCGCGGCGCTGGTCGATGCGTTCGAGCAACTCGGGGCAAGCGTGGACGTGACCGCCGGTTGGGACGCGGCGCTCGTGCGGCTGACGGTCCTGGCGAGCCACGTGGAGCCGGCCATCCACCTGCTGAGTGAAGTATTGCAGACGCCGGCGTTTCGCGAGCGTGACGTCACGCGGTTGAAAGCCGAGCGGTCAGGGGAGCTGCTGCAGATGCGCGCCGATCCTCGTGCGCTGGCCGACGAGGCGTTCGAGCGATTCCTGTATTCGGGGGCGTCGCGCTATGCACAGCCGCAGGCGGGTGGCGCGGCGGCGGTGGGAGCGATGACGCGGGGCGACGTCGAGCGGTTTTATCGCGCCCACTACGTGCCGGCGCGCCTGAGCATCGTGGTGGTGGGCGATCTGAACCACGAACGTGCGACGTCAATGATCGGGACCGCCTTTGCCGGGTGGGCCGGTACGGCGGTCGAGACGCCGAAGCTGACCGACGAGATCGCGGACGCCGCGCGTCGCGTTCGCGTGGTGGCCAAGCCGGACGCGCCGCAGTCGGAGTTGCGGATCGGGCATCGCGGCGTGCCGCGCAGCCATCCCGACCACTTTCCGCTGGTGGTGATGAACGGTGTGTTGGGCGGCTTCTTCTCGTCGCGCATCAACCTGAACCTCCGCGAGGCGCACGCCTACACGTACGGCGCACACTCGGGGTTCGACTGGCGTCGCCATGCCGGGCCGTTCGTGATCTCGACGGCGGTGGAGAGCGGCGTGACGGCGGACGCCACGCGCGAAGTGGTGAAGGAGCTGGACCGGATGCGCGAGACGCCGATCACGGCCGAGGAGCTGAGTCTGGCGACGAGCTATCTGGAGGGTGTGTTCCCGATCCGGTATGAGACGACGGCGGCGATCGCCGACGCCCTGGCAGCGCTGGTGACCTACGGATTCCCCGCCGACTACTTCGACACGTACCGGCCGCATATCGCCGCCGTCACCCGCGAGGACGTGCTGCGGGTAGCGCGCGCGCACCTGCATCCGGAGCAACTCCTGGTGCTCGCCGTGGGAGACGCCGCGGTGGTGGAAGCGCCGTTGGCACAGCTCGCGCTCGGGCCCGTGGTGGTGAGCGGGCCGGACGAGCCGGACGTGGGCGCCTGAGCCGCGATCACGCGAATGCCTGAGCCCACGAAGGGGTACCGGTCGCGGCGGGTATACACCGGCCGCGTGATCAACCTGGACGTGGACGAGGTTCGTCTCCCGAACGGCGCGGTGGTGGAACTCGAAATGATCCGGCACCCTGGGGCGAGCGCCGTCGTGCCGGTGCTCGGCGATCCCACCGCGGACGACCCGATGCTCGTGCTCATCCGGCAGTACCGTCACGCGGCCGACGGGTATCTCTATGAGATTCCGGCCGGCCGGCTCAACCCCGGGGAGACGCCCGCCGAATGCGCAGTACGTGAGTTGGCGGAAGAGACCGGATACCAGGCCGGCCGGGTGGAGCCGTTGTTCACGATGTTCACGACCCCCGGGTTCACCGACGAGCGAATTCACCTATTCCGGGCGGTGGATCTGACGGCCGGACCCACGGCGCAGGAGCCCGACGAGATCATGAGCATCGAGCAAATACCGTTGTCGCGTGCGATGGCGTTGATCGAAGCGGGCGAGATCCGGGACGCCAAGACGGCACTGGCGATCCTGTATGCCGCAGAGTTTGGCGGCCGGCGGCGCTAAACAACCACTAAAACAGGCATTACAGGTTACTGCTCCAGGGACTCCAAGTGCCCACAGGAGCGGTCAATTCCAGCGCGTGTGTCCAATACAGAGGACACACACCACTTGGATAACATCCAGCTGACACAGGCTAACACGTTATTTTGCAATTAGTTCCAATTTGTATCCCAATTTGGTAGCGACGGCACGGTACGTGCATTCCAAGGAACCGCAAAGGCGGACCAAGCCAAAGATCGGATGGCTGGAGACGCCAGGGGCAGCAATCGCGGACCTCACGGGAGCACAGCCATGGCCGAACTCGCAAGAAAGCGCGCCGCACTCGAGCAGCCAACGAGCCGAGCCGCACTCCACGCAGCTGATGACACGGTTCTGGTTGGATCGTTCCTAGCGGGACGTGAACTGGCCTTTCAGGAACTGGTGGAGCGCTATCAGGGGCGTCTGCTGAACTTCATCTACAGAACGATCGGAGACCGGGAGCGGGCCGAGGACCTGGTGCAGGAGGTCTTCATCCGCGTGTACCGGCACATTCATCGGTTCGACACGACGAAGAAGTTCTCGACCTGGATCTATACGATCGCGTCGAACCTGGCGAAGAACGAATTGCGGAACCGCTCGCGGAATCCGTTGATCCTGTTCCAGACGATCAGCGGGAGCCGGACGGAGGACGAGCGCCCGCTGGAGTTCGAGGATTTCACGAGCCGACCCGACGATCTATTCCAGAAGCGGCACCTGCGGGCGATCGTCGAGGAGACCGTGGCCCAGTTGCCGGAGCACCACCGCCAGGTATTCGTGCTGCGCGAGATCGAGGGCAAGTCGTACGAGGAGATCGCCGAGATCACGGACTGCAACCTGGGAACGGTGAAGTCTCGCCTGAACCGGGCGCGGA
>Ga0307375_10002036_pt1 | contig 21189 bp, 17 predicted proteins | sample TR1MG_FD_202531 | JGI IMG/M metagenome (GOLD analysis project Ga0307375, IMG submission 202531) | Soil microbial communities from Risofladan, Vaasa, Finland - TR-1 | ecosystem: Environmental > Terrestrial > Soil > Coastal area > Acid sulfate soil | place: Finland: Risofladan, Vaasa | collected...
TGTCGGCAGGCTTTGCCCTAGCCATAACTTTTATCCCAGGTGCGCGCCGCAATGCCTCCTCCTCCGAAAGGGCTGAAAACTCGTTTCCGTTAATGAGGCCCATTTGGAGTTCCGCATCGCTTAATACCAAACCAATCTGCCTACCAACCTCTCCAGCAGTCAGCGCATTATCACCGGTAACTACCTTAACATCGATTCCGGCTTGCAAGCACTCTGCAATTGCCTCTGGCACATTCACTCTAACGGGGTCCGAAATGGCGGCAAACCCTATAAATGTCAAGCCATTGCAAACCTCTTGCAAACCAGCGGAAGTATGAGCGGGCGCACTTTGAAAAGTCTTGTAGGCAAATCCAAGCGTGCGCATGGCCAGCTGCTGCTGCTCAACCAACTGCAATTGAATTTCATTAATCCGTTTGGCAATAGGGGGTTCCTGTTCTTGATCCACATACACGCTAGAGCAACGTTCCAGAATAATTTCGGGTGCGCCCTTTACAAATAAAACGTAAACATTGTTAACCACAGCCAACGTAGCCATAAACTTGTTTTCTGTGGTAAAGGCCAGCTGCTCAATAATAGTTCCTTGTTGTCGGAGTTCGAGGTAGTCTACGCCAGCACTTTTAAGCCATAGTAGCAAAGCACCTTCGGTTGGATTGCCAATAATCTTAAGGCTATCGGACTTGTTGGTATCGATGTGAGCCGTAGTATTAATAGAGAAAGATTCGTAGATAATTTGATTTAGCCTCTCCCCTGTTCCCGTGGGTAAAAGTTGTTGAACCCTCATCTGGTTCTCGGTTAGAGTGCCCGTTTTATCGGTGCAAATTACAGTTGCAGCCCCCATGGTTTCCGTTGCGTGCATTTTTCGCACCAAGTTGTTACTTGCCAACATCTTCCGCATACTATAGGCTAAGCTTAGAGTAACGCTCATGGCAAGTCCTTCGGGAACGGCAACTACAATAAGGGTGATAGCTACCATAAAATAAAGGAGTAATCGCTCTGTCACCTCCAATGGGAACCATGCTTGGGTAGCAAACAACGAGCTTCCCATTATCCAAATCACACCTGCCATAAGGAAATAGATTGCAGCCCCAATAATGGCTGCCATGGCCCACGATGAAGTTTTGGTAACTCTCATCCACCTCATTTTTTGGCCATTGATACCCAGTAGTTCAAAACCATCAAATAGAATAGGTGTCCAAACGCCAGAAAGTGCAAACGAGGCAAACGTTATCAACCCCGCAAGATTTATCCATTGAAGATCGGAAAATACTAATTCACCTCGATACACATCCCTAATACAAAGACTTGCAAACAGTAACGTAGCGCATCCAAAACCAACCACACCTATTACCTTGCCGAGCTTATTCAGCTGCTTGGTCAGCGGGGTTACGGTGTTTGTTTCCACCATTGCCTCCCGTGCAGTTTTCCCAACTTCTGTGGAATCGCCAACCGCTGATACTTTAAATATTCCGTGACCATCCACCACGGTTGTCCCCCTTAACAGCATATACGAAGGGTAGGTGGCATCAGGATCGGAAAGAGTTCGATTGGCATTTTTTGCACAGATTGATTCACCGGTTAATTGTGATTCATTCAGCTGCAGATTCACCGCCTCTAAAAGTTCGCCGTCGGCGGGAACCTCATCCCCAAGATCAAGTATTATTACATCGTTAACCACAACCTCCATGCGGCTCACCGTAGTGACATTTCCATCCCTTTTAACCTTTACAGCCACCTCATCGTTGGCTTTGTTAAGCAGGCTAAATTCCTTGCTTGCTTTGTATTCATTAAAGAAGGAAAGAAAGGTTGCCAGGAAAACCGCAATAATAATGCCCACACCCTCAGCATAATGACCTTCCAACATGCCAACCACAATGGCAATAGCTGCTGCAATTAACAAGATGCGAATTATGGGATCGTCAAACTTTTCGAAAAAGAGTCGCCAGGCAGACTGCCGTGGCGGTGGAGTTATGATATTATTCCCAAACTTAGCCCTGCTTTCATTAATCTCGCTTGCACTAAGGCCAACATAATTGCCCATCAACCGAATTTTTTTCAAATATACATCCTATAATTTAAACCAGTCACCACCCAAAATAATTATTCTATCAACTTTATCATCAGTAAAATAGTTGGCCTTAAGCCAATAATTACAATCACTTCCGAATAAAATACCTCTTTCAGCACTTGAATTAATAGGATAATGGTTATACCTTAGTAGCAATAAGTTTGGGTATGCAAACAAAAACAAAACTCCTCAGCATAATTGTGGCTGTATCGCTAGCGACCATAGCATTCCTATGCAGTCGTATTAATTCAAGCCAAACCAATCAGGCAGGCGGGGATCCTATTGTGAAACAGGTGGATACCATACTGGCCAATGCGGATAGCATTGCTGAGGTAACACCCGGCAAGAGTTTGGAACTACTGAAAAGTATTCCTCCGGAAGCCTTTCAGACGATGAACAAAGAGTATCTAGATGCTAGGATTGGGCTAATTAAAGGATTGGCAAACATCTCCACTGGCAATCTCGATTCGGGCTATCGGCAGATAGAAAAATGCCTAATTTACTTTGAAGACAATGGCGATTCACTGAATATGGCCGACAGCTATGCAAAAATGGGGCTCGCGCTAAGAGAAATGAATAAGTATGACCAAGGGCTGCAATTTCTTCTTAGAGCACTTTCTATTTACGAACCAAGAAACAAGACCAGTGAGATTGCCTATTTATATAATGCCATTGGACTTGTTTACCTCCATACAAAAGATTATCCCCAAGCAATTAATTACCTTTCAAAAGCGAGAACAATCTATGAGCAGCAGAATAATACTTTTGGTTTAGCTAAAGCCTTGAATAATATCGGCATCTCATACTTCAAAATGGGCCAAAACATTAAGGCCTTGGAATTTCTCGAAAAAGCGCTAGAGCTAAAGAAAAATCTAAATCCTAATGGGAACTTTGCCAATACAATAAACAATATTGGTCTTGTATGCTCAGAGCTTAAACTTTATCCAAAGGCCCTCGATTATTTCAACATGGCGTTAGTGCAGTATCGTCAACAGCAAGACAAATGGGGCGAAGCTAACACCTACAACAATATCTCTAAAATCTATTTAGAGATGGGAAATACAAATATGGCACAGACCATTTCCAACTCGAATCAGGAAAAGATAAACGAAGTGGGGTCGCCAGACCTAAAGATAGAGAATCTTGAAATTGAATTCCTAATTCTTCGCCAGAAGAAAGAGTATGAAAATGCATTAAAAACCTATATTGCCTATACCACCCTTAAGGATTCAGTTTTTTCTGAGGAAAAGCAGCGCATAATTGAGGATGTTGAAGCAAAGTATGAATCGGAAAAAAAGGAGAAGGAAATTCAAACCCTCAGCCACCTGCAGGAGATACAAAGCACCCGGTTACGAATGCAAACATATTTTGGGCTGATGCTGGGATTATCGGTAGTGCTGCTTGGTATTCTGCTAATTATTTTGCTAAAACGCTACCGGAGCAAAAAATCGGAACACAACTCGCTAAAGAAAAAACAGCAAGAGATTGAGGAGAAAAACTTACGGCTCGAGCGCATACTTCTAGAAAGTGAGGAGAAATCGGAACAGCTCAAAAAACAGCGCGACATTGCAAAGGAACAAAAGAATCAAATATCCATGCAAAAGGAGGAAATCACCAATAGCATCCGCTACGCCTCGCGAATTCAGCACGCAGTTCTTGAGTCGAAAGACTTAAACCAGGCGCACCTCCCTCCATACTTTGCACTTTTTAGGCCAAGAGAAATTGTTAGCGGTGATTTTTATTGGGTAAGAGAAACTGAACACTTTTCTATCTTTGTTGTGGCAGACTGTACAGGTCATGGAGTTCCTGGAGCATTCATGAGCCTTCTTGGAGTTGCCTTCCTCAATGAGATTGTGAGCCAGCAAAGAATTCCAGAACCCCATGAGATTTTAAATTCGCTAAGAGCAAAATTTATTTCATCATTGCATCAGAATTCCAACGATCCGATTAACAATGAAGGGATGGACGCAGCGATTGTATTTATCGACAAAAAAAGGAAAAAGGCATTCTTTAGTGGTGCGAACGCTGATTTATATATCGCAAGAAAGTCGGAGTTGATAGACGTTACTGGCGATAAAATGCCAGTTGGCTATTACTACAATATGAATTCTTTCACCACCAAGGAACTAAGTGTTATGCCGGACGACTGTCTCTACCTTGGCACCGATGGTTACTCCGACCAGTTTGGCGGTCCCGATGGTAAGAAATTCAGAATTAAAGGTCTTAAGAATTTACTGCTGCAAATTGGCGACAAACCATTAGAGCAACAAAAGAATATTCTAGAATGTTCCTTTGATGCATGGAAAGGCAATGGCATTCAGGTTGATGATGTTTTAATCCTTGGTATTAAGATTTAACATCGGCGAGATAGCTCCAATCGCCATTTAGAATATCCTTAATGCTCGAGTAGGGAACCACCACTTTTATATCCCCATCCGAATAGGGAGCAATCTCATAAACATTGTAGTGTAGGATAACACCCTCGGTAGAAAATCCATACTCCGAAGGCAGAATGAACTTACCCTGCGGAAACCAAAAATTATCCAAGCTCTTTCCTTCCGGAATTTTAAAATGTTGCCGAAAGGCCTCCTCTGCCCTTTCGGCAAATACATCAAGATCGCTAACTATATCAGAAATGGCCAAAGGACGTGGTTGTTGTAATGCCAAATTCAAGTAGTGGTATCGATAGGTGCCATGTGCACCACCCATATAATCGTCAGAAAGATATTGAATGCAAAGGATTTTCCCATCGTTAATAAGAACGTTATAGCGTACCTTTAAATACCAAGTATTCACCGCCCCAGAAGGAAATGCTCCGGTATAGTCCACAAATGAGCTGTCGTACTGCATCGCAATGCTGCTCAGATGCTCCTTGATGGTGCCACTCATAGTCCCTTTTAGGCTGTCGCCCACCATCTGTAAAAAGTCAGAGTTCAGCAACATCGAAAGCCGGCCATCCTTATCCTTGTCAACCACTGGGAAGTGGAAGCTGATATAGAGGCACGAGGAATCGGCAGCATAGCAACCTTTTTTGAAAACGACAGAATCGGTAGTCACTGAAATCGGTTCACTGCTGCTGGCATTACCTATATACCTTATTACTAATACAACAACTATTGCCAGTACAACCAATATAGCAATTACCAAAACATACTTTTTCTTCATATTAGGAGGGTATAATTGAGAGATGCCAAAGATATTCGGTTCAAAATTAAATCCAAAATTACAGAAAGAAAATATTTAAATAGTTGACCAACTACTAGTTTTAGTAAAAGAATGACAAAAATGCAGATTTTAATTACGGCATAAGAATTGTCAATTTTGGAATAAAATTTCACAAAATGATTGGATTATACCTCATATTTGGGCTATTTGCCCTAGCAAGTTGGCTCGTTAGTAAATCGCTACAAAACCGGTTTAAAAGATATTCACAAATACCAACAGCAAACGGTTTAAGTGGCAAAGCGGTTGCCGAGAAAATGCTGCGTGATAGTGGTATTCAAGGTGTCAAAATCGGATCAGTTTCGGGCATGCTCACCGACCACTACAACCCTGTTAACAAAACTGTTAACCTTAGCCACGACGTCTATTTCGGTACTAGTATTGCAGCCGCTGCTATTGCTGCCCATGAATGTGGACATGCAGTTCAGCATGCCAGAGGGTATGCAATGCTCAATTTTCGCTCGCAGCTCGTACCTGTTGTAAATTTTGCTTCTCAATGGATGCAATGGGTTCTGCTGGCAGGTATCTTAATGGTCAACATCTTTCCACAGCTATTATTTTTCGGCATTCTACTCTTTGCAACCACCACGCTTTTTAGCATAATTACCCTACCTGTTGAAGTGGACGCAAGTAGAAGAGCGTTGGTCTGGTTAAAGACCTCAGGAATAACAACCGTTGCAACGCAAGAAAAGGCCTTCGATGCGTTAAAGTGGGCTGCCTACACCTACTTCATTGCCGCCATTTCGTCGCTTGCCACCTTAATTTATCTTGTGCTGGTATATATGGGAGGAAGGCGAAGTTAAGAATCTCCTCTGCAAAGCCTTCAATAAAATGGAGGCTTTGTTGTTTTTACAAATCTATGTTTGGGGTATAGAACAGGTGTCTATCTTCAAGCCGAAGACAGACTAGATTACCAAGGCCTTCGCGCATTTCAGCATAAACGCAGCCAGCGTCAAGATTTATTAATCGCCCCCAAAGAGCAATCTGATTCTCCACCTCCTCTAGTGGAATGGGCGTGTGTCCATGGATAACGGTAACCCCTTCTGGAATGGAATCAACACATTCCCAAGGACGCAACCATAGGTAGTGCTGCAAAAATTCCTCACGAATTGGAAACTGAATACAACCATGAACGCTCCAAAGTGAACTGCCAAGCTGATGTAGGATTGGCATATTCTGTAAGAAGTGAAGATGATCCTTCGGTATTAAGCTAATCAGCTGGTCGTGCGCCACATCCTCAAAATCTAAACCATAACTCTTTAGGGTTTTTCGCGCTGAATTGAGTTTCCAAATGGTAAAGGCGTTGGCATCAGCGATGGAATCAAGAAGCATTTGCTCATGATTCCCCCGAAGCGCAGTAACTTGATAACCAGAACTAATCAGTGAGAGAATCATATTAATCACCTCGGCCGAATTTGGTCCCCGATCGATATAGTCTCCCAAAAAGACAAGCTTATCCTTCAGTGTGGGTGAGACTATATCCTCTAACAGATGCCGAAAAGTTTTAGCGCATCCATGGATGTCCGGAAAAATGTAGGTTACCGCCATAGATCAATAATTTGCCATCGTCCTTTGGTCACCTAAGAGTGCCGTTAAATAAAGACACCTCAGTTTTAAACGCTCCTTTGGCTACTTATATGATTATATACAGCCACAACAAAATTAAGCTATTTAATGGTATGCCTATCCGTTTTGTGAGCATTGGTCTGGGTATTACACTGCAAACTAAACCATTGACCTACCAGCAACTGGAGGGTAAAAGAGACTCCTAACTGAATTTATAGCTATTTAGCTTTCAGTTCTTGCAGCGCGCTATTTTTTGTAGTAGCTTGCATTAATAATTGGAAGGTGTGCAGATTCTATTTTCCATATTGGTTTTAATCAGTAGCATTGCGATGAAACCCGTTGATCCTAAAGTGCAGAAGGTTGCAGATGAGATTGAATGGTTGGGGCAAGCCGCGGTAAGAATTCATTACCATGGGCTCACTATCTACATTGATCCATACCAGCTTAAGGATAGCGTAAAGGCGGATATTATTTTGATTACCCATCCTCATCAGGATCACTGGTCGAAGGAAGACATCAATAAAATTATCACAAAAAAAACCATCCTCATTGCACCTCAGGCTTGCCTTGATGATGCCACTGACTTAATTACCAAGGAGAAGATTGCTTCTGCCCCCGGCTTCACCACCACCATTGATGGCATCAACATCAAAGCAGTTCCTGCCTACAATGTGGTAAAAACCAAATTTCATCCCAAGATCAACAATTGGGTAGGTTACATCCTTACCCTCGATGGCGTTAAAGTTTACCATACTGGCGATACCGAACGTACTCCTGAGATGAAGAACCTCAAGGTTGACATTGTTATGCTTCCCCTTGGGCAAACCTACACCATGAATTCGGTGGAAGAGGCTGCCGAAGCAGCACTTGATGTAAAAGCATCCATTGCCATACCCATTCATTACGGCCTATACGAGGGCACCAAGGCCGATGCCGAAAAGTTTAAAGAATTGTTAAGCGGAAAAATTAAGGTTGAAGTTAGATAATCCCAAGATGGTTCCCTCCCAAATGGAACTCTAGGGCCCCCGGCTTTTCTTCGGAAAAGTTGGGGATTTTTTTATTTCGGCTTTTTATCTGAGCCACTGAACTGCTCTGGCATATTATTTTTACTATTCTTCCGTTTCTTGTTTTTGTAAACAGACATGGAGTTACTCAAACCATAAAACTCCTCCAGATTAACCTCCACGCTGCTAAAAAACATCCGCATCTGGATCTTTACAGGCAACCGGTTAGCATCGTTGGTAATATAAAACACAACGGCATCCTTCTTACGAAACAGCCTGCCTAGCTGAACAATGGGAACGAACTTCTGGCACTCAATCCAGCCAAAGGCGGTCTTCACCATCTCTATCCCTTTGTAAACCATCTCAAACTTGAATACCTCGTCGGCAAAGTAGGTGATAAACCCAACCTTCTGGTCAACCACAAGCTTGTTTAGCGCAAAACGTCTAGCATAATAAAATGCGGAAAGAATGTCGAGAATGGAGTCAGGAACCGAATGAACACCGCTCCTAGAGCTAAATACCTGTTTGGTACTTCGCATAAATGAAACCTCGTTGTAATACCTATAGTTGTTTTCCGAAATATCACGAATAGATTTTACTGGCAATCCGGTAGAAATATCGATGTAGCTTTCATACACATCGTAAATGGTAAACAATTTGTTGGCCAAGGCATCGGTGCGAGCCTCTGCCTTCACGAAGTAAACAGGATCATCTCCATTGCTTGCTAAGTAAACTCGCATGTCAGCTGTGCCAACATCGAGAAAGCCAAACGATATTTTATAGCGAAGGGTTTCGCCAACCTGAAAGGCAGGATTCAATGAATCAACTTGAGCAGCTGCGCTAAAGGTCAACCCTACAGCCCACAAAAGGCAAAATAACCTTAACCAAAACCTCCGTTCCACTTTCAACTGAAATATTCGTTGCGAAAGTAAAACGAAGAAATCAGATATTTCGCACGTAGGTAAATAAAAAGAGGCAGCATAATGCTGCCCCTTAACAACTATTTTTCTGAGTTATTAAACCTTCAAGTCCTTTTTGGCTAGGTAAAAATCTACCTTTTCAAGCGAATTGTCGGCATTTCTGGCGGTTAGCTCATCGAGGGTCTTCGGCGGTGGAACTATCACCTTGTCACCAGGAGTCCAGTCGAGTGGAAGGGCAACCTTAAACTTGTCGGCCACCTGCATTGCCTTTAGCACTCTAAGAATTTCGTTCATGTTCCGGCCAACGTTGAGCGGATAATACATAATCAAACGAATCTTCTTAGAAGGGTCGATGAAGAACACTGCTCTTACGGCAGCCGTTTCGCTCTCGTTTGGCTGCAGCATTCCGTAAAGTTTTGAAACCTTCATGTCGAGGTCGGCAATAATGGGGAAGTCGAAGTAGACACCGGTCTTCTCCCTAACATTGTTCACCCATCCAAGGTGAGCATGAATGCTGTCGATACTCAAACCCATGAGTTCAGCGTTAAGTGCCTCAAACTCTTTCTTTCTAACTGCAAAGCCACTCATTTCGGTTGTGCACACAGGCGTAAAATCAGCAGGGTGCGAAAAGAGCACAATCCATTTATCCTTTGCATAATCGGACAATTTAATTACCCCTTTTGTTGTGGTTGCCGTAAAATCGGGAGCCATGTCGCCAATTCGTGGCATACTGTAAACTTCTTGATTTTCCATAATTTACTTAATTAACTGTTTATAATAAGGTGAGAATAACTATCGTCCCAAAAACGAGGAGTACATCCAAATCATCTTCTATTGAGAATTATCCAGCATAATCGTTGATGTTTTCGTACTCATGGTTCTCAAATTAAATGTTTTACAATTATATTTTTTGGTATTGCAAAGTTACGGCGCTAAAACTCATTTGCCAAACTGATTTTTTTTATATCATCATAGATATTGTTTATATCGTCTTGCAATCATATATTTACAAGCACGTTTGTTACGTTATTTAAGTTTTATGAACATTCAGCAGCTAGAATACATAATTGCCATCGATACTCATCGGCATTTTGCTAAAGCAGCAGAGGCTTGCTTTGTAACTCAACCCACCATGAGTATGATGGTGCAAAAGTTGGAGGAGGAACTTGAGGTAAAAATTTTCGACCGCAGCAAGCAGCCTGTAATTCCAACTCAAGTTGGAATACTGATAATTGCACAAGCGCGTCGGGCTCTCATCCAAATTAAGGAACTTAAAGAAATTGCAAATGGTGAAAAAGGGTTGGTTAGTGGTTCGCTCAAGATTGGGATAATCCCGACGCTTGCACCATATCTCCTCCCCCTCTTTCTCGACAACTTCAGAAAACATTTTCCCCAAGTGAGGGTGAAGATTACTGAGATGGTTACTGAAAACATTGTGGAGGACCTTAAGTCAGGCAAGCTGGATGCAGGCCTGCTTGTAACTCCATTATTGGACAGCAAAATTAAGGAGTATCCACTCTTCTACGAGAAATTTTTTGCCTATGTATCCTCCGAGGAATCAGCCTTTGACAAATCCTACATTCTTCCAACCGACATCGACCCAAATCACCTATGGCTTTTAGAAGAAGGGCACTGCTTTCGTTCTCAAATAATGAGGCTTTGCGAGTTAAAGCGCAACTCCGATACAGGGAGTAATCTTGAGTATGAGGCTGGAAGCATTGAAACCCTCATGCGCATTATCGAAAGTAGCGGAGGTATTACCATCATTCCCGAGTTGGCAACAAAAAATCTTACCACTGATCAACTAGAGCACGTTCGACCTTTCGAGGCTCCAATTCCAATGAGAGAGGTAAGCCTAGTAAGCCATCGGGAGTTTGTAAAGCAACGGCTACTTGATGCGCTCAAGAAGGAGATAATCCTAGTAATTCCTGAAGAACTAAAGACATCTGAATTGGGCCTCGTCGTCAATATTTAGCTCGAAAATTTCCTCAATCCCCGAAAATTATAACAGCAGCCAAACAAAGAAAATTATAAATATCTTTGTTTAAGCTTGAGTAAACTACTAAACTCTTAACCTATCTACACCGATGATTAAACATAAACGGATAGCATTCACCTTCATTTTCTTAATTTGGCTTCCTGCTCTAATGGTAGCGCAACCTCGGTATTGGGTTCAATTTACCGACAAGCACGGCACGACCCTCACCCCTCAAGAGTACTTCTGCACCAAGACATTGGAACGGAGAGCGACCGAAAATGTCTCCCCTACCGACTCTACCGACTTCCCGTTGAACGAAAGCTACATTGCTGCCGTCAATGGCATTGCAAGCGATAAGGGAAAAGAGAGTCGCTGGCTCAATGCGGTGGCAGTTTCAGCCTCAAAAAATGAGATAAAGAGAATTGAAAAACTTCCCTTTGTAAAGCAGGTCAAACCCATTTCCGGCGCTTGGACAACCGCCAAGGTAATCCAAAAAAAGAGTAGCGATGAGAACAACGATCATCTGTGGGATATCCTCTATCGCCAAACAGAGCGCATGGGGGGGCGATACTTCCGCGACTCAAGCATAAATGGCAAAGGTGTTAGAATCGCCGTATTCGATGCCGGTTTTCCTAATGTTGATACCCATCCAGCCTTTGAGCAGATTCGAAAAGATGGCAGAATAATTGCCACCTGGGACTTCACCAAAAACCGTTCAAATGTATTCCGAGGAAATTCACATGGCACCAATGTGCTTTCGTGCATTGCTGGCATCCACGATGGCACCGCAATGGGATTGGCCACTGGTGCCGAATTTCTTCTGGCCATTACCGAAGTTAACAGTGAACCCTTTTCAGAAGAGGAGAACTGGATGGCAGCAATGGAGTGGGCCTATAAGAATGGAGCCGACATTATCAGCAGTTCTCTAGGCTACACATTCAACCGTTACTTTCCAAAGGATATGGACGGAAAGAAAAGCTTCGTTGTGAAGGCAGCAAGCTTAGCAGCCAGAAAAGGGATGCTTGTAATTAACGCGGCAGGCAACGATGGCGATAGCGACTGGAAGGTGATTGGCACCCCAGCCGATGCCGACTCCATTCTTTCCATAGGTGGGATATCACCAGAAACCAATCTTCATATTAATTTTTCATCCTACGGTCCCACCGCTGATGGCAGAATGAAGCCCAACGTTTCTGCATTTGGCGAGGCGGTGGTGGCTAAGCCCAAAGGTGGTGTTGAGATTGCTTATGGCACTTCCTTTTCAACGCCACTAGTGGCAGGCTTTGCCGCCTGCGCATGGCAGGCAAGCAAGGGCAAAACAGCCATGGAGATGCTGAAGGATATTGAGAAATCGGCTGACCTCTACCCCTACTTCGACTATGCACATGGCTATGGGGTCCCTCAGGCCGGATACTTCCTTTATTCTGCCAAAGACAGCGTAAATTCAACGTTCTCGCTGTATGAAACTGGCGAATACTATTCGGTTTACATATCCTACGGACTGGTTAAGCTCCTGTCGGGTTACAATACCTCAATCCTATTCTACAGCATCGAAAAGCCAGATGGAACTCTTGCCGAATATGGAGCCGCAAGAGTTTATCAGGAACAGGCACTAAACTTTAAAAAGAGCGCCTTTAAGATTGGCTATAAGCTCAACGTGCGCTATCTCAACTATTACGCTACGTTTGAACTTGGCGCAAAGGAACCCGTTGATCACGAAATTACTGCAAACCTATAGACCGCTGCCATGAAAAAAACATTATCGATGCTTGCAATCCTGCTATTTTCACTGGCAGGCTATTCACAAACTATTCTAATGGAGGATTCCAATCCCATGGCACCCTACGAGGTTAAAACGCATGGGCCCAACCTAAAAAATTATGGTCAATGGTTCATAGGATTTGGAGCTGTTACGCCGGTTGGGGCTAATAGCGACAATACCATTTTTGGTAAGTCGCTGCTTTTTGATCTCGGATACCGCTACCGCTATCGTGTATCCAACTTTTTCAATACAGGGTTCGACCTCTCCTACTATCTCCAAGGAAATCGGCTTAACAAATCGGGCATGCTAAAGGTGTACGATGGTCTCGTGCATGGTAGGGAGAACATTGTCCAGAATGAGTTTAGATTTTCCCCATTTTTCCGGTTTAACCTTACACCCAAAAGAGGTAACTTCTTGGGAACCTACGTTGATCTTGGAGGCTATGTCGCTTGGAATTTCCTACCGGTTTTTAGAGCCGTAGACACCAAAACTAGCAACAACGAGATGCTAAAATATACCCGTCAGTTCGACCCCATGCAGAAGCGCTATGAATATGGCCTCACCGGACGAATTGCAAGGAATAAGTTTATCGTGTTCGCTCATTACCGTCTTAGCGACTTGCTAAAAAATTCTAGCTTACCCGATTTGCCACGATTAGCAGCAGGAGTTCAGTTTGGAATATAAAAATTGCTATTACTGGATGATCTTGCCAATTTAGGAATCAACTTACGATGATTGCTTTTGCTATATTTGATCAAACCTAAGAAATAACCTTCATGAAAAAGATATCCATTTTGACGTTACTAGTCGCAGCCCTGGGCTTTTACAACCCTTCTACGGCTTGTACCAACTACATTATTACCAAGGGGGCATCGGCTGACGGCTCCGTTATGATTAGCTACGCCGCCGATTCCCACATCCGGTATGGGGAACTTTACTACATACCGGGTGGTCCCCAACCAGCTGGCTCCATGTATAAAATCTTCGACCGTGGAACGATGAAGTATTTGGGAGAGATTCCGCAACCTGCCTTTACCTATACGGTTATAGGCTTCATGAATGAGCATCAGGTAGCCATTGGCGAAACTACATTCGGCGGTGTTTCTGGCTTAGAGGACACCACCGGAATGATTGACTACGGCAGCCTCATGTTCCTTGCGCTTCAACGAGCAAAAACGGCAAGAGAAGCCATAAAGGTAATGGCCGAGTTGGTGGATAAGTATGGCTACTACAGCAGCGGAGAGTCATTCTCGGTAGGCGATGCCAACGAAGCCTGGATATTTGAGATGATAGGCAAGGGAACCCAAATGGTAACGGATAAGAAAACGGGCAAAGCATACAATAAGAACAAGGGTGCAGTGTGGGTTGCCATCCGCATTCCGGATGGATACATTTCGGCCCATGCAAACCAAGCCAGAATAACCACCTTCCCATTGGCAAACGGCAAGACATCAATCACCAGCAAAAACCTTGACAAGATTTTCAACCCTGAAGTTGAGGTGGTTTATTCAAGCGATGTAATCAGCTTTGCAAAGGAGAAAGGACTTTACAAAGGAAAGGATGAAGAGTTCAGCTTCTCCGATACCTATAATCCGGTGACCTTTGAAGGGGCTCGCTTCTGCGAAATTCGCGTTTGGAGCATGTTTAAGAATGTGAACAAGGACATGTGGAGCTACTTCGACTATGCAAAGGGAGAAAACCTAAAGCATAGAATGCCACTCTACATAAAACCCGACCACAAGCTCACCCCTCAAGACCTTATGGCCAACTACCGCGACCATTTAGAGGGCACCGAGCTGGACATGAGCAAGGACCCCGGTGCCGGACCTTTTGGTATGCCCTACCGCTGGCGTCCCCTCACCTGGAAGGTTGACGGAAAAGAGTACTTCAACGAACGTGCAACCGCCACCCAGCAGACAGCATTTTCGTTTATTGCCCAGCTCCGCAGCTGGATGCCCGACCCCATTGGAGGCATATTCTGGATTGGCGTTGACGACGCAGCCACAACCGTATACGTACCCATTTACGCCGGAATTCGCAAGACACCAGAATCGTATGCCAAAGGAAACGGCGATATGCTCACCTACTCCGAAACCTCAGCCTTCTGGACATTCAACAAGGTGGCCAACTTTACCTACCTGCGATACGACCTCATGGTTCAGGATGTGAAGAAGGTTCAAAAGGAGCTGGAAGACAAGTATGCAGCGCTGATACCCGATGTGGATAAAACAGCTTTGAAAATATACAGCGAGAATCCTGAAAGAGCGAGAGATTTTGTATCGACCTTCTCCATTGCTACCGCCAACAGCACCGTTGCACAATGGAACGACCTATTCCACTTTCTGCTGGTAAAGTATATCGACGGAAATGTGAAGAAGGAGAAGGATGGCGTATTTGAGAAAAACCCCTATGGCTTTGTACCTAACCCCAACCAGCCCGGCTACCCGGAGTGGTGGCTAAAGCAACTGGTGAAGGAGACCGGAAACAAATTCGAATTGCCCGAAGCGGCGGCTTCGCATTAGGATAAAAAAAGAAGAGCGCGACTAACTATCGCGCTCTTTTCATATATGCAAGAATTCCAAACAGCAGCTATTCTACTGTTCTGATTTCGTAGCTCATCTTGATGGCCTTTTTATAAACGGCATTCACGCCACAGTAGCGATCCTCTGAAAGGCTAACCGCCTTCTCCAACTTTTCGAGCGGCAAATCTTTTCCCTTAAACTCGTATATCACCTTAAGCTCAGTAAAGTGCTTGGGATGCTCCTCCGTTTGCTCACCCTCAATAAGAATATTAAGTCCGTCGAATTCGACCTTCATCTTCTTTAAAATAGAAACCACATCCATTCCGGTGCAGCCTGCAAGGGCAACCAGCATCAGTGGTTTAGGTCGTGGGCCGCTGTCCTCACCACCCACCGAAGGGTCGGCATCAACAACAACCTTATGTCCAAACACATCGGACTCAAATTTCATATTCCCCTTCCACTCGGTTTTAAGCGCTACTTTACTCATGGTTATAAATTTTGTAGATAAACAGTCGACTGTCACTAATGTTCAACGAGGTGATGGATCAAAATATGAAGCTAAAGAAGTCGTAGCGAAGCGAAGATCCCGCGATACGATGGCGGGGTTAAACTGAACTGAGATGGAAGTAGTGAGACTGAAGTCAGCTGATGGTTAGTCCCCATCCATTCAAAAAAATCATACAATATTTGCTTTCCGCCAAAATCGTGCATAAACTTGCTACTACAATTAAAATAAAATGCACCCATGGCTAAGAGTAGTCGTAAGCAGGACATTAAAAAACTCATTTCAAATTTGAAGATTACCAACCAGGATGAGCTGCTGGAAGAGTTGCGACAGCTGGGCTACGAGCTTACGCAGGCAACGCTATCGCGCGATCTGAAATCGCTTGGGGTAGCTAAGATGCCCGATAACGAAAAGGGCTACATATACGTTTTGCCGGAGAAGATGGGAATGCACGATCGCATGCCCTCCTCGCTGAATCTACCCACCGAGAGCGTTATCTCACTTGAATTCTCCTATAACTTTGGTATTGTGCGCACACTTCCGGGTTTTGCCAGCAGCGTGGCCATCTACATCGACTCCTTCCGCTCCAAAGAGATTGCTGGCACCATTGCCGGCGACGACACCATACTGATTATACCCCGTGAACCAGCCTCCAACGAGGAGGTGAAGAAGACGCTTCAGCACGTCCTTCCAAAGCTATTTGAGGAGTAAACTACTGCACAAACAATTAAACAGAACGTAATAGCGGTTGTGCCCCATTGCCATTCAAACCATAAAATTTGTTTGTTCAATTGGCTATTGCTTACGCTGAAGATATTTAGCTACTTATGTTTTACCTTAGCCTTGGGTTGTTCCACATAGTCGAGGGGAAGCATGTCACCAAGTCGTTTTGCACCAAGTTCGCCACCAAATGAAATCTTGCTTGGCTCTGAGTTGTTGCCGTAGCCGTCGAGGTAAAAGGTAGATGTTTTGAATACAACAAAAGACTGCTCCCTTCTTCGATAAACAATCCCTAAGTTTATTGTAGAATTTGTTAGAGGATTGCCGCTTAACACCAAGGCTCTTAGCTTTCTCTTAAGAACTGTGACCTTTTTATATTCAGCCGAATCGCTAACCGTGAAACAGCTGTCGGGCGAGATTAATGAGCCACCCGAAATGAGTTCAAACTGCCGCTGCTTCCATGTATGATCGCGCATAGCACGAAAAAAATCGAGTGCTGAGCCATCATAGCAAGTTGCTCGATGAATTTCCTCCTTCCCGCCTGGTTCTTTATCATCTTTAAAAAAGATGGTTCCAAGAAAATATGAACCACTCATGCTATTATTCAACAGCGTATTATCGCTAAATTTTACTTGGAATTCAACCATGTCAAAAGTAACTTTATATCCGAGGTATGGATTAAAAATTACGAGGGGTTTGCTCGCCATGGCCTCAAGCATCTTATCGCTCTTGCTATAGCTAAAGGTAACTACCTCCTCATTTAAAATACGGCAACGCCTCCCAGCTTGGGTATTCCCCAGCAGCTGGCGGCGAAATATCCTAAGCTTTTGCTTTCGGCTGAATCCATCGCCGGTAACTACTACTGCCTTAATTTCTACAGTAGTGGGCTGCAGCACTATTTTCTGAACGGGATGCTGAAAAGGGTTCGCCAATACTGCCGTTTGGTAGCCAACCATGCTCACCACCAGATTTGTATTTACTGGCTCCTTAACCGTTAGAGAGTATCGTCCTTTGACATCGGCACTGCAGCCAATGGAGGTTCCATCGAGGTAAACGGAGGCACCAATGGCCGGATCGCCATGTTCATCTAAAACCAAACCGCTAAGTGTTTGGGCAGCAAGATTAGTTGTGCCTATGCTGAAACCAAAAACTGCTATACCAATAAATCGAAGAATGCTTTTCATACTGACTACTAAACGTTACTTAATTCAAATGTAACGATTTTGATTGTTGACACAACCACTTTTGTATGAGATAGCAATTACAACATCCATGTTGGCGGAAATTGCACGAGAGTGCAAAGAACATGCCTTGCCAAAAGCAGCCTCCAATTCCCAAAACAGTAAAAAACATGGGCATTACGGCAACTCGATACACCACATTGAGCAGCTGCCTGTTGGATATTTTTTTGACGAATGGAAACGGTGGCAAAATGCCGACTCACAGTTTTTGCAATCGCTAATAGTTGTTTTTTTTGGATAACAACAGGCTTTAGCTACCTTTAAATGCACATTTTATGAGCAACAGAGCAAGAAATTTAACAAAAAACAAGATAATGGCAGACTACTACTTCCCCTTCGGCGAAAAGTTGACTAGAGTACAGCAGACGGACACCGCACCCAACAAAGAAGTTTTTGTTCTTGGGGTTTATGCCAGCGCAGTTCATGCACGATGGATTGGTGCCGACAACATAGAAAAGGTAAAAGCCATGGCTGTGGCTAGCGAACCTTACATTTTTTGGAAAGGTGACGACGCCGAACAAATTATTTCGTCCATAAAAATTCCAGCAGAGCTTGGGAGGCTCGAAATACCAACAAACAACTCGTTGAATGGCCCCTCTAGCGTTGCCCTTGACAAGCTATTCCTCAATCCACTTGGAGTAAGCCGTGACCAAGCATGGCTTTGTGATTTATTGCCAGAATCGCGCGTAAACCCAAGTCAAAGCTACGTCTTGAAGAAGCACTACACCGAGGAGATTATTGAAAAGTATAACCTCGCTCCTGCCACTGTTCCCGTATTCAACGAAAATGAGATTAAAAACAATGCCGATATCCGCTGCAAGGAGATAGCCAGTGAGCTGGAAGCATCGGGGGCTAAAACCATTATTCTTTTGGGCGACATTCCCATTCGATGGTTTATAAACCATTACGACAGGAGCTTTACAAGCCTTTCGCAACTTATAAACACGAAGGTGAAATATGGCGTACCGCATAAAATCAATATAAATGACAAACCCTATTCCGTAATTCCACTTTGCCATCCAAGAAACGCAGCACGGCTTGGAACCTTTTCGGAGTATTGGGCACAGCAGCACGACAGCTGGGTAAAGGGGAAGCTTGCATAGGCAGAGAAATTAGAACAATGTAATTAAAGACGAAATCAAGGATAGTAACGGTATGCTCTCTTAGCTGCTGAAACTACTCCATTGAATGGCTGTTAGTTCAAGACAAAACAAGTAAGCATCTGAAACCCACCCCTTCGACCCCATCCGGGGTCGAACGTTTTTTACACTGGCATGGCGCTATAAAAATGCAATACCTCCAGGATTAGCTCACGAAAAACTCATGATCCTCGATTCGGTATTCCACAACTCATAAAAGTCAACGTATCGACAGCGAATCAAATATGCGGGTTGCAGAAAGCCCATGCCCCAAAAGTTCCCTCAGAGCATTGAACCACCCTCCTCTTTATAAAATCCTTATACCCTTGGCTATCTATTTTGTAGAATCCTTATAGGTTCAACCATAATTTTGTATCGATCAAAAAATAGCTAGCATGAATGCAATTATCCTTTTAGCAAATTCAAACACAGCTAATTCCACAGGCTATATTGTTGGTGGAATAGTATCGGTGTTTATTCTTGCCTACCTGGTATACTCCCTTATTAAACCTGAAAAATTTTAACTATGACCAATCATGATATTATTCAGGTGGCTTTGTTTTTCTTGGCGCTTATTGGTTTGGCACCAATTCTGGGCAACTACATGAGCAATGTTTTTTCAGGCAATAAACATTTCATGCTACCTATATTTGGCTGGCTCGAAAGGATAACCTACAAGCTAGCTGGAATTAACCCGCATGAGGAAACAAGCTGGAAGTCATACACCTTTGCGCTGCTACTCTTTAACTTGATAGGATTTATATTTGTTTTTCTTCTGCAGCTATTTCAAGCCTACCTACCCTTAAATCCGGCTAATCTCTCAAACGTATTATGGCACTCGGCCTTTAATACGGCGGTTAGCTTTATGACCAATACAAACTGGCAAGGCTATGCTGGGGAAACCACGCTAAGCTATTTTGTACAAATGGTAGGGCTTACGGTGCAGAATTTTGTAAGTGCCGCAACGGGAATAGCAGTATTGCTGGCACTCATCAGAGGGTTATCTCGAAAAACTACCGAGAACTTGGGTAATTTTTGGGTGGACCTCACGCGCTCCACGCTATATGTGCTCCTACCCTTTTCAATACTGCTTTCTATAGTATTGGTAGGACAAGGAGTGGTGCAAAATTTCAAATCTTACGAAACGGTTCAAACATTGCAAGGCGGACAGCAGGTGATCCCGATGGGACCAGCCGCTTCGCAAATTGCCATTAAGCAGCTGGGTACCAACGGTGGCGGTTTTTTCAATGCCAACAGTGCGCACCCATTCGAAAACCCAACACCATTCAGCAACTTCCTCGAAATGCTGGCAATCTTGCTTATCCCCGCCTCGTTAACCTTCACCTACGGCAAAATGGTTGGCTCTATCCGCCAGGGTTGGACAATATTCACAGCAATGCTGTTCCTTTTGGTTGTTGGGCTAAGCATATCGCTATACGCGGAGTATTCATCAAACCCAATTTTTGGGCATTTGCCATTGATGGAAGGGAAAGAAACTCGGATTGGAATAACAAACAGCGTACTCTGGTCAACCTCAACAACCGCAGCCTCCAATGGCTCAGTAAATGCGTTGCAGGAGAGCCTTTCGCCTCTTAGCGGCATGGTTGCCATGATAAATATAATGCTTGGGGAGGTTGTTTTTGGAGGTGTTGGAGCCGGCTTGTATGGAATGATAATATTCATAATTCTTACGGTTTTTATAGCCGGACTTATGGTGGGCAGAACCCCAGAATATCTAGGTAAGAAGATTGAATCGTTTGAGGTTAAGATGGCCATAATTGCAGTTCTTGCGCCAAGCTTCGTAATTCTTCTCTTCTCGGCGTGGGCATCGGTAAGTAATGTAGGGCTATCGAGCCTTAATAATTCTGGGCCACATGGACTCTCGGAGATACTATTTGCCTATAGCTCGGCGGCAGGAAACAATGGTAGCGCTTTTGCTGGGTTAAATGCCAATACAATATTTTATAACCTAACCCTTGGCATTGGAATGTTAATTGGACGTTTTGGCGTAATTATTCCCGTCCTAGCCATTGCCGGAAACTTGGCTGGGAAAAAAATAACGCCACCTTCAGCTGGCACATTTCGCACCGACAACTGGTTGTTTGCAGGGCTACTAATAGCAGTAATCCTAATAGTTGGGGGGTTGACATTCTTTCCGGCGCTATCGCTTGGGCCTATTGTTGAGCATCTGTTACTGAAGAGTGGAGTAACCTTTTAAAATCGAATAAGGCAATGAATACGAAGCAAAATACAAGCATATTTAACAAGAAGTTGCTTTTAAGAGCAGTGAAAGACAGTGCAATCAAGCTGAATCCGGCATTACTAATAAAGAATCCGGTTATTTTCATTGTGGGAATTGGAGCAGTATTAACGTCAATCATTACTATCTCCGGGGTTTTGCAAGGTAGCTTTTCATCCTTTAATCTTCAAATTTCAATATGGCTTTGGTTTACGGTTCTGTTTGCCAATTTTTCTGAAGCAATAGCAGAAGGTCGTGGTAAGGCACAGGCAGAAAGCCTTAAAAAAAATCGCACCCAAACCAAAG
>Ga0307375_10002037_pt1 | contig 21189 bp, 15 predicted proteins | sample TR1MG_FD_202531 | JGI IMG/M metagenome (GOLD analysis project Ga0307375, IMG submission 202531) | Soil microbial communities from Risofladan, Vaasa, Finland - TR-1 | ecosystem: Environmental > Terrestrial > Soil > Coastal area > Acid sulfate soil | place: Finland: Risofladan, Vaasa | collected...
GGCGGCGCTCTGGATCGAGCCCCTGGAGGTCGGCTGGCAGGCTGAATTGGAGGCCCTCAGTGCTGGCCTGAACGGCGGGGGCAAGATGGTGATCGTTGCCTCGCGGCCGCTGGCCCGCCTGCTGCCGGAACGACGAGAATGGCCTGGGGAGGCATTGGGCCTGCAGCTCGGGGGCCTCGGCCGCCTGCGCCGCGCGTTGGGCGAAACAGGGCTCGCCCTCGAGGCCGAGTATGGCCTGCATACCCTGTCAGCCACCTTCCTGAACCTGTTGGGGCAGATGGCTTCCCGCTGGGGCCGACCCGATTTGGGGGACCGGCTGCATTTTGCCGGTCGGTTGCGCTACATCACCTCGGGGCCGCTGGCCCGGCTCTCGAGTGTGGCCCTGCTGGTGGCGCGTGCCGGTAGACCTGACAGGTCCGGGCACAGCTGTCAGGTCTGGAGTTCCTCCGCGCTGGCGGGTGGGGAGCAGGCTGGCTCACACTCTTCCATCGGCCGGGCCGTGGCCCGCCTGGACGCCTGGCTGGAGACGCTGCGGGGGCCCGAGGGCACCGGCGCCTATGGTGGCCCGGTGGCCCACTGGTGGCGCCAGGGGTTACTCTACACGGGCCCAGGCCTCGACTGGCGCTACGAGGGCATTATCGGCGGCTACCTGGCGCTCTGGGATCGGAGCGGCGACGAGCACTGGCTGATCAAGGCAAGGCGGGCCGGCGATGACCTGCTGGCCGGGCAGTCCCCGGCTGGCCACTACGCTGCTTCGGCGTTTGAGCTGAACCCGGCGTCGGCCGGCACGCCCCACGAAGCGGCGTGTGACGCTGGCCTGCTGCTGCTGGCCCGGGCTCTGCGGGGGGCGGGTGAGGAGGGCTGGGAAGCCTATGCCGCTGCCGCCGAGCGCAACTTGGAGGCCTTCTACGTCAACCAGCTGTGGGACCCAGAGGCGCGGGCCTTCCGTGACAGCCCGGACCTGCCCTCCTTCGTGCCCAACAAGGCGGCCACGGCCTGCGAGGCGTTCTTCCTCCTGGCTGAGGTGCGCGGGGAGGATCGCTGGGTCGAGCAGTACGCCCTGCCCAGTCTGGACCGCATCCTCGCTTACCAGGTTAGCGACGGCGGGCGGCTGGACGGCGCCATCGCCCAGAACAGCATCGGGGACAAGAGGATAGAAAAGTACTTTCCCTTCTATATCGCCCGTTGTCTGCCTGCCCTGTTGCGCGGCTACGAATGGTCGGAGGGCGAACGGTACGCCGACGCGGCGCTGGCGGCGCTGCGCTTCATCGCCCGCTGCGCCGGGGCCGACGGATTGCTGCCGGCGGTGGTCTATCCCGGTGGGCGTACCAGCCGCTACCCGGGTTGGGTGGCCGCCCTGGGTGACGTGCTGCGAGCCGCCGGCCTGGCCCGGCCCTACGGCTTTGACCGCGACCTGAGCGCCACTCGCCAGCGACTGCTGGCCGGTCAGGACGCTTCGGGCGGTTTCCAGACCGCTACCGGCTTTGCCGCCCAGGCGGGTGGGCGGATACCCGCCCTGCCCGACCTGCGCGACCTGCTCCACGTGGCCGGTTGGAGCGGGATGGCTTTCCGGTATCTGGCTCCCCAGGTTGGCCCGGGGCTGGCACCTGCCCAAGAGCTGCCAGCATTTGAGGCCGACTGTACCTTCCGCGGGCAGCGGGTGCGGCTTCGCGAGACGCCGGCTGAGCTTGTGGTTTCGGCGGGGGAGCAGGTACACTACCACTGGTGCAAGGGGGATCCCTGGCCCCGGGTGGCCGAACGGGAGTTCTGGGTGCAATGATCGGTTCTCTCAAGACGCTAAACCAGCTTGCCAACCGCCATGCCGGCAAGTTGTTCCTGTTGGGCCTGGTCGGTGTGGCCTGGTACAATTGGCGCCAGTGGCAGCGGGACAAGGCCAGGTTGGCCGAACTGGGCAAGCCCGAGCCGCCGCCTGATTGGCACGAGTGGGTGGAGCTACCCCTGGTCAGCGTCCTGGTCGCCGCCTGGAATGAAGCGGAGATGATCGAACAACACATCGAGAGCTTTCTTTCCATGCGGTACCCCAACAAGGAGCTGATCCTGTGTGCTGGGGGCGACGATGGGACCTACGAAATCGCGCGGCGCCACACCGGGGAAGGGATGGTGGTCCTGGAGCAGCAGGCCAGCGAGGGCAAACAGGCCGCATTGCGTCGTTGCCTGGCAGAAGCTGGAGGCGAGCTAATCTTCTTGACCGATGCGGATTGCCAGTTGAACGACGAGGCCTTTACCCGGACGCAGGCTCCGCTCGTGCTGGAAAGGGAGGCCGCAGCTACGGGCAGATCGCGACCGCTGGCGGAGCAGTTGGCAGAGCCGTTTACCGTCTACCAGTGGTGCACCGACATTTACGTGGCAGCGCAGTACGGAGACTACGTTCCAGGCATACTGGGCCGCAACTGCGCTGTGACCCGCCAGGCGCTGGAGCAGATCGACGGCTTCAAGGTCAATGTGCGCACCGGCACCGACTATCACATGGCCAAGAGCCTCCTGAGGCAAGGCTATCGCATCCGCCATGTGGGGGACAGCACGATCGAGAGCCGCTACCCGGCAACGGTGAGGTCCTATTGGCGGCGCCAGTCACGGTGGGTTCGTAATCTGATGATCCATGGGCCAGCGTCTGGCGCTCACGACGAGGTGGTCATGGCCCTGCGGACCTCGCTGGTGGGGCTGGCCATGCTACTGTCGCCCCTGGCGGCGCTGCTGGTCGGACCGGTCGTCCTGGCCTCGTGGGGTGTGCTCTTCTTCCAGGCGTTTCTGGCCAAGATGCGCTACGCTGGCTTTGCCCGCCTGTTGTTGCGAGCGCCTGTGACGGTGCGGCAGCTGGTGTGGACGCCGGCCTACTTGCTGGCTGATTTTGTCGCCTGGAGCCGGCCCCTGGTCGACCTGATTCTCCAGAGGGAGCGTTGGTAATGCGGATTGCCCTGGTCACCAAGCCGGACCAACGGATGACGGGCCTGCTGCGCTACGCGCTGAGCCTGCGCGATGGCCTGCAGGCGCAGGGGGTCGACGTGGGCCTGGTCCACCCTGCTCCGCCTCCCACATGGTTGGCGCGTGCTGGCCGCGCGCTGGGCCTCGATGCGGCAGCCTTCCTTGGCTCCTATCCGCTCTCGGTGCGCCTCGATGGGGCCGAGATCTGCCACCTGGCTAGCCAGACATTGGCCACACTGTTGCTCAACAGGCGCCGGCCGCCTGTGGTGGTCACCGTCCACGATCTGATTCCCCAACTGGTGGGCGATGACCCGGCGCTGAGTCCATACCGCCATCCTGTCGAGCGGCTCTTCGACCGGCTGGCCCTGCAGGGCCTGCGCCGGGCGGCGGCCATTGTTGCCATCTCGGAGTTCACCAAGGGCACGATTGTTCAGATCACCGGCTATGCGGCTGACCGCATCCACGTGGTGTATCGTGCCGTGGATAGGGCGGTGTTCAAACCGCTGCCGGTGCCTGATGGCTTCCGGCGTAAGTACGGACTGGAGGCGGATGTCCCCTCTGTGCTCTACGTGGGTTCCGAGGATCCGCGCAAGAACGTCGAGGGCCTGATCCGTGCCTTTGCCCGGGTGCGAGCGCAGGTGCCAACAGCGCAATTAATCAAAGTCGGCGTGCCCCACTTTGCCGCCGAGCGGCGGCGGCTGCTAAGCCTGGTGGAGGAGTTAGGCTTGGACAGCAGGGTGCGTTTCCTGGATCACGTACCTGACGAGGATTTGCCTCTATTCTACAACGCGGCCAGTGTCTTTGTCCTGCCTTCGTTCTACGAGGGCTTTGGTCTTCCGGCCCTGGAAGCCATGAGCTGCGGCACCCCGGTGGTCGTCTCCGACCGCGCCTCGCTGCCCGAGGTGGTGGGCCAGGGCGGCGCGCTGCTTGACCCGGACGACGTGGCGGGGTTGGCCGACCGCATCGCCGGCCTGCTGGCCGATCCGCAGTGGCGCACCGCGGCTTCAGAAGCGGCCTTGCAGCAGGCCGCGCGGTTTTCGCTGGCTCGCCAGGCAGAGGACACACTGGCCGTGTATCGGGCATTGACGTGAAAGACCTGTTGATTAGCATTGGAGCGCACATTCGGGGTTTCTGGCGCCGCGATGAGCGGGGGGTTCTGGGACTCAATCTGGCACTACACGTCCTGGTCCAGATCGTTGCCTTGTTGTTTATGCCTTTGCCCTATTACTCCCGCCTGAGCCTGCACGACGGTAACACATATTTTCGCCTCGCCCAGAACCTCTGGCCCCCGCAGCCGATCGAGCAGCTTGTCTGGCATAAGCGGATTCTGCACTTGCTGTTGGGGCGCTTTGCTCTGCCTTGGAACGCAGAGCTTTCCTTCCTCGTAGTGGGGATCCTGGCTGCTTCCTTTTCGGCAGTCTACTTCTTCAAGATAGCCAAGCACTACACGGCCCATCCCTTGGGGCTAACCCTGATCTATAGTGTGCTCCCCTGGCTGTTCTTTGCCGCCCACCATTCCCTGACCGAGCCTTTGATGATGCTCACTTTCCTGGCTGGCTACTATTACTATCTCCAAGACCGGATCCTGATGAGTGCCGTGGCTTTTGGCTTGGGCATCCTGGCAAAGGAATTGGTCCTCTTTCCCGCCTTGGCAGTTGGCTTGCTAATACTGTACCGGCGGGGCTGGCGCCGGGCCATACTGTTCAGTACGGCGCTGGTTCCCCTGGCCGGCTTCGTTGTGCTGTTCGCCCTGCACTGGGGAGACCTGCTATGGTACTTCAAGCTGGGCAGCTCAGTCGAAGGCTTCCTGTCACGGCGCTCCGGGCTGTATGTGATGGTTGATACGCTTATCCGCGGGACAAACTCGTCGGCGAATCCAACCGTGGCACTGATCTACGACATCGGCAACCAGGCCCTGAACGTCGCCCTACTGATCGGATCTGCAGCCGGCGTGTATTGGCTCTGGCGGAAGGGTCCGCGCGACCTGGCGTTCGCGAATACGCTGATGCTCGTGCCGCTTTGGTTCCTTGGCGAGGCGCAGTATAATCTCAACTCCAGCGTGGGGCGCAAGTTCTTACTGGTGTCGCTGGTGATCCTGGCCTATGATCACCTTCTCAATGGCAGCAGGCACGGGCTGCGGCGGGCGGCCTACTGGCTGACCATCGCGGGTATGCTGGCACTCGGAATCCTGTGGACCTTCCTGTATGCTAAGTTCTTCACAGTCTACAAACTCTTCTGATACCGCGCGAGCAGCAAACGGCCCTGTGCACCTGATCACCGGCACTATGGGCCAACACAGCGGTATCTCCCGCTATTGCCAGGAGTTGTATCGCGGGCTGCAGGGCCAAGTGCCGGTGCAATTGTGCTCCTTCCGAGTTCCGCGGCTGACTCGCCGGTTGACCTTCTTGGAGCATCTCCCGCTGGGCATCACGCCGGACGAAGGGAGAGGCGTCTATCACTTCACGCGGATCATGGGCTGCTCGCTCATGCTGTGGCGGCCGGTACGGCCCGCGGTCGCCACGGTGCATGACCTCGGGCCGCTGGTCTGGCCCGGCGAACGCTCGGCCAACGCGCTGGACAGGGCCCTCTTCCGGCTCTCGCTGCTGGGCCTGCGCAGAATGGACCGGATCGTGGCTGTCTCGCACGCCACCGCACGCTCGGTCGTCGATCGCCTGGGGATTGACAGCGAGCGGGTCAAGGTCATCCATGAGGGCGTGGACCATGCTCAGTTCCGCCGCCGGCCTGACGCCAAAGCGACTCTCGAGGAGCGATTCGGGATCCCTCAGCGAGCAGGCCTTGGCAACCTGCTGTACGTGGGCAATGAAGCCCCGCGCAAGAACCTGGCGACGCTGCTGAAGGCGCTGGCCATTCTGAAAGAGGCCGACGCGCCCGTGCGGCTGATCAAGGTCGGTGGCGCCGGACAGCCACGCTATCGGGCGGCGTTCCAGCAGCAGGTGGAGGCTCTCGGCCTGCGGGAGTGCGCGGTGCTGGTGGGCGAGCTCGCCGAAGCGGACCTCCCACTGTTCTACAGCGCCGCGGACGTGTTTGTCCTGCCGTCATACGTCGAGGGTTTCGGCTTGACGGTCCTGGAGGCCATGGCCTGCGGCACACCGGTGGTCTGCTCGAAGGCAGGGGCGCTGCCTGAGGTGGCGGGGGATGCGGGGTTGCTGGTCGAGCCGCACGACGCCCGCGGCTTCGCGGAGGCCATCGCCACCGCGTTGGGGGATGGTGAGTTGAGGCACGGGTTGATCGAGGAAGGGCTGCGGCGCTGCCGCTCTTTTTCGTGGGAGCGCACCGCCCGGGAGACGCTGGCCGTGTACGATGGAATGATGGCCCTCTGACGAGGGGTCCGGCGAACGACGGAATGGTATGGGCACAATTGCGAATGGCCGATCGGGTAGATCCTGATCCCTGAGGGGCACCCTATCTTCGGGATCGCTCGGCTGCAATCCGAGCACCCAGAAGGGCGGAGTATGTCATGCGCGAGAAACTAATTGGCTGGAGCCACTCAGCAATGGCGCAGGCCGACGGGATAGCTCTGGCAATTCTCCTGTCTGTTGCGGCGGTTATTGCACATCAGTATTTCTATCGCGAGCTGATGCCCCTCACCCAACGCCATCTGAACGTGCACCTCAGTGTGATCTCTGGAACTGCAATGTCACCCAATCGTTACCGTATTCTCGTCCCCTACGTGAACGAAATCCTCATGGGTGCGTTGTCGGGAATTCTATCGCCTCGACGAGCTTTCCTCCTTACTTACGGTGCCTATCACTTCTCTTCGATCTTCCTTATCCTGGTGCTGCTCTATTTCTATCTGAAGCAATGGTTCTCACGGGAGCGAGCCCTGATAGGCGTTCTCGTGATCGGGGCGACCATGCCGATTGCGGTCACCGTTTTCCAGCCTTGGTCCTATTTGGAGGCGGCGTTCTTCATTATAGCGTTGCTGTTCATATATCGAAATCAGTACCGAGCCCTGTTTCCAGTCATCGTCCTGGCGGCCCTAAACCGTGAGACCGGCATTTTCATACCCTTGGCTTTCATCTTGGTGAACTTGGGGGAGATCTGGGTATTCCGGGGGCAGGCCAGATCCCTGCGGCTTGTCGGCCTGTCGGCTGCCTATCTGGGCACCGGCGTGGCAATTCTCCTTCTACTTAGGTGCATCTTGGGATGGGCGCCCCAACTGCTAACACTGCAAGAGACGTTCGCCATGAACACCACGGTGCTGGCTTTGACTACGGCTGCCGTCAACGTGACATTGTTTCTCGGAGCATTTTGGGTGTTTGCGTTCCTGGGCTTTGGCAGGGCACCGTCCTTCTGCCGAAGGACTGCATTGGTGATCCCGTTCTACCTTCTGGCTGTGCTCGCCTGGGGTGTGTGGACCGAAGTTCGATTACTGATGATCCTGTACCCTCTCGTTGCACCGCTGGCGCTGGCCTTCGCACAACCCGCCCCTAAAGATGGCTAATCGAAAGGTGAGTCGCCTGCGAGCGGGACTTGCTGGTATTTCCGTTCCGAACAATTCGGATGAGCGCTCGGCTGTTCAGGTTTGCCAGCCCGTGCATGAAGAGGGAAAGCGAGGCTGTGAATGGATGAAAGCTCCTGGGGCGACGCTTCTGAAGGCGCTGGCCCTACTGAAAACGACTGGCATGCCGGTGCGGCTGATCAAGGTCGGGGGCGCCAGCCACCCACGCTATCGGGCGCCGTTCCAACAACAGGTGGAGGCGCTCGGCCTGCGGGACAGCATCGTCCTGGTGGGCGAGGTCGCCGAAGCGCACCTCCCACTGTTCTACAGCGCCGCGGACGTGTTTGTCCTGCCGTCATACGTCGAGGGTTTTGGCCTGCCGGTCCTGGAGGCTATGGCCTGCGGTGCGCCGGTGGTTTGTTCGACCGCCGGGGCGCTGGCCGAGGTGGTGGGGGATGCGGGGCTGCTGGTCGAGCCGTGCGGCGCACAAGGCTTTGCTGCCGCCATTGCAAGCCTGTTGCAGGATCGCAGCCTGCAAGAGCGGTTGATTCAAGGAGGGCGAGAACGATGTCAGTTGTTCTCCTGGGGGCGCACCGCCCAGGATACGCTGGCCGTGTACGATGAACTGCTATGATGGGGCGTCTTCGATGGTTGGAGTCGAACCGAAGTCCTTTCTTGTCGACAGGCGCCTCTGAGAGCATATTGGCGAGCCCGCCAACGGCCCCGCGGCTTTGTGGAGGTTATCTCATGCTGCACCATCGGGCGGTGCGCCGTACCCGATCTGCTCCTTCACGGCCTTGGTGCTGTGGAGCTACTTCGCCAACTCCCTCAGTCAGGCCAGCAACAGTCTGGTGGAACAAGAGCGAGTCATCACGAAAATCTACTTGCCGCGCCTCTTGGTGCCGTTGCCACCGGTGATCGCGGGACTGGTGGACTTCGGCATGGCGTTCGTCGTGCTGCTGAGGATGATGCTGGCGTGCGGAATGTCGTTACGGGCCACAGCGGCTGATTGAGCGTAAAGTGGTCGCGCGTGCGGGAAGAGGCATTTGTCCCCATCACAGAGTGCAATACAAACTTGACCCAGCGACAAGGCAGAATCACCTTGTCTTAGACTGACACGATCGGTCAGTAAGTAGTCAACGCTTTCGCAAACAGAGGGCCAATGGCCAATTCGCTTCAAGTCACATCTAGCATAAAGCGCAACACCCTGCTCAACTTCGGCGGGGCCTTGATTCCAATCGCTATCTCATTAGTCACGGTCCCGATTTACCTTGATCGTATTGGAGAAGCGCGTTACGGAGTCATAGCCGTCATCTGGGTTCTGTTCGGGTATTTCGCGCTTTTTGATCTGGGCGTGGGAAGGGCGACAACTTACCATATAGCAAGGCTGAAGGATTCATCGCCCCACGAGGCAGAGATGATATTCTGGACGGCACTTTTCGTGAACGCCATCTTTGGGCTCCTCGGTGCAACACTCCTACTCGCCATCGGTCCCGCAATATTCGGACATATGCTCAAGGTTCCGTCTGAATTGCAGGCTGAAACGCTTGCAGCGCTGCCATGGCTGGCTCTTGCCGTTCCTGTACTGACGGTTTCGTCAGTAGCATTTAGCTCCCTTGAAGGTCAAGAACGATTCCTATCGATAAACGTCGCCGCGACATTCGCAACAATCTTGTCCCAGCTTGCGCCGCTGGGTTACGCGCTGTGGCGTGGTCCGGATTTGTCCGCACTCATCGCAGCCATGGTATTGGCGAGACTCGCTGGACTCGTCGTAGCGATTGTTGCTTGCCTTAGATTGCTTCCCGTAACGAAACTGCGCTGTCCGGATGGCGCCCGGGTTCGAGCGCTGTTGAAATACGGAGGTTGGATCACCGTCACCAGCCTACTTGCCCCGATCCTGACCACAGTTGATCAGCTCATGATTGGTGCAGTACTTGGCGTTCGTTTTGTTACCTATTATACCATACCTTATAACCTGGCCAGTCAGGTTAGCGTTCTACCGCAAAGCCTGTCGCGCACCCTGTTTCCGCGTTTTTCAATGCTTGAGCGGGATGAAGCCCGTCACATGGCTGTAGAAGCATTGTTGACGCTGGCGGCGATCCTTACCCCGATCATCGTCTTTGCAATGGGCATGCTCAGGCCATTTCTGCGCTTGTGGCTCGGTCCGTCATTGGCGGAGATTTCTGCACCTGTCGGCAGGATCCTTCTCCTTGGTGTGTGGGCGAACGGACTAGCACTCATTCCTTATGTACTACTCCGTGGACAGGGGCGCCCGGACCTTACCGCCAAGTTCCACTTGCTCGAGCTATTGCCATACATCCTCGCTCTATGGCTTGGTATGAGGGTGGCCGGATTGCACGGAGCCGCATGGGCCTGGACAGGCCGCGTGATTCTAGACTTTCTCTTCCTATTCGTCGCTGCACGCGTTTGGTCGCCCCGAACCGCCCTGCTTCTCCCATCGGCAGTATTCGTTCTTTTGGCGAGCTTCATCTCATCCCTGGACACGAACATGCTCTGGAGTGCGGGGCTAGTCGGGCTGATGACATTAGTATCACTAGCCTGGTCGTTATTCATTGCGCCAGCCACCCTCAACAGTGAGATTCGTAAGTTTGCGACCACACTTTTGCATTTCAACCGGCTCGCCAAGCAGAGAGTGATGGAGCGGCGCAGGTAATGAAGGCAATGAAGAAACACACAAGCCCAGGCGTTTGGCCGACGGACGGACTCGAATACATTGGCAGATGCCCAATCTGTGATAGTACGGCAAGAGGCATTCTTTATGATGAGCTGACTGATCGCGTGTTCTACTGTGCACCTGGCACCTGGCGGCTGTACCGCTGCCGTGGCTGCCACGCTGCTTACCTGGATCCGCGACCCGACCTGGACACGATTGATCAAGCTTATGCCGACTATTTCACACATGAAGAAGCGCCTTCTCCGTCAATACTGGAACCGATGAACATTCCGGCCGGAAAACTGCGCTTCGCGTTGCGTAATGGGTACCTGAACAAGCGATTCGGCTATTCGCTAAAACCTGCGCTCGACTTAGGGTTCTTTTTCGCCCGGCTCCTGCCGCTCAGCCGAGCCCGTGAGGATCGAGGGGTGCGGCATCTTCAGTTTGCCTCGCAACATCCGCATCTGCTAGACGTGGGCTGCGGCAATGGCGGTTTTCTGAGGCAGATGACGGAATTGGGTTGGCAGGCCCAGGGGCTGGATCCTGACCCCAAAGCGGTCAGCGCAGCAATTGAGGCGGGGGTCGCGGTTCATCACGGGACTCTACTGGATAGCGGACTTCCAGATGACTACTTCGACGCGATCACCCTAGGCCATGTGATTGAGCACTTGCATGATCCTGCTGCGAACCTCGAGGCGTGCTATCGCGCCCTGCGTCCCAACGGGCTCATCTGGATAGGAACGCCGAACCTCAGTTCTCTAGGTCATTCCAGGTTCGGGCGGAGTTGGATCGGCCTGGACCCGCCGCGTCATCTAGTCCTGTTCACCGCGGACTCGTTACGGCACGCCCTAGAATCTGTGGGCTTCAGGATCGCTTCGCATCCACCCGTGTTGCGCGGAAGCTGGCACTTCCGCACAAGCGCAGCGATAGAAAAAGGTCTAGACCCCTGGGACCCTCCGCCGCTCCCTCGGTTTCTTCAACTGAACGTCCTGCTCGGCGATTTCCTCTCGTGGCTGCGCCCGGGACTGTCGGAAGAGTTGGTTCTCATCGCTCGAAAAGTGGTGCGCGATGGATAGACCTCTGGTTAGCGTTATCACACCGACGTACAATCACGAAAGCTTCATTCTGCAATGCCTTGACAGTGTTCTCAGCCAAACCTTCGAAGACTGGGAGCAAATCATTGTGGACGATGGGTCGACCGACAAGACGGCCGCGATCGTTGCGCGGTATGCAGCCGCCGATCGACGGATTCACTTGATCAGGCAGCGGCATAAGGGCATTTGGCGGTTATCCGAAGCGTACAATTCTGCACTCGAGAGAGCTCGAGGCAAGTACATCGCCATTCTCGAAGGTGATGACTTCTGGCCGTCATATAAGCTTGGGAAGCAGATTTCCTTCCACGATGATCAAGTGCTTCTAAGCTATGGGGACACGCAAGTGGTCGAAAGCGATGGAACTCCCAGGGGAATCGTTAAGAGACCTGGTTTTTCTGGTGTTGTCGGAAATGTTGATTTCTTGCGATTCGCACTCCTCACAAATACAAATATCCGGCCGCAGTCGGCGATCTGTGACACGATCGCTGTGCGAAAGCTGGGAGGGTTCCACCAGGACAACTTCCCTGCCGTTGACTGGCCTACGTTCGTCCGTTTGGCGCAACTGTCGGGTTGCTTCGTCTTTCAGCCCGTCATCTTGGGATGCTGGAGGCAACACAGCCTTCAGGTTACTGGAAGCCACGGCATCGAGCTAGCGGAAGGTCGTCTGAGAATCGCCTTGGAGCAGTACGCAGGCCTAAGTGACTCTTTGCGACAGCAATTGCACATATCGGAGCAGCGCATTGTGGCTTCTCATGCCGCGATTCTGGCTGATACCTATCTCTGCTCTGTCAGATCCGCTCTTAAGGATGCTGATCGAGCTAAACTGGAGTACTCGCTTGCCAGATTATGGCGGTACGGGAGTGCCATGCGGAAGGCTCAAGCGGTGTATGCCTTGCTGGCCATGAAGGCAGGCTGGGACATGGAATGGATATACAGCGCCTATTCGCTGGTCCAGCGCGTGTGGTCTGGGACTAGACAAGACCGCGGGAGAGCACAATGAACCAGCATGTTAGGGCATCGTGAAGCGTTGGTCCTCCGACAGCGGCGGGCACACGACATCTCCGCCAGTTCAGTATTCAATTGCTTGAGGTGGTCGCATTGAGTGGCTATCGCTGGCTGGGTGCTTTGGCTCTGGCCTGCCTGTTCAGCCTGGTCTGTGCAAGCAGGGCATGGGCGCAGCAGGAGCCGTCGAGCGGGGTCGTTGTGTACGAGGTCACCCAGGCTGACTTGGACGGCGATGGCCTGCCGGATCGAACCGATATTCGTTGCGACTTTGTGACGGGCAATGACCTCGTCCAGGTCTACGATGGGGCACGCGACATGCCACCCAGCGCCGACTGGCAGCAGGCAACCGACTTTCAGAATGACGTCTGGGTGTTCGACGCGGGCGCGGACGGGCGCGCGGAGCTGATCATCGCCTTTACCACCGACATCAACCAGCACGTGGCCACGCTGTATGATGATCGAGATGGTGACCGCCAGGTCAAGCACACAGTGCAAGGTAAACAGGTCCTGGTTGAGGAGAGCTCCTTCTGGACGGCGCAGGTCGTCGCGGACGGCCCGTGGTACAACGCCGACGGGGGTATCAACCGGAATGTGACCATATCCGTGGATGGCGCGCTTGGTGAACGAGGTCTCGATTTGGAGTTCGTACAGGCATGGATGGTCAACGACGGCGGCGTCGACCTGGAGATGGAATGTCATACGGGCACCTGGCAGAGTATGTCTGGCTATTGTCTGACCCGGCTGCTGGTGCCTTATCCGGGAGGGATTGGGAGGACGAAGCTACGCGTGGTGATGCCGGGGGAGCCCCTGCCGGAGATCGTGGGGCCTGTCTTCTGGCCACATCTCGGCCCCGGACTGATCCAGCCGCGATCCGGCCACGAGATCGTCCCGGTCCTCAAGATGGATTGGAGCACGGCCCGTTTCGACCCTGCCAAGGGGGTCAACAACTTGCTGCTGCCGGACCCGCCGGCCCAGAACGCCTGGTGGGCCTTTTCGCAAGCGGAGGTGATTAAGGGCCAGGTCAATGTGCTGGATTTCGAGAACCCTTTTGCGCACTATGATCTGGCTGGGGATCATGACAGCTCGCCGGCCCTGGTCATTCGGCACACCTACGCCCGGCCAGGCGATGTCTGGTACGTGCTCGGTGAATACTACACACGTGCGAGAGACCCTGGTGTCACCCAGAGAATCGTTCGTTACACCTGGGACCAGGACAACGACAGCTACTGGGACTACAAACTGGGCCTCTTTGGTCAGGGTGAACTCAGCACCACTGTGTCCTTCCCGGACTTTGACATCATCTCCATCCCCTACGACCGCCTTCCCTGGGTCCTCACCGATGAGCAGCGCTGGGCTGGCGCGACCTTTGTGCAAGTCGAAGGCCAGAAGGAGGCATCGCCCGAGGGCGTGTACCAGTGGGATGAGATATACTGGCTAACGCGCCAACGCATCTTCGGCAGCGGGGATAGCATGGACGAGGGCATGAACGACATCGGCCGTCACTTCCGCGGCGACTACTGGGTGGGCGCGCCCCAACAAGCCAGGCTCTATCTCAGCGGCGTGGACCACAAGTTGCACCTCCTGGGCGCTGAGGCCGGCGTGTGGAACGTCGATGGCCAGCGCCGCATTCGCTATGAGGACCTGGACGAGGATGGCTATGTCGACCGGTGGGTGATGACAGCCCAGTTCTTCGAGCTTGGGCCCGAGGAACCTCTGATGTCCCTTCAAATGGCGAGGGGTGTGTTGGTGTACAGTGGCAGGTATCACGTGAAGCTGCTCCGCCGGCAGGTGGCGCCCAGCCTTCTCGAGACCCTCCCGCCCCGGGATCACGCGGAGTGGCAGACCCTGGGCGCAGCGCTCGAGCGATACCGCCGCGATTTCGGATCCCTTGATCTGGGGGACATGCTGGACCAATTTGGCGTCCCGGACATGGACATCGCTGGCGCCGCACTCGAGGATTTCCGCCTGACCGTGGATGGCTTCCGGTTTGCCCTCAATCTCCAGCCTGGCTTTGTCGTCGCCGGCGACTCGAACGAGCCCGCGTTGAGCAACCTGTCCCCAGGCTCCTACCTGGTTACCTACGATGGGACTTTCCGGGCGCAGCCCCTGACCCCGCCGCACATTGTCCTGCCTGCTGCGGAGTTCTTGACCGCTCCGGCCGCGCCGGGCCAGATGTCGTGGGCCACCGTTGAGGCCACGCTGCACAACACCGGGTTGCAGGATGTAACGGGATTGCCCGTACGACTCTATGCAGCCCTGGAAGGGCGTGAGCCTTACCTGTTGGCCGAAAACCTGGTGTCTGTGCCGGGCGCAGGCAGGTACATCCTCAGCCAGTCCTGGGCGCCCAGTCAGCCCGGCCGGTGGACGTTCTGGCTGGAGGCCGATGCCGGCCAGGCCTCGCCCTCAGGGGCCGAGATCGAGGATCTGCCGCGGCTGACGGTGGATGTGCCAGGCGTGGGCATGCCCAGCATGATCGGGCCGTGGCAGGCCTTTGACGGCGTCCGCCTAAGCTGGCCCGTAGCGCTGCAGTTGGGAAGCGCCGGCCTGGTGGCGCTGTCCGTGCTCTTGATCGTCCTGCGCCACGCCGGGCCGTTGGGGGTCGACGCAGGCGCGCCGGGGCAGGATCCCGCGCTGGACAAGGGGGGGACCCGTGAAGGGTAGCCCGGCCGGCTGCCTGCAGCGCGATCGGTGGTGGCTGGCCGTTTTCTTGCTGGCTCTGGTGGTCCGCGCGGGTTATGCGACGCTGAGCGCCTCGGTGGATCCGTTCTTGCGCTCCGATCCGCTGCACGGTGACGCCGCCTCGTATGACCGGATTGCCCGCAACCTGCTGGCCGGGGAGGGGTTCGGCACGTCTCCCGGTCTGCCCGGCGGCTTCTGGCCGCCCCTCTATCCCTTTTTTCTGGCCGGCCTGTATACCGCCTTTGGCCATAGCCTGTTGGCGGCGCGGCTGGTGCACGCGCTTTTGGGCGCCAGCGCCGTGGGCGCCGTCTACGCGGCGGCGCGGACGGTCCTCGGACGCCCGGTCGCGCGGCTGGCGGGCCTGGGCATGGCCCTCTACCCGTACCTGGTGTACTTCGGCAACTGGCTGATCTCCGAGGCGCTGTACTTGCTGCTCCTGGCGTTGGCCCTGTGGGCCATGGCCGGGCAACAACGGAGCAGCAGCCGGCGCGGCCTGGCGGGGTTGGGCCTGCTGTTGGGCCTGGGTATCCTGGCCAAACCCGCAGCCTTGCTCATGATGCCACTGGTCGGAGTCTGGGCCCTCGTGGCGCCGCCACACGGATCCCTGCCCCCGCGGCTGGGACGCGCGGGCGTCGTGCTCCTGGTGACCGCGCTGGTCGTGTCGCCCTGGACGGTCCGCAACTACCGGGTCTTTGGTGCCTTCGTGCCGGTCTCCACCAACGGCGGTTACACCTTCTATGGCGCCAACAACGCGCAGGCCTTCGGAGGACACCGCGAGGGGTTCCCGCCTCCCCTTCCGGGACTGAGCGACCCTGCGGCCGAGGACGAATACTACCGGCGGGGCCTGGACTGGATCTCAGACCATCCGGCCGATTTCGCCAGGTTGGCGCTCCGCAAGCTGGCGCGGCTCTTCTCCCCTTTGTCCGTGGCCAGTTGGGAGACGGACTACCCTCTCCCGCCGGCCGCCGGCTGCCTGGTGAGGGGGCTCTATGGGGCTTTCCTGGCGACTGCCCTCGGCGGCGCGCTGCTCGCGTTGCGCCGCTGGCGGGCCATATTCCTGTTCTACGTGCCCATGCTCAGCGTGCTGGCCAGCGCGGTGCTGTTCTACGGCGACACCCGGTACACGTTGCCCATGGTTCCGTCGCTGTTGATCTTCGCCGGATTCGCTGTCAGCTCCGCCGGTGAGAGGTTGCGACTGCGTGGGGTGAGCGACCCGCTCGCGGCCGGAGGTGGTCACCCATGAGGACCAGGCTGTCTCCGCGCGCGGAAACATGGCTGCTGCTGGGTCTCGTTTTCCTATATGCTGTCTTGGCAGCCGGTTACTTCACGCTTCGTTACACGGGCCAGTGGACCGACTCCGACACGTCCAATCTGACCAGGGCGGCCCGGGGGATCCAACAAGAGGGCAGGCTCGTCGCGGAAGACGAATACACCCTCGGTTTTGCTTTTCCCGCCCTGACGACCACCATCGCCGCTGTGACCGGTCTGTCGCTCACGCAGTTGCAGCTGCTGGTTTACCCGCTGGTATCAGCCTGCCTGGCGCTCCTCGCCTTCGTGACGTATCGCGAGTTTACCGGGGATCTGGCGGCTGCCGCGCTCGGCGTGCTTCTCCTCTTCATGCAGCCCGATTTTCTGTTCGTCATCTTGCGCGGCTCGCACGAGAAAGTGACGTGGTTGATGCAGTTCCTGGCCTTCTTCTTGCTCGCCAGGAGCCTACGCGCCGCGCGCGCCCGACGGCCGGGCGACTTTGCCGCGTGCGTGGGCCTCTTCTACCTGGCGGTTTATGGCCTGGTGGCCGGCAACGCCTTCTTCGGCTCGGCGTTCATCCTCGCCGTCGGCGTCAGCCTGCTGGGCGGCTTGTTCATCCTGCTCCGCACCGCCGGCCTGGCGAGCCGCGCGGCCGTTACGCGCCTGATTTACGTGGCCGCCGCGGCCATGGTGATCTGGCTGCTGCACATCTTCTACCTCTATCCATCCGCAATCCAGTTCCTCCTCCATCTACGCAATGCGCTGCACAGGGTCACGGCCGTGGCGCTGGGAGATGTTGCGTCGGCTGATCCGTACGCGACCATCGTTTGGGGCTGGGTCAGCCGTTCAGCTTACCTGGCGTTGGTCATACCCACTTTCACCGTCGCAGGTCTCTCCTTCCTCGCCTGGGCTAGGCGTGGTTTCGGCTACTTGCGCGGCCGAGAGTACCCGGTGGATGAATCCGGGACGTTCCTGGCCTGGTTGTTGTACGGCGGTTTTGGGCTGCAGATGGCAGCCAGCTTAAGCCTGGGGCGCAGCGGAGGCGTTACCGGCAATCTCCAGTTGCGCTTTTTCCCGGTGGTGCTGATGGTCGGGGTGCCCCTGGTGACCAAGGGGCTGACCCAACTGTGGAGGAAATACTCGCCGCGGCGCGGCGGGCGGCTGCTGGCCGTGGCCACGGTCTTGTTCGTCCTCTGGATGAGTGGCGCGTCGCTGCTCAAGGCCACCAATGACCCCGCGCTGAGCAACTACTGGATGTTCTGGACTCGGCCCGAAGTTGCATCCGTGGCCTGGGCAGACGGCCATCTTCAGTACCGCCGTATCTGGCTCGGCCTGGATGGGATCCGGCTGAGTTCGCAAGCCCTGGCAGCCGGCACAGGCCTCCGGAGTGGCAATGTCTTCGATGTCTGGGGGGTAGGCCTCGATACCCGCGACCTAGTTGTGTCCGACGTTGAACGAGACTTAAGCCTCAGGAGATCCCACCTGCTGCTCGACCTCCGAGGCGAATACCTCGTCTATGACAACGGGTCAGTGGCCCACTACCACCTGCGCCCGCGCACGCCGTATCAGAAGTAGCAGCAAACGATACTATGAACGAGATGGTCTTACCAATGGGGACGACTGCACAGAGACATAGCTGGCGCCTGGTGCTGAGGCCCAGGACGGCCATTATCGTGCTCTCGTTGATCATGTCAGTTGCGCCAATCTGGCTGGTGCGCTACCCGCCGCTGCAAGACTACCCCGACTTGCTCATGCAAGGAGCGATCTTAACGCACTGGGGCGATGCCAGTCTAGGACTGCAGGATCTATTCAGCCTGAAGCTTGTCCCAGTGCCAAGATTGGCCGCACTCTCCCTGGTATACTTGTTCGGTCAGGTATTCGAGCCGGAGACAGCCGGAAAGCTGACAGTCAGTGTGTACTTGTTGGTGTTTCCCCTCAGTGTCTTATACCTGATTCGATCGTCGCAGCGACGCGAGACAAGCGCTGAATTGGCTGGATTCCTAGTCACGTACAATTTCTGGTTTTTCCAGGGCAGCATTGACTATCTACTGGCCATGGCTGTCGCCTTCTGTGCGATGGGGTTTGTCATCCGATTTTGGGACTCGTTCAGTTTGCCACACGTCCTGGCTGTGATCGGGTTGAGCATACTGTGCTACTTCTCGCATCTGATGGGATATCTGGCCTTCACGATGATAGTGGGACTGCTTTGGTTAGCGACACCGGGGCGGCGATGGGAGCGTGTTCCGATGCTGGCGGCCGCAGTGCTACCTGGTCTCGCCTTGTTCATCTGGTATTTCCTGACTACCAGTGGTACCAGTGTTAGCTCCGCCGCCTTCGTGACATCTCTCGCGAACAAGCTCTTTGCTTTCGTTATGCCTCTGCTTGTTTTCTTCAGATTTGAACCTTTTGCCACGCCCCTGCCTATCACGTTGGCGAATCTCACTCTCTGGATAGCACTGGCTGCTATTGTGGTCTCGAGTTTGGATAGGCGGAAGGTCGTTCTCTCCCCGCGCCTGCTGGTGGTAGGCATGGCTGTCATCATCATCATCTTGGTTGCGCCGGTTCGGATCGGGTCACTCTGGCGATTCGATGACAGGCTGGTTTTGGCAGCATACCTGCTTCTCTTAGCTGGGCTGAATTTCCGATCAGCGATTCTCAGGCTTGACCTATTGTACGTTCTGTTAGCAGCATGCATATTCTTCTTGCAGGTTGTGCAGATGCAGGTTCCCAGCAGCCATCTGGCGCAATTCAACAACGCTGCTGCGCTCCTGGTGGCACGAGACGGCAACGCAACAGTCGCCGTGACAGTGCGGGGCCAGCCAATCACCCCCGGTTGCCACCAGAAGAGCGGGGATGCCTATTCGATCGCCATCTTTCCGTCCATAAGGTTTCCGATCTACTCGCTCCTGGAAGCGCACCGTTTCAAATACAGTTCACTCTTTGGCGTCGCCCTGCTCAATCGTCGGAATAGCTCAGTCCCGCCAGATCTGATAGTCTACGATGTACTGCGGGAGGGATTACACGAATCCTTGAACAGCATTGGAGGGCCCGGTGCGGCCGAGTGGAATACCATACAAGCCTTTGGCTGCGCTTCGGATCTGCAGGTAGTAAAGTCGGCTTTTCCTGCATATGCTATGGCCTATCAGCAGGACGGTGTGCTTCTTCTAGTGGAGAGGGAGTGAGCGGCCAGTGGGCCTGAGACGTCCACCGGCAGCGAGGCCGACATTCTAGTGGCCGATATTGGGTTCATACTTGTGATGCCAAGCGGATGCTCCTGGGCGAGAAGGTATAATGCGAGTTGGGGTTGTGGTCTATGGGCTGGAAGGCTCTTTCGCTGGAATCGGGCGCTACACCCTGCACCTGACACGCGCCTTGGGCGCTGATACCAGTGGGCTCGAGCTGGTACTGTTGGCCGCGGGCGGGATCGGGCCGTCAGTTGGCGCCTACGGCAGGCTTGGGGTAGCTCTTCCCGGTTGTGGGCGCCTACCCGGACTGCTTACCCTAGGCAATCTCGTGATACCGGCCAGAGCATGGCAGCACGCGCTGAGCCTTGTTCACGATCCAACCGGCGTGACTCCGTTTCTATTCGGTGCCGGCCGTGCCCGAACAGTGGTCACTGTCCACGACGTCTTTGCCTGGAGCATACCCGGTCACAGCACCCGCGCCGACACGCTCATCTACCGCCACTGGCTTCCTCGTGTGCTGCCCCGTGTCGATGCCGTCATCACGGTCAGCCAAGCATCCAAGGCCGACATCGTACGCCACCTGGGGGTGCCGGCTGACAAAGTCCATGTCACCTACGAAGGCGTGGGCCACTCCTATACTCGGGCCTCTGTCGAGCAAGTCTCGAAGGTCAGAGCCGAGTACGGCCTGCCAGATGGCTATCTCCTGTTCGTCGGCTCCGTCGAGGGACGTAAGAACCTGAGCCGGTTGCTTCAGGCCTGCGCCCAGCTGTGGGCCACCGGGGAAAGACGCCCTCTGGTTGTCGTCGGCGCGCGGCGGTGGAAATACTCCCAGATCCTGCAGACGGTCCAGGATCTTGACCTGGAATCCCGTGTGCATTTCCCAGGCCACGTGCCGGAGGCCGACCTGCCCGCCCTGTACAGCGGGGCGGATCTGTTCATCTTTCCCTCCCTGTACGAGGGTTTTGGCCTGCCGCCGCTGGAGGCGATGGCTTGCGGCACGCCGGTGGTGACCTCCAACGCCGCCTCCCTGCCTGAGGTGGTCGGCGACGCGGCGATCACGGTCGACCCCTACGATGTCGAGGCCCTGGCCGATGCTATGCACCGTGTGCTGAGCGATCCCGATCTGGCGCACGACCTGCGCCGGCGAGGGCTGGAACGGGCGGCGGGCTTCACCTGGGAGCAGACGGCGCGCAAGACGGTTGAGGTGTACCGCGAGGTGCTGTCATGAAGGCCCTGATCCTGGCCGGCGGGCTGGGCACACGGCTGCGGGAGGCCGTCCCCGACCGGCCCAAGCCCATGGCCGTGGCGGCCGGCAAGCCCTTCCTCCAATACCTGGTCGAGTGGCTGCGCGACCAGGGCTTCGACGACCTGGTCCTGTGCGTGGGGCACCGGGCGGACCAGGTCAGGGACCATTTCGGCGATGGTCAGTGTTGGGGCGTGCGGGTGTCCTATGCCCTCGAGACGACGCCCCTGGGCACGGCGGGAGCCCTCAGGAACGCCGGAGAACACGTCACGGCCACGACCCTCGTCCTGAACGGCGATTCCTACCTGGAGGTGGACCTGCGGGCCATGGTCGCCGCGCACCGGGCCAGGCGGGCGGCCGACGGCCGGGCGGTGGGCACGCTGGCCACCGTGCGCGTCGAGGACACGGCCGCTGGCGGGGCGCTGGAGATGGACGGCGCGGGCCGCATTGGGGGCTTTCGGGAGAAGCGCGAGGCGGGGCCGGGCTGGATCAACGGCGGCATCTACGTCCTCGAGCCGGAGGTATGGGAGGCCATCCCCGAGGGCCAGCCGGTTTCCATCGAGCGGGAGACCTTCCCCCGGCTCCTGGCCCAGGGCTACCATCTGTATGCCTACCCGGTTGGCGGCTTTTTCGTGGATATTGGCACGCCGCAGGGC
>Ga0307375_10002041_pt1 | contig 21167 bp, 14 predicted proteins | sample TR1MG_FD_202531 | JGI IMG/M metagenome (GOLD analysis project Ga0307375, IMG submission 202531) | Soil microbial communities from Risofladan, Vaasa, Finland - TR-1 | ecosystem: Environmental > Terrestrial > Soil > Coastal area > Acid sulfate soil | place: Finland: Risofladan, Vaasa | collected...
ATTCTCCAGGAGGTGGAGTTGTTGGAGGCTGGCTTTCGCGACTTGAGCGCACGCCGGCGCGGGCAGGTGCATCTTGCGGTGACGCCCGCGATCGGGATGGCACTGATGCCGCAGACGGTATTGGCTTTCACGCGCGCTTTCCCCGACATCCGGGTAATCATCGACGACTGCGCCCCCGACCAGTTCCTGTCGCGCATCCTGACCGACCAGGTGGAGTTCGGCATCGGCACGCCCCAGGACGCCAGCGGCGAGATCGAGGTCCGCACTCTGGTTGACGATCAGTTGTGCCTTGTCTGCCCTGCCGACCACTCGCTCGCGCTCCACCGGAAAGTACGCTGGGCCGATCTGGCCTCGGTGCCCCTGATCGTGGTGCGGGGTGGAGGTTACGGGGTGCGCCAGATTATCGATCAGGTTGCCGGTAAGGCCGGAATCAAACTCAACATCGCCAACGAGGCCAGCTTTCTGACCTCGGCCCTATGGATGACTTCCTGCGGCCTGGGTGTGTCGATCCTGCCATCGGCGCTGCTCGTCCAGTCGCTCTTCAACAACTTGGTCTCCCGTCCCTTGGTACTGCCCAAGGTGTCACGCGCAATTTCGCTTGTGACCAAGCGCGGCCGCTCGCTGTCACCCGCGTGTCAGAGCTTCACGGAGATGCTGATGCGCGACGTTCACGGCTCCGCCATAGCGAGTTCTTCAGAACCGTCCGGCGTCGAGAGTTCCCCATAGCCGTGGCAGGAAAGCCTATAGCCGCTCTACATAGCCGCCTTCGAGGCCAGAACAACTCAGGCACGCAACGAATGGCAACTTTCCATTTTCTTGGGTTTGCGGCGAAGGTCCGCTGTCAACTTCGGCCACCGGCAGCTCAGATTTAGGGCACGATGCTGTCGTAGCCAGAAGGTCGAAACAGCCGCTCGGCACAGCTTCCTTGCCTGTGACCGGTGACGATTTCATACCGGGGCACCACAGGTAGCATTGCCCGAGTTCTCGATGGACTTTATTTTCTCCGACGGACTTTATTTGTCCGGTTCAGCGATTATTCTGCGCCATTAGAGTCGAAAACTGAGGCCCCGGAAACCAGCATGGTTCCGAGCGCCGATGTTTGCATTTTCGCCTCCTACAGTCGAAAACTCAGACCCATTATTTATTCCGACTTCGCGCCGTCTAGTTAGTCGGAAACTTGGCCTGCGTCAGCAACGATGCGTTTCAGGATTGAATAATCGAGATGGTGGAGACGGGTGTCCGCTTACGAAAATGCCGGCTGCCCGGTCTGTGCACCAAGGCCGTCGGCAGTGACATATCTATAGTTGACAAAATTACTCGGCTATACCATGCTGGAATAGTGAAATGCCCTGACCCATTGAGCGACGGGAAGGGCACCCCTAAATTCCTCTAGGAGGAAATCATGAAAATCTTCAACGCTTCTCTAAAGTTTCCCGGCGGACCCTCTAGCTCCCGCTTCGATGCCGCCAGGGTTCTAGCATTTTCCCTTGCAGAAGCTGACAGCGAGTTCGTCGAGCCGGTGATCGTCGCGTGGCACGATCGCACCGGTGGGGGCGAGTCACCCGTCCTCGGGGGCTACGGCGGTCCCAACGGCTGGCACCAATACGGCCAGTCCCACGAAGGCAGCCTCGAAGTCATCGTCGATAGCGAGATATCCTTCATCTTCGCCGAGTCGAGCCAATTTGATTCCTACGAGCATTTCGGTCCGGGCCCCTTCCTGAACCTGCGGGATCGCGTGGGGCGCGAGTGGGTTTGTCTTGCCTCGAGTTTGGCTGATCCGCACAATCCATTGTCCCCTTCGCGCACCGCTTGTATCCCGGTTGACGAAGCGGCCTGTGATTTCGGCTGACTGATCAGGATTTCGACATGACTTTGAGCTTTTCTGCCATGACCCTACTTTTTGAACAACTCGGGGTCAAGCGCTCGCTCAAGGTGCTGACTGATCACTATTGGGCAGTTGCAGCTAAAGCCTCAAGTACAACGGACTCCTACTGCCCCGAAGGAGGTAAACAAAATGCTCGATATCAACAAGACGATTAATGATCCGGATCTTATCGCCCACGACCCCGAGGGGCACATGTACGGTCTAAAGCCTTGGTCACGCCAGATTGCGCAAATACAGGCCCGGCTGGAGGGCTTGGGCGAATTGTCGGAAACGCAATGGCGTGTGGTACTTGGCTTGCGCGGGTTGTATCGGAAAAACGGCCGCGCAGGAAATGTGCGTCAACTCGTTCGAACGCTGGAAAAGGATTTCGCGATCGAAGGCGGACATCGGTATCTCTATGAGATGTTTCCGGCTGGACCGATTACCCAGGGATCGAGGCTCGCCGGGGTACCGCCTCCGCCAAACTCCAACGATCCTTCGTTCGGCTGGTCAGGCTGAAGTGTGGATGGAATGCTCTGGATATAAGGGAGGAGGCCGCCACGATGTTCACGAACAATCCATTTGCTGCGCTAACCGACGTGTTGCCCGCGAACGCCATGCAGATCTATGTCGTTATCATGGCTCTTGCGGTGTTTACTGGAACCTTGTTCGACATCATTCACAAGGGGAGCGCCAAGTATTTTTTTGAAAATTGGCGGAGGTCGAAAAACAAAGGCCCTCAGGAAGTCGGTGGCGGCGATATGGTGTCGCTCGCTATCAAGACCGGCCTTGTGGATATCCTGACGTCCGGGGAATTCTGCAACGCGCGCCGCCGGGCCGCCCATCTGTTGACCATGTACGGGTTCGTGATCTACGTCATCACCACCGCCATCATGGTGTTCGGCTACCCAACGGCCACGACTCCGACACCCGGCATTCTGCCGTTGCTTTGGTGGATCGGCGGATTGATGATTTGCCTCGGGGGATACTGGTTCTGGTTCTTCATCCGGGTTGATGTCGCCGCCGAGGGAAATTCACCGCTGCGCATCATGCGCGCGGATCTGTTCATCCTCTCGCTTGTCGCCAGCGTAACGCTGGGCCTGATTTGGGCCTACCTGGAAACGAGGCCGAGCGCCGGGGCCAATGTGTTCTTTGGCTTGTACATCATCGCCACGACGGTGCTGTTCGGATCGATACCATGGTCCAAGTTCGCTCACATGTTTTTCAAGCCCGCGGCGGCGTTCGAGAAAAGAGTTTCCTACGCGAATGGCTCCAGGAATGACCTGCCCGCCCCCTCCGACAAACCCGAACAATTCGGCAGCGCTCGCCAATCGCCCCGGCACTACTGATCAGCCACGATCGATTTTCACTTCGGGAGACCAAGACCGCCATGCCAACCTTCGTTTACATGACCCGGTGCGATGGGTGCGGGCATTGTGTCGATATCTGCCCGTCCGACATCATGCACATCGATAAGATCACTCGGCGGGCCTACAACATCGAGCCTAACATGTGCTGGGAGTGCTACAGCTGCGTGAAGGCCTGCCCGCAGAACGCAATCGATGCCCGCGGCTATGCCGACTTTGCGCCACTGGGGCACAGCGTCCGGGTACTTCGGGAAGAGGCCAAGGCGACCATCTCGTGGAAGATCAAGTTCCGCGACGGCCGCGAGAAGAACTTCGAGTCCCCGATCCGGACGACGCCCTGGGGATCGATCAAGGGGCCGGCCGAGTACGATGCGCCCCGCGCGCAGGATTTCGCCAACCAGGAACTCGCACACGAACCTGCAGGGCTCAAGATAGGCGGGGGATTGCCCGCGTTGCGTCCCGATCAACTCAAGCTGGGAGTCATCTGATGGGACTGTTCGGAGGCAGGAAAACTGTATTCGTTGACGCGGACATCCTCGTCATCGGCGGCGGCATGGCCGGCTGCGGAGCGACTTACGAGTCCCGATACTGGGGACGCGACCTGAAGATCGTCTGCGTCGAGAAAGCGAACATCGAGCGCAGCGGCGCCGTCGCCCAGGGTCTCTACGCCATCAACTGCTACATGGGCATGCAATGGGGCGAGAACCAGCCTGAGGACCATGTCCGCTACGCCCGCAACGACCTGATGGGGCTCGTCCGCGAAGACCTGGGCTACGACATCGCCCGGCACGTCGATTCCTCGGTACACATGTTCGAGGAATGGGGCCTTCCGATCATGAAGGACCCCAAGACCGGACGGTACCAGCGCGAAGGCAAGTGGCAGATCATGATCCACGGCGAAAGCTATAAGCCGATCGTCGCCGAGGCGGCGCGCAAGGCCGCGACCGAGGTCTATAACCGGATCATGGTCACCCACCTGCTAATGGACAAGACCAAGGCCAACCGGGTCGCCGGCGCCGTCGGATTCAATGTCCGGACGGGTGATTTCTATGTGTTTCGCGCGAAGGCCGTCATCGTCGGCGCTGGGGGTGCGTCGCACATCTTCAAGCCGCGTTCCGTGGGGGAGGGAATGGGCCGGACTTGGTATGCGCCCTGGAGCAGCGGGTCCGCGTACGCGTTGCCGATCCAGGTCGGCGCTAAGATGACGCAGATGGAAAACCGCATCGTCCTGACCCGATTCAAGGATGGATACGGCCCTGTCGGCGCCTACTTTCTCCATCTGAAGACGTACACGCAGAACGGTAATGGCGAGGAGTACGAGTCCAAATGGTATGACCACACGAAGGAACTGGTGGGCGACTACATTGACCACCATCCGGTGCCGACCTGCCTCAGGAACCACGCATTCATCGAGGAGGTGAAAGCCGGCCGCGGCCCTATCCGAATGGTCACCAAGGAGGCCTTCCAGGATCCCCACAAGGAGACCGTCGGCTGGGAGAACTTCTTGGGCATGACGATCGGGCAAGCGGTCGTCTGGGCGTCGCAGAACATCGACCCCAAGCACATCAACCCCGAGCTGACCACGTCCGAGCCTTATGTCATGGGCTCCCACGCCACGTGCTCCGGCGCGTGGGCGAGCGGACCGGAAGACTACGCTCCTGCGGAATATCAGTGGGGATACAACCGCATGATGACGGTCGACGGCCTATTCGGCGCCGGCGACACCATCGGCGGCACCGCGCACAAATTCTCGTCGGGGTCGTTCACGGAAGGCCGAATCGCGGCCAAGGCGGCCGTCAGGTACGTGAGCGACATGGGAAAAGGCCAGCCTCAGGTCAGTGAGCAGGAATATCAGGACCTCGAAAGGTTGATCTTCCAGCCAATGGAAAACTACCGGGTGGGGCGCAACGAGATCACCGCCGGAACCGTTTCGCCCAGTTACCTTCTGCCGATCCACGGTCTGCAGCGTCTCGAGAAGATCATGGACGAATACGTCGGCGGCACCAGCACCAACTACATGACCAACGACCAGATGCTCAACCGCGGCCTGGAGCTGTTGACGATGCTAAGGGAAGACATGAAGCGCATGGGTGCCGAAGACCTACACCAGCTTCAGCGCACGTGGGAGCTGCACCACCGGCTTCTTGCCTCGGAGTCCGTCACTCATCACACGCTGTTCCGCGAGGAAACGCGGTGGCCGGGGTATTACTACCGCGGTGATCATATGAAGCTGGATGATCAGAATTGGCATTGCTTCACCCTGTCCCGCTACGACCGGAATACCGGCAACTGGGAAATGGAGAAGGCACCGGTTTACCACATCATCGACTGACATGGCCGAAGCTTGCGCCCCTCAAGTTCACGGGCTCTAAGTTCGATCTGGCCCCCTGTAACCGTATCAATCATTTGGCGGGAAGTCCGCATACCTTCAATGGCCGTTTTGGCCGAGTTCCCGATGGACTTTATTTTCTCCGACGGACTTTATTTGTCTGGTTCAGCGATCCAGCCGGTCTGCGCCGGTTATTCGACGGTCACCGACTTGGCCAGATTGCGCGGCTTATCGACGTCGGTGCCCTTCACCAGGGCAATGTGGTAGGCGAGCAGCTGCAGCGCCACGACGTGCAGCACCGGCGAGAGCAGGCCGTAGTGGGCGGGCAGGCGCAGGATGTGCACACCTTCGCTCGCTACCACCGCGCTGTCGGCGTCGGCGAAGACGTAGAGCTCGCCGCCGCGCGCCCGCACCTCCTGCAGGTTGGACTTGAGCTTCTCCAGCAGCGTGTCGTTGGGCGCCACGGCGATCACCGGCATGTCACGGTCGACCAGGGCCAGCGGTCCGTGCTTGAGCTCGCCGGCGGGGTAGCCCTCGGCGTGGATGTAGGAGATTTCCTTGAGCTTCAGCGCACCTTCGAGCGCGATCGGGTAGTGATGGCCGCGGCCGAGGAACAGCGCGTGGCGCTTGTCGGCGAAGGTCGCCGCCCAGGCCTTGATCTCGGCTTCGAGCGCCAGGACCTGCTTCACCGCCAGCGGCAGATGGCGCAGGTCGGTCAGATGCTTGAGCTCGCCCGCGGGGCTCAGGCGGCCGTGCTGCTTGGCCAGCGTCACCGCCAGCAGGAACAGTGCGGCGAGCTGGGTGCTGAAGGCCTTGGTCGAGGCGACGCCGATCTCCGGACCGGCGCGGGTCATGAACCGGAGGGCGCACTCGCGCACGATCGCCGCTTCGGCGACGTTGCACAGCGCCAGCGTCCGGTTCATGCCCAGTCCCCGGGCGTGTTTCAACGCAGCGAGGGTGTCGGCGGTCTCGCCCGACTGCGAGACGGCGATCACCAGCTGCGCCGGATTGGGGACCGAGTGCCGGTAGCGGTACTCGCTGGCGATCTCGGTGCTGCAGGGAATGCCGGCCAGCTGCTCGATCCAGTAGCGCGCGACCAGGCCGGCATGATGGCTGGTGCCGCAGGCCAGGATCAGCACGCTGTTGACGCCGGCGAGCAGCTCCGGCGCGGCGGCGCCGAACAGATTGGGCGAGACCGAGTGGGCGCCGCCGATCAGCTCCAGGGTATTGGCCAGCGCCTGCGGCTGCTCGAAGATCTCCTTCTGCATGTAGTGCTGGTACTGGCCCAGTTCCACGGCGTCCGCCGACAGCGCGCTCTCGTGGCTGGGTCGCTCGACCGGGCTGCCATCCGGGCGCACCATCCGGTAGCCGTGGCGGCTGATCTCGGCGACGTCGCCGTCTTCGAGATAGACCATGGTCCGGGTCACCTGCAGCAGGGCCGAGGCATCCGAGGCGGCGTAGCAACCATCGGCGGCGATGCCCAGGAGCAGCGGCGCGCCGTTGCGCGCCACCACCACCCTGTCTTCGCCTTCGCGGATCACGGCGATGGCGTAGGCGCCGACCAGCTGCCCGGTGGCCAGGCGCACCGCCTCCAGCAGCTCGGGCGTCGTCTTCAGGACGTGCGCGAGCAGATGGGCGATGGTCTCGGTGTCGGTATCGGTGACGAAGGCGTAGCCGTGGCCGGCGAGCATTTTCCTCAGCTCGGCATAGTTCTCGATGATGCCGTTATGGACCACCGCCAGCGCGCCCGAGACGTGCGGGTGGGCGTTCCTTTCGGAGGGCGCGCCGTGGGTGGCCCAGCGCGTGTGGGCGACGCCGGCACCGGCCGAGAGACCGGAGGCTAAGGCCGCGAGGTCGGCGACGCGGCCCTGGCTGCGCAGCCGCTTGAGGCCGGGAGCGAGCACCGCGAGGCCGGCCGAATCGTAGCCGCGGTATTCGAGCTTCCTCAATCCCTCGATCAGGACCGGGACGATGTTGCGGTCAGCGACCGCGGCGACGATGCCGCACATGGCTAATCCCTCTTCTTCAGCGGCCGCTTCCAGCCGGGAACAGTCACCTGCTTCGCCCGGGAGACGGTGAGCGCCTCGGGCGGCGCGTTGCTGGTCAGAGTGGTGCCGGCACCCAGGGTCGCGCCCCGGCCGACCGTGACCGGGGCCACCAGCTGCGTGTCGGAGCCGATGAAGGCGTCGTCCTCGATCACCGTGCGATGCTTGTTCACGCCGTCGTAGTTGCAGGTGATGGTGCCGGCGCCGATATTGACCCGGCGCCCGACCTCCGAATCGCCGACGTAGGAGAGATGGTTGGCCTTCGAGTGGTCGGAGATGCGGCTGTTCTTGACCTCGACGAAGTTGCCGATGTGCACCTCGCGGCCCAGCACCGTGCCCGGCCGCAACCGCGCGTAGGGCCCGATGCTGCAAGCCGGTCCGACCTGGGCCGCGTCGAGATGGGAGTAGGCATGGACGCGGCTGCCCGCGCCGACGCTAGAGTCCCGGATGACGCAGTTGGGTCCGATGACGACGCCGTCGCCCAGCTCGACGCGGCCCTCGAACAGGCAGTTGATGTCGATGAACACGTCGCGGCCGCAATGGAGTTCGCCGCGCAGGTCTAGCCGCGCCGGATCGGCCAGCTGCACGCCCTGCTCCATCAACCGGAGCGCGATGCGGCCCTGGTGAATGCGCTCCAGGGCGGCCAACTGAGCCTGGCTGTTGACCCCCGCCACCTCCCATTGCTCATCCGGCTGAGCGCTGGCTACCGGCGAGCCTTCGGCCACCGCCAGCCCGACGATGTCGGTGAGGTAGTACTCGCCCTGGGCGTTGCTCTTGCCGAGCGCGGGCAGCCAGCGCGTCAGGCGCTCGGTGGGCGCGATCAGGATGCCGGTATTGACCTCATGGAGCGCGCGCTCGGCATCGTCGGCGTCCTGCTCCTCGACGATGCGCCGTATCCGCCCCTCGCTGCGAACGATGCGGCCATAGCCATGCGGATCGGCGAGTGTGACCGTCAAGAGCGCCAGCGCACCGTCAGCAGCCTGCGCGATCAGGCGATTCAGGGTCTCGGGACGAATCAGCGGCACGTCGCCGTAGAGCACCAGCGTCTGACCGGCGGGATCGAGATGCGGCAGCGCCTGGAGCACGGCATGACCGGTACCCTGCTGCGGCTCCTGCTTGACCCAGATGACATCTTCGGCGGCCAGCGCTGCCGGCACCCGTTCGCCGCCGTGGCCATAGACGATGCAGAGCTTCTTCGCCCCGGTGGCGCGCGCGGCGGCCAGGACGTGGGCGAGCAGGGGTCTGCCCGCCAGCCGGTGCAGCACCTTGGGCAGGTCGGAGCGCATGCGCTTGCCCTGCCCGGCGGCGAGGATGACGACGTTCATCAGCGCGGCAGGAGGCTGGTTCCCATCAGGTACTCATCGACGGCGCGCGCGCACTGGCGGCCTTCGCGTATCGCCCAGACCACCAGCGACTGGCCCCGGCGCATGTCGCCGGCCGCGAACACCTTGGCCACGCTGGTGGCGTAGGCCAGGGCGCCCGGTGCTTCGGTGTCTGCCCGGGCGTTGCTGCGGGCGTCGCGGGCGACGCCGAAGGCATCCAGGACACGCCCCACCGGTCCGAGGAAACCCATGGCGAGGAAGGCCAGGTCGGCCTTCAACGTGAACTCCGAGCCTGGAACCTCGCTCATCTTGCCGTCGACCCATTGCAGGCGCACCGCCTTGATGGCCTTCAACTTGCCGCAGTCCTTGCCTTCGCCAGCGATGAATGCCTTGGTCGCCACCGACCAGTCGCGCGAACAGCCCTCGTCGTGCGAGCTCGAGCTGCGCAGCTTCATCGGCCAGTAGGGCCAGACCAGGGGCTTATTCTCCTGCTCGGGCGGTCGCGGCAGGAGCTCGAACTGCATCACGCTCGCCGCACCCTGGCGGTTGGAGGTGCCAACGCAGTCCGAGCCGGTGTCGCCGCCGCCGATCACCACCACGTGCCGGCCTACCGCGCTGATCTGCCCGGGCAGCTTGTCGCCGGCATTGGCCCTGTTCTGCTGCGGCAGGAACTCCATCGCGAAATGCACGCCTTCGAGTTCGCGCCCCGGCACCGGCAGATCGCGCGGCTGCTCGGCGCCGCCGGCGAGCACCACGGCGTCGAACGCCGCGAGGATCTTGTCCGCCGCAAACTCGCCGTCGGCGCCGACATCGGCATTGACGCGGAATTCGACACCCTCGGCCTGCATCTGCGCGATGCGCCGGTCGATGTGCGACTTCTCCAGCTTGAAGTCGGGGATGCCGTAGCGCAGCAGGCCGCCGATGCGGTCGTTCTTCTCGAACAGGGTCACCGCGTGGCCGGCGCGCGCCAGCTGCTGGGCGGCGGCCATGCCGGCCGGACCCGAGCCGACCACCGCGACCGCCTTGCCGGTCTTGCCCGCCGGCGGCTGCGGCGCGACCCAGCCTTGCTCCCAGCCCTTGTCGATGATCGCGTGCTCGATCGACTTGATGCCCACGGCGTCGTCGTTGATGTTGAGCGTGCACGCCGCCTCGCAAGGCGCGGGACAGATGCGGCCGGTGAATTCCGGGAAGTTGTTGGTGGAATGCAGCACTTCCAGCGCCTGCCGCCACTGCCCGCGATACACCAGGTCGTTCCAGTCCGGGATGACGTTGTTCACCGGGCAGCCGTTGCTGCAGAACGGAATGCCGCAGTCCATGCAGCGCGCGCCCTGGATCGCCGCCTGCTCGTCGCTCAAGTGGAGCACGAACTCGCGGAAATTCTTCAGCCGCTCGGCGACCGGCAGCTGCGCCTCCGCCAGGCGCCGGTATTCGATGAAGCCCGTGGGTTTGCCCATTATGCTGCCTCCAGCTCTACTTTAGCGGCGGCGAGCTCCTTCAACACCCGCCGGTATTCGTGCGGCATGACCTTGACGAACTTCGCCAGATGGGCGGGCCAGTCGGCGAGAATGGCGCGGGCGACGGCGCTGCCGGTGCAGGCGGCGTGGCGCTCGATCAGGCTCTTCAGCTGCGTCTCGTCGGCCTGCCCCCGATGGCGGGGCTCCAGCGTCGACTGCTGCTCGGCCGGCGGCACCGCCTCCAGCGCCACCATGGTCGGGTTGCAGCGGCCGGCGAAGCTGCCGTCATGGTCGAGCACGTAGGCCACACCGCCGCTCATGCCGGCAGCGAAATTCCTGCCGGTATTGCCCAGCACCACGACGGTGCCGCCGGTCATGTATTCGCAGCCATGATCGCCGGTGCCTTCCACCACCGTGGTGGCACCGGAGTTGCGCACGCAGAAGCGTTCGCCGGCGACGCCGGCGAAGAAGGCCTCGCCAGCGATGGCGCCGTAGAGCACGGTGTTGCCGACGATGATGTTCTCGTCGGTCCGGCCGCGGAAGTCGGCGGCGGGGCGGACGATGATACGGCCGCCCGACAGGCTCTTGCCGACGTAGTCGTTGCCCTCGCCGATGAGGTCGAGGGTGATGCCGCGGGCGAGGAAGGCGCCGAAGCTCTGGCCGGCGGTGCCGGTCAGTTTCACCACGATGCTGTCCTCGGGCAGGCCCTTGTGGCCGTAGCGGCTGGCAACCTGGTGCGAGAGCATGGCGCCGCAGCTGCGATTCACGTTCCTGATCGGCGTCTCGATCACCACCCGCTCGCCGCGGAGCAGCGCTGGCTGCGCCTTTGCGATCAGCGCGTGGTCGAGGGCGCCTGCCAGGCCGTGGTCCTGCTGCTCGCAATGATGCAAGATCGCGCCCCCGTCCTGGACGTGGAAAATCCGGGAGAAATCGAGCCCGCTGGCCTTCCAGTGATCGATCGCGGTGCGCTTGTCGAGCAGGTCGGCGCGGCCGATCAGATCATTGAAGCGGCGGATGCCCATCGCCGCCATCAGTTCGCGCACTTCCTCGGCGACGAAGAAGAAGTAATTGACCACGTGCTCGGGCTGGCCGGTGAATTTCTTGCGCAGTTCGGGATCCTGCGTCGCCACACCCACCGGGCAGGTGTTGAGATGGCACTTCCGCATCATGATGCAGCCCGAGACCACCAGCGGCGCGGTGGCGAAACCGAACTCGTCGGCGCCGAGCAGCGCGCCGATCAGCACGTCCCGGCCGGTCTTGATCTGGCCGTCGACCTGGACCCGGATGCGTCCGCGCAACTTGTTCAGGACCAGGGTCTGCTGGGTCTCGGCCAGGCCCATCTCCCAGGGCGTGCCGACGTGCTTGATCGAGGAAATCGGCGAGGCGCCGGTGCCGCCGTCGTGCCCGGCGATCACCACGTGGTCGGCCTTGGCCTTGGAGACGCCGGCGGCGACGGTACCGACGCCCACCTCCGAGACCAGCTTGACCGAGATCGAGGCCTGGGAATTGGCGTTCTTCAGGTCGTGGATCAGCTGCGCCAGATCCTCGATCGAGTAGATGTCATGGTGCGGCGGCGGCGAAATCAGGCCGACGCCCGGCACCGAATGGCGCAGATAGCCGATGTACTCGGAGACCTTGTGTCCGGGCAGCTGGCCGCCTTCCCCGGGCTTGGCGCCCTGGGCCATCTTGATCTGGATCTGGTCGGCGCTGGCCAGATATTCGGCGGTGACGCCGAAGCGCCCCGAGGCGACCTGCTTGATCTTGGAGCGCAGCGAATCGCCGGCCTTCAGCTCCAGGTCGCGACTGATGCGGCCCTTGCCGATGATCTCGGAGAGCTTCTCGCCGCCTTTTAGGACTCTGTAGCGGTTGGCATCCTCGCCGCCCTCGCCGGTGTTCGACTTGCCGCCGATGCGATTCATGGCGACGGCCAGCAGGGTGTGCGCCTCGGTCGAGATCGAGCCCAGCGACATGGCCCCGGTGGCGAAGCGCTTGACGATTTCGCGCGCTTCCTCGACCTCCTCGATCGGCACCGGCGGGCCCGCCGGCTTGACCTCGAACAGGCCGCGCAAGGTCAGCTGGCGGCGGCTCTGGTCGTTGATCAGTTTGGCGTACTCCTTGTAGGTATCGGCATTGCCGGTCCTGGTGGCGTGCTGCAGCTTGGCGATGGAGTCCGGCGTCCACATATGCTCCTCGCCGCGGATCCGGAAGGCGTATTCGCCGCCGGCATCGAGCATGGTGGCGAGCACCGGATCGGCACTGAAGGCCCGGCGGTGACAGCGGATCGCCTCCTCGGCGACCTCGAACACGCCGATGCCCTCGATGCTGCTGGCGGTGCCGGCGAAATACTGGTCGATGAACTGACGCTGCAGGCCGACCGCCTCGAAGATCTGCGCCCCGGTGTAGGACATGTAGGTGGAGATGCCCATCTTCGACATCACCTTGCACAGGCCCTTGCCCACCGCCTTGGTGAAGTTCTTGACGTACTTGGCGGCCTTTTCGGCATCGCCGCCCGCCAAGTCGGCGAGCGTGTCCAGCACCAGGTAGGGATGCACGGCTTCCGCGCCGTAGCCGCCGAGCAGCGCGAAGTGGTGCACCTCGCGCGCCGAGCCGGTCTCGACCACCAGGCCGGCGCTGGTGCGCAGGCCCTGCTTGACCAGGTGCTGATGCACCGCCGAGGTGGCGAGCAGGGCCGGGATCGCCACGTGGGCGGCGTCGATGCGCCGGTCCGAGACGATCAGAATGTTGTGGCCGCAACGCACCGCTTCCTCGGCTTCGGCCACCAGCGAGGCCAGCCTCGCCTCGATGCCGGCGCTGCCCCAGGACTCGGGATAGGTGATGTCGAGTTCGCTGGGGCGGAACTTGCCGCCGGTGAAGCGCTCGATGTCGCGGATCTTGGCCATGTCGCCGCAGGACAGCACCGGCTGCGACACCTCCAGGCGGATCGGCGGATTGATGTCCGACACCCCGAGGAGGTTCGGCTTCGGTCCGACGAAGGAGGTCAGCGAAGTGACGATCTCCTCGCGGATCGGATCGATCGGCGGGTTGGTCACCTGCGCGAAGAGCTGCTTGAAATAGTGGTAGAAGGGCTTGTTCCGGGCAGAGAGCACCGGCAGCGCCACATCGTTGCCCATCGAGCCCACCGCTTCCTCGCCGCTTTGCGCCATCGGCTCGAGGATGAACTTGATGTCCTCCTGGGTGTAGCCGAAGGCCTGCTGGCAGTCGAGCAGCGAAGGCGTGGGATCGGCGCTCTTCGGATTGTGGCAATCGATCTCGTCCAGCTTGATGCGGATCTTCTCGATCCATTCGCGGTAGGGCTTGGCGTTGGCCAGCGCGTCCTTGAGTTCCTTGTCGTCGATGATCCGCCCCTGGATCAGGTCGATCAGGAACATCTTGCCCGGCTGCAGGCGCCACTTCTTGACGATCCTCGCCTCCGGCACCGGCAGCACACCGGACTCCGAGGCCATGATCACCAGGTCGTCGTCGGTCACCAGGAAGCGCGCCGGGCGCAGGCCGTTCCGGTCCAGCGTGGCGCCGATCTGGCGGCCGTCGGTGAAGGCCACCGCGGCGGGGCCGTCCCAGGGTTCCATCATCGCCGCGTGGTATTCGTAGAAGGCGCGGCGGTTCTCGTCCATCAGTGCGTGCTTCTCCCAGGCCTCCGGGATCATCAGCATCATCGCGTGGGCCAGCGAGTAGCCGCCCATCACCAGGAGTTCCAGGGCGTTGTCGAAGGAAGCGGAGTCCGACTGGCCGTCGTAGATCAGCGGCCAGACCTTGGCCAGATCGGTGCCCAGCACCGCCGAGGAGATGCCCTGCTCGCGCGCCCTGATCCAATTGACGTTGCCGCGCAGCGTGTTGATCTCGCCGTTGTGGGCAATGAAGCGGAAGGGATGCGACAGATCCCAGGTCGGGAAGGTGTTGGTCGAGAAACGCTGGTGCACCAGCGCCAGCGCCGAGACGACGCGGGGGTCCTGCAGGTCGCGGTAGTAGTTGCCGACCTGGTCGGCGAGCAAGAGGCCCTTGTAGACCAGCGTGCGCGCCGAGAACGAGGGCACGTAGAATTCCTTGCCGTGCTTTAAGCGCAGCCGCTGGATGGCGTGGCCGGAGCGCTTCCTGATGATGTAGAGCTTGCGCTCCAAGGCGTCGGTGACCAGGACGTCGGTGCCGCGGCCGATGAAGATCTGCCGGATCACCGGCTCGACCTCCTTGACCGATTCGCCCAGCACCGAGTTGTCCACCGGCACGTCGCGCCAGCCGAGCAGGACCTGGCCCTCGGCGCGCACCGCGCGCTCGATCTCCTCCTGGCAGGCCATGCGCGAAGCGCTCTCCCGCGGCAGGAACACCATGCCGACGCCGTACTCGCCCTCGGCCGGCAGGGCGACGCCCTGCTTGGCCATTTCCTCGCGGAAGAAGCGGTCGGGGATCTGGATCAACAGACCCGAGCCGTCGCCCGCCTTGGGGTCGGCGCCGACCGCGCCGCGATGGGTCAGATTCTTGAGAATCTGCAAGCCTTGCAGGACGATCTCGTGGCTCTTCAGATTCTTGATGTGGGCGACGAAGCCGACGCCGCAGGCGTCGTGCTCGTTGGCGGGGTCGTACAGACCCTGGCGCTCGGGTAGGTGCGCAGACAGGTCCATCTCATCATTCCTCGACAATGCGCCGAAGGCAATCTCGGCCGGTAAAAAAGCCGGGCGCCCCCACGGGCTGGGAGGGCGGCGCTCCGGCTTTGGTAACCCAATGGGCGAACGGGTAAATATACCGGCAAACGGCGACGAATTCAACACGCTGCAGTGCAGCAGGCGCTCACTCCTCCCCGACCGCGAACATGCGGCGGTATTCGCGGATGGCGTAGCGGTCGGTCATGCCGGCGATGTAATCGGCCACCGCCCGCGGTCTGTCGTCCTGCGCCATCTTCCGATATTGCGGCGGCAGCAGGTGCGGATCGGCGACGAAGGCGGCGAACAGCTCGGAGACGATGCGCCGCGCCTTGTTGGTCATGCGCAGCACCTGGAAATGGCGGTAGAGGTGCTCGTTCAGGAAGGCCTTCAGTTCCCGCTGCTCGGCGCGCATGGCGGGGCCGAAGGCGACCAGCGGCGCGGCGGCGTGGATGTCGGAGAGAGACCGCGGCGCAGCCTCGGCGATATTGCGGCGCGTCTCGCTGATCAGATCCAGCGTCAGCGCGTTGATCATGCGCCGCAGCGTCTCGTGGATCAGCCGGCGGCCGGAGATCCCGGGGAATTCGTCGCTGACCGCCTGGCGGTGGCCGGCGAAGGCGGCCACCCCATCGAGCTGCTCCAGCACAATCAGGCCGGAGCGCAAGCCGTCGTCCACGTCGTGGTGGTTGTAGGCGATGGCGTCGGCCAGGTCGCAGATCTGCGCTTCCAGCGAAGGACGGCGGTCGTCCAGGAAGCGCCGCCCCAGTTCGCCCAGTTCGCGGGCCCGCTCGCGCGAGCAGTGCTTGAGGATGCCCTCACGCGTCTCGAAGCAGAGGTTCAAGCCGTCGAAGGCGGCGTAGCGCTCCTCCAGCAGATCGACGGTGCGCAGGCTCTGCAGGTTGTGCTCGAAACCGCCGCTCGCGGGCGCATAGCCGCGCATCGCGTCGTTCAACGCCTCCTGTCCGGCGTGGCCGAAGGGCGTGTGGCCAAGGTCGTGCGCCAGGGCCACGGCCTCGACCAGATCTTCGTTGACGCGCAGGGCGCGGGCGATGCTGCGGGCGATCTGCGCCACCTCGATGCTGTGAGTGAGCCGGGTGCGGAACAGATCGCCCTCGTGATTGACGAACACCTGGGTCTTGTATTCGAGCCGGCGGAAGGCGGTGGAATGGATGACGCGATCGCGGTCGCGCTGGAATTCGCTGCGTTCGGCCGGCGGTGTCTCGGCGTGCGCCCGGCCGCGCGAGTTGAGTTCGGAGACGGCGTAGGGCGCCAATTCAGGCACAACAGGCCTCGATCGCCGCGATAATCTCCGCCTGGGGCGCCTCGGCCCAGGTCACCGCGTGGCCCAGCTGCCGCAACAGCACCAGGCGCAGCCGGCCGGCCACGACCTTCTTGTCGTGGCCCATCAGATCGAGGTAGCGCGCCGCTCCCAGCGGCGCCCCGCGCACCGGCAGCCGCGCGCGCGCGAACAGTTGCCGCACCCGCGCGACATCGCTCTCGGCGAGCCAGCCTAAGCGCTGCGACAGCTCCGCGGCCATCACCGTGCCCGCCGCCACCGCCTCGCCATGCAGCCATTGACCGTAGCCCAGGCCGGTCTCGATGGCGTGACCGAAGGTGTGGCCGAGATTCAGCAGGGCGCGGCCGCCCGCCGGATCCGTCTCCTGCTCGTCGGCCGCCACCACCTCCGCCTTGTTGCGACAGGAGCGCCCGACGGCGTGGGCCAGCGTCGCGGCATCCCCGGCCAGGAGCTTGTCCATGTTCTCTTCCAGCCACTCCAGGAAGGGCCGGTCGCGGACCAGGGCGATCTTGATGATCTCGGCCAGACCCGCCGAGAGCTCCCGGGCCGGCAGCGTCTTCAGGGTGTCGGTGTCGGCGAGCACCAGCTTCGGCTGCCAGAAGGCGCCGATCATGTTCTTGCCGCGCGGGTGGTTGATGCCGGTCTTGCCCCCGACCGAGGAGTCGACCTGCGAGAGCAGCGTGGTCGGCACCTGGATCAGGGGCACGCCGCGCTGATAGGTCGCCGCGGCGAAGCCGGCGATGTCGCCGACGACGCCGCCGCCTAGGGCGATGATCGTGGTGGCGCGATCGCAGCGCGCTTCGAGCAGCGCGTCATAGACCCGGTTCAGGGTTTCCCAGTTCTTGAATTGCTCGCCGTCGGGCAGCACGATCCGGGTGAGCTGGACGCCCGCTCCCGACAAGCTGGCCGCCAAGGCTTCCAGATAGAGGGGAGCGACGGTCTCGTTGGTGACGATGGCGGCGCGCCTGACCGGCAGGTGCGTCAGGATCAGCTCGCTCTTGGCGAGCAGGGAACTGCCGATATGGATCGGATAGGCGCGATCCGCCAGGGACACGTTCAAGCTCATGGTCATGCGGAAAATCGCTCCTGTAGCTCGCGCTCGATGAGTGTCGCCAGGTGCTGCGAGCTACCGCCGCCGCCCTCGACGACGAGGTCGGCCACCTCGCGGTAGAGGGGGTCGCGCTGGGCGTGCAACTCCATCAGTCTGCCGAGCGGGTCGGCCACTTGCAGCAAGGGCCGCTTTTTGTCCTGACGCAGGCGCTCCCAGAGCCGCGCAGGCGGCACGCTGAGATAGACGACGATACCGTTTTTGGCCAGGTTGGCGCGGTTGATGGGATCGAGCACGGCGCCGCCGCCGGTGGCCAGCACCAGATTGTTCTCCTGGGTCAAGGCCGCCAGCACCTGCGCCTCGCGCCTCCTGAAGCCCGCCTCACCCTCGATCTCGAAAATCAGCGGAATGTGCACGCCGGTGCGCGCCTCGATCTCGTGGTCGGTATCGACGAAGCGCAGCTTGAGCCGCTTGGCGAGCTGGCGCCCGACCGTGGTTTTGCCCGCCCCCATCATGCCGACGAGAAATATGTTTTCCTTGGAATGCACAGACTCATTGTATCAACTGGGCATCGGGCACCAAAACAAAAAACCGGCTGGAGGCCGGTTTTTTGTCGCTGCCTCAGCCCATCAGGATCAGGGAGTGAAAGTCACCGGGATATAGGTCGAAACCCCCTTGGGCGTGGTGATGTTCAGCGTCGCGCTGGCGTTTCCGGACATCGGCGCAACGCAGGTGCCGCCCCCGGGCAACTGGGCTGTCACCGTGATCGAGTGCGCGGTACCGCCCGCCGCATTGCTGTTGGGCACGGTGGCGGGCAGCGGCACGATCGAGGCGAGATTGGTCGACAGGTTGGTGGTCGCCAACGAGGTGCCGGACGGCATCGGATTGCCGTTATCGTCGTAGAGATAAAAATTGAAGCTCTTGGTGCACAAGCCGCCCATGCTGAAACTGCTCGTGCTGACGTTGGCGTGGGAACCCGAGAGCACGATCACGCCGTCCTGGCGGACGTGGGCCGCCCCCCACTTGCCGTCGCAGCTGTTGGCCTTGCTCGGGGCGGCCGGCGAGTTGGCGATGCCGGTCACGCAGGCCGAGGTATTGGCGACATTGAAGGGAATAAATTGCTCGCCCGAGTTCCAGACATTGTTCTCGTTGTTGTCGAGAAAGGCGTCGCCCAGATCGTTGTAGGGTTCCCCGCTATCGTAGCTGTTGTTGCCGTTGAGATCGGTGAAGCTCTCCTCCCCCAGGGCGTAGGCCAGCACCGTGACCCGCCCGGCCGTGACCCGGCCAGAGGGTTCGGTATCCCCGGTCGGGCGCGGGTTGGCGCTGGTGAAATTGACGCTGCAGGTGCCGCCGGTGGTGGTGCAGGTGGGTTGGATCTGCCCGCCCTCCGCGATGAAGTTGACCGCGGTGCCGTCCGGTACCGGATTGCCGAGGCGGTCGGACAGGATCGCGATGACCTGGGTGGTGACACCATCGTAGTTCCAGCCTTCGATGTTGAAGCTCTTGATGCTCAGCGAGAAGCGGTCCTGGGCCGGCCGTCCGGTCGAAATCTGCAGCACTGTCGATTGGGTGCTGAAGGTGTTGCCGCCCGAGCTCACGCTCGCCGTCACCCAGACCGGGGTCGGATTGCTGCCGGCCTGGACCGATACCTGCACCTGGCCATCGGCGCCGGTCTGCTTGGTCACCGGGCCGGACGAAGCGTCGAGGAGTATGCCGCCGCTCCGGGTAGTCAGATCCAGCGCCACGTTGGCGTTGGCGATCGGGTTACTGTTGTTGTCGACCACCTTGAAGACGACGATCGAACTCTCCGACAGCCCGGCGCCGCCGGTGCCCTTCAACACGATGGTGGTCGGCGTAGCGGAGACGAACTGGATGCTGGCGACCCCGGGCGGTGCCGGCGATGCTGGCGGTGATGGTGTCCACGGCGCTGCAGCCCTTGTCCTGGTAGGTCGCGGTGGCGACGCCATTGACCGACTGGACGCTGGCGGGCAGCGTCGCCTTGCCGGAAGTGGCACAGATCGAGGAAAAATTGACCGTCACTGGGGTGGTCGTCGGCACGCCGGTGACATTGACCGAAACGCTGGTGGTACCGTAGGCGGAGAGCGGGTTCTGTCCCAGGCTCAGGGCCGACAACCCGACCGCCGCCGCGCCGATGCCAAAGCTCGCCGAGCCCGACGGCGTGGCGGTGCCCACTGCGGCGGTCGCCGTGATCGTCGCGGCGCCGGCTGAGGCCAGGCTGGCAGGATCGATCTGGATAGCGGCGACCCCGGACGCATCGGTCAGGGCGGTGCCGGTGGCCGGGGTCATGGTAACCAATCCGGCCGGCGTCGTCGCAAAGCTCACCACCGTACTGGCGACCGGTTTGCCGGCAGCGTCCACAACCGTGGCACTCGCCTTGGCCGGGTTGCCCAGAGTGATGCTGGTGCGCGCAGCTCCCGTCGTCGGATCGGTCAGCGCGACGCTGATCGTAGCGGTCGAGGTCGTTCCCGTGCCGGCGCCGCTGCCGGCGGCGGCCGTTCCCCCCGCACCGCCGCCGCCGCAGCCCGTCAGACCAAGCACGCCCAGGAGCAGAGCAGCGCTGAAGGCTCTATGCAGGTTTGCTTTACTCATCGTCGATCATCCAGTGAAATGGGTCAGGCGCAATGTCCCTTGCTCACATCAGGCTCGTCTTGTCGCTGATCACGCGCGGAGTTATGAAGATCATCAGCTCGGTCTTCGACGAGACTTTGGCGGTGTTCCGGAACAGCGCGCCGACCAAGGGCAGGTCGCCGAACAGCGGCACCTTGTTGACGTCGTTCCGCTCCGTAGACAAATAGATCCCGCCGATCACCACCGTACCGCCGTTTTCCACCGACACCGTGGTCTTGATGTGCTTGGTGTCGATCTGGACGCCGGTACTGGTGACCGTTCCCGGGGTATCCTTGTTGATCTCCAGGTTGAGGATGACCTTGCCGGAGGGGGTGATCTGGGGCGTGACGTCGAGACTCAGGCTGGCCTTACGGAAGGAGACGCTGGTGGCACCGCTGCTGGTCGCCTGCTGATAGGGAATTTCGGTGCCCTGCTCGATGATCGCCTTGACCCCGTCGGCGGTCACCACGCGCGGGCTGGAGATCACCTTGCCGCGCGTGTCCGCTTCCATCGCCGACAGCTCGAGATTGATGAACTTGCTCAGACCCGACTTGAACAGGCTGATCGCGAAGCTGCCCGGCGCGAAGCCGTTCAGGCCGGCCGCCGGCATGTTGACGAACTGGGTGTTGTTGATGTCGGGCGTCGTGGTGGTGCCGCCCTGCGGCGTCGCGCTCGCCAGCCCCTGGAGGTTGCCGCTGACGGTGGCGAAGACCGAACTGTTGCCGACCTGCGAGCCGACGCCGGCGCCCGGAATGGTCGAACTCATGTCGTTGTAGCTCAGGCGGGCGCCGAGGTTCTGGCTGAAGCCGGCGTCGGCCTCGACGATTCTCGCCTCGATCAGCACCTGCCTCGCGCCGACATCCACCTTCTTGATGAAGTCGCGGATCTTCTCCAGATTCGATGGAATATCCCGCACGAACAGGGTGTTGGTCTGGGCGTCAGCGATGATCGCGCCCTGCTTCGAGAGCATCGAGTTGCTCTTGTCGGAGAGCGTGTTCTTGAGTTGTTCGGCTTTCTGGTAGTTCAGCTTGAAAGTCTCGGTCTGCGGCAGCTCGAGGCTGGCGATCTGCTGCTGCGATTCCAGCATGGCCTTTTCCCGGGCCGCCAGTTCGTCGCGCGGCGCGATCCAGATGACGTTGCCGTTCTTGCGCATGTCCAGGC
>Ga0307375_10002042_pt1 | contig 21163 bp, 21 predicted proteins | sample TR1MG_FD_202531 | JGI IMG/M metagenome (GOLD analysis project Ga0307375, IMG submission 202531) | Soil microbial communities from Risofladan, Vaasa, Finland - TR-1 | ecosystem: Environmental > Terrestrial > Soil > Coastal area > Acid sulfate soil | place: Finland: Risofladan, Vaasa | collected...
ATTACCGTGTTTTTCATGGAATTTAAGTAAATTTGATAAATTAATATCCGCAAGGCCATCTCCATATGTCAGCATATTTGTATCTGTGTTTAGATATTTTTCTATTCTTTTTATTCTCCCGCCTTTCAAAGTATCAAATCCGGTATCGACTAAGGTGATTTTCCAATCTAATTCTGTTTTATTATGAAATGTTATACTGTTACTTTTCATATCAATAGTGAAATCATCGTTTAAAATATTATAATTGGAAAAATAATCCTTAATTATGTTACCTTTATATCCTAAACAAATAATAAAATCTTTAAATCCAAAATAGGAATAGATTTTCATGATATGCCATAAAACTGGCTTATTTCCAATATTTAGCATGGGTTTTGGAATAGTAGATGTTCTCTGTCCAATTCTTGTTCCTTTTCCTCCAGCTAATATTATTACTTTTATGGGAATCCCTCTATTTTTTGAAAATTTTTAGATATATAAACATTATTTTTAATTTTTTGTTAATATAATGATGAATTAATATAATTAATGATATTATATATACTTAAATAATTAAAAAAAGATTTCCAAAGATATTTAGGATCTCTGTTCAATAAATTTAAAAAATTAAAGCATTTTGTATGACTAAAATGTCGCTAATAAGTTGGAAATCAAAAATTATGCGATTAATAAGAATTAATCTATCAAAAATTAAAAAAAACATAATCAATCCCAGACATAAACCAATATGTAAGAGCTTATCTATTAAAGATGGATGCCGTAAGATTTGTGCGGATTTGAATTTAGATTATTTATAATCCAATTGATTTTGATACAATTAAAACAGATTATGGAAATAAAATTATCCGATTAAAAGAAAAGTTAGGCATAAATCCTGATGATTTCGTTAAAGGGAAGATTGGTAGAAAAGATAGAACAAAATGGAGTAATTTTTTAGTTGAAACTATCTATCATCTTCAAAAAAAATATAAAAATTTTGTCAATGGTAAGTTTTGTCAGCAAAATTTATGGTCAAGATTATATTTGGGATCAAAATTAAAAATTTGTGGGAGTTAATGTTCACCCTTTAAGGAACAATAAGAGGCAAACTACGAATTGATTCGAGGTTGAACCGCCAAAAAATCGTTGAGCGAGGAATCCCAAAACCTAATTTCTACTATTCCGCCATAACCGCATCCCAGTCCAGAATTGGAGACCAAGCGAAGCCGTCATCAAAGAGGAGGCAATTGGGCGATAATGGCGTCCCATTTCGCATGCAGCGCTTCTTCAAACGTAGGAAGCTGGCTGGAGATGGCATCACCTTGCCCCCTTTTGATCTTTTGAGCCGTGGTATGGGCGTGAATTAGGTTCTGAAAAAAGAACTGTATGAGCAGGCAATTCCACAGAACCCGGTCAAGCCGCGCAAGTTACGCCTTCAGCGCCGCCATGTCTTCTGGACTTAACGGAGGCACCTGTTTGGGAGGGCGTCCGACAAATTAACTTTTAAACTTTTAAATATTTTTTGTTGTGAGGAAGAGATTTGAGGGAGCTTTTCATAGAGTTGGCTGCCTAGCTGAAAGGTCACAATTTTCAAATTGCTCAAATCATCGAGCGCTTCTTTACTTTTTTTTACTTTTTGTAGGCTTTGATTATAAGAATTGAAGCAAATAAATCTAATTTTTTAGCTAATTTATCTTCGTATTTACGTTGACTAACACCGATCTGCTTCTCTAGCTTAAACCCACATACATTTAATAAAGCATTAATTACATTATGATTGAAAAATCTTATGTGTTCCCACTCCCAAGGTTCATTTATTGTTCCTTCTGTTCTAGGAACCATACCTCTCCTTGCATAATGTAACCTATGACGCCAATATGCCATATTTGGAAATGAAATAACTACTTCCCCATTCTTCTTTAATATTCTATTTATTTCCCCAAGCACGTTTTTAGGATATAAAAGATGCTCTATATTATCTCCCCAAAATACTATATCAAAATTTTCATTTTTAAATGGTAATTTTTCTACATTTGCTAAAAGGATTCTATCTAATCCTCTTAAATTCTTTGCTTTTAACAACGCGTTTTTAGATATATCTAATAATATTACCTCATAACCTAAATTTCTCATAAATTCACTTACGCACCCATCTCCACCGCCTAGATCTAAAATTTTTACAAGAGAAGGAGTTTTCTGGGTTTGAAAAAAATATGGCAATGCTTTATTTCTTTCATATGTAAAAAAATTATCTAAACTCTCTTTTGAACTCCAGTATTTCTCATAATTCTGTTTGTAGTATTCCAATTACTCACTTCATATTTGTTTTTTTTCATTTTTGAAATCATAAATAAATTCTCGACTTTAAAAGATATAAGATCCATCCTGAAAAGAACTAGCTGGATTGGCATAAAAACATAGTTGTACTTCAAAGTTAATGACCATTTTTTCACATTGTCGCCAAGGGAAAAAGTACATTAGATAAAAATATTTCTAATTACTTGCTAATTCAAAACTGTCAATTAAAACTATTAATAATCAAAAATGATTTGATGAGTATTACATGAAAAAAATCAATGTTATGCTGACCACAAATACGTTAGGAATAGGATGTAGTGAGAAAGTAATTCAAATATTTGCAAAATATATTGATAAGAATATTTTTAATGTTTCCGTTTGTTGTTTAATTGAAGGTGGAATTCGTGAAAAATATATTAAAGAATCTGGCATTTCAATTTATTTTGCCGAAGGGGATCCCAATAAATTCAAGAAAATAATAGAAGAAAATAATATAGATATTTTACATGTTAATACCATAAGTTATCCATTTCTAGAATGTGCCCGTTCAGTAATTCCACTTATAATTGAAACTTCAATATTTGGATATACACATCATTTTACTTTTGAGGATAAATATATTGATCTAATCCTTTTTGTAAGTAAAATGATTACTATCCGCTATCGAAGAAAATTAAACTTGTCCTTTAAAAAAATGAAGTCCAAATCAAATATTATTTATAATCCAATCGATTTTAAAGCAATCAAAATAGCTTTTTCAACAAAAATAGCATATATAAAGGAAAAGTTAGGTATAACTCCTGAAGATTTTGTTATTGGAAAGATTGGCAGGAGAGATTGTTCTAAATGGAGTACTTTTTTAACAGAAACTATATATCATCTTCGAAAAAAACATAAAAATTTCAAAATTCTTCTTATTGGAGCTCCTATTGAAATTATTTCTGAAATAAAACGAAAAAAATTGGAACCTTTTTTTATTTTATTAAAACCCATTTCTGAAGGGAACTTGGATATATTTTATGAATTAATTGATTGTTTAGTTCATTCGTCAAAAATTGGAGAGAGTTTTGGATGTACACTTTCAGAAGCAATGGCACATAAAAAACCAATAATTGTTAATTCAACACCCTTAAGAGATAATGCTCAAATTGAAGTTGTCGATAATTATAAAACTGGGTTTATTGTTAATTACCCTGAAGCAGGTGCTCAAGCAATATTGAATCTTATTCAAAATAAGAAACTTCAAACTAAATTAGGTCAAAATGGATTTCAAAAAGCACTAGAAAAATTTAATGCAAAAATGCTCGTAAAATATTTAGAAAAACTCTATCTCCTAAATTTACATAAAAAAGGTCTAATTAGCCAAGAAATATTATATTTTTATCAAAATATTCAAATTAATACTGATATAAATGACCTAGAGCGATATGAAACCGAATATTTGCAAAGAATAAACAATTATTTTGGATTTTTAACAACATCTCAATATTTAAAATATTTTACAATAAGCTGGATTAGTTTAATTTCTCATATTTATAAAAATATTTTAATTCCTATTAGTTTATATCCAGTTCATTTAATACAGAAATTTAGAGGAAAAAGGAATTCCGAATTGGGATTCAAAACTGAGATTAAACCAAGTATTAAAAAAATATACTATTTTTTAAGAGCCATTTTAAAAGGAAAATATTATGAAATATTATATATATGATTTTTTCTCTCCCCTCTTCATGATTTTAAACCTTAATTATTAAAAAATTATCGAAAGTTTGATTTACTTTCAATTATATTAGTTAATAACATATGATTATAATTTATTGTTGCATTTAAAATTTTTAAAGCATTTTTTCTGACCATTAATTCAATAATTATTCTTAGAATTTATAGAAAAATTTATAAAAACGATTTCTTTTAGCTTTTTAAACTGGAGCGAAATTGAAAACGCGTTTATAGGGATTTGCTAATTTACAATGTTTTAAGATCTTTAAAATGGCACGTTACGATTTTTTGATTGTGGGTGCGGGATTTGCAGGTGCAATTTTAGCTGAGAGACTTGCATCTATAAACAAAAAGGTTATCTTAGTTGAAAGACGAGATCATATCGGCGGAAATTCTTATGATTTTTATGATGATTACGGAATACTTGTTCATAAATATGGACCTCACTACTTTCGCACAGATAATCAATACATTTTTGATTATCTTTCTCGGTTTACAAAATGGCGTCAGTATGAATATCGGGTCAGGACATTTGTAAATGGAAAATTATTCCCCTTTCCTATTAACTTGGACACTATCAACATGTTTTTTAAAACGGATTTTAAAAATCAAGAAGAGATCAAGAACTTTCTCGAATCAAAGAGGGTCAAAATAGAAAAACCGAAAAATGCAGAAGAACAAGTTGTTTCAAAGATTGGTTGGGAATTATATAACAACTTCTTCAAAAATTATACAATTAAACAGTGGAAGACAGATCCCAAGAACTTGGATCCATTAGTAACTGCCAGAATCCCAATCAGATATGATAAAAATGATAAATATTTCGATGCAAGCATCCAAGCCATGCCGCGAGACGGTTATTTTAAACTCTTTGAAAATATGCTTGAAGGAATAGAGATTTTATATAACACGGAATTTAAAGAGATTAAGGACGATTTAGAATTTGATAATCTTATATATACAGGTCCAATTGATGAATTTTTTGATTATAAATATGGAAAACTTCCATATCGTTCATTAAATTTTAAATTCGAACATTATAGGAAAAAATTTTACCAAGATTGGGTTCAGATTAATTATCCAAATGATTATGAATATACGCGTATTGTAGAGATAAAACACGCAACCGGGCAGGATTGTAATGACACTACAATAGTGAAAGAATATCCCTCTGATAACGGTCCTCCATTTTATCCAATTCCATCGGTAAAAAATTATGCATTATATGAGAAATACTTAAATGAATCGAAGAACTTCAAAAATTTTTATTTTATTGGAAGATTAGCAACATATCGTTATTTAAACATGGATCAAGTAGTAAAAGAGGCATTGAATTTATTTAATCACCTAAGAAGACATTGAGAGAAGCGGCGTAGATGAAGGTAGCGGTCATAATGGACAACCCCCCATTGACTAAAAAATAATGAAGAAGGAAATAATTGTGCAAAATTAAGCAAAGGAGGGTCGTTTTATCTTTAGATCCCGATTATAAAATATCTTATTTAAAATATCTAGCAAGGGTTCTTTATTTGAGTTATTATCATCAAAAAATTTATTCAAGAAAACTAAAAATATAAATTTTTTAAGGTATAAGAGGAAGTGGAAGGTACCTTTTAAATGGAAATTTTTAATTAAGAAAAGAATGAATTTGGTGTAAATATTGAAAAAGGTATTCATTAAATGGAAGGAAGTAGTTAAAGGTCAAAGTCGAGTGAAACGTAAACTGTAGGAATGGAATCGCACGAAAATAGCAATCTTTGTCGGCACGCGTCCTGAAATTATTAAGGTGGCACCAATTATTCGAGCGTGCGAAAAAGAAGAATTGAACTATTTACTAATTCATACGGAACAGCATTATGATGAGACTTTATCAGGTCAAATCTTCAAGGATCTGCAACTCAGAGCTCCCGATTACTCGTTGAATGTGGGTTCTGCGATGCATGGGGAAACAGACAGGAAAAGCGCTAATCGAACTAGAGAAAATCTTAATAGAAACCAATCCATCTCTTGTTTTAGTTCAGGGTGATACGAATACCGCACTGGCAGGGGCGTTAGCAGCCGTAAAACTGCATATACCTGTAGGGCATGCCGAATATTTATACACTTTTTTTTTGCCTTTAACTGGAACTGCCTGATCTTGGGATCGCCTTAATCTTATTCCTAGAATTTATAGAAAAATTTATAAAATTGATTACTTTTCGAAGAGGTAAATGAGAACTCTTAAAAATCTTAGAAATATTTTTGGGGGGAAAATTTTTCCAACCGCCCTAAAATTGCGAATTATACCACCATCAACTCAATGGGAGAATGGGATTTGTGTAAATATTAGAGTGAAAAATGAGGAAGACTGGATTAAATATGCAATATTATCGTTAAGGGATTTTGCTGATGAGATAATAATTGCCGACCAAGGTTCGACTGATGGAACTGTCCAAATAATTCAAGATATAATAGAAGAACACCCAGAAATGAATATAAGGTTTTTTAATCGAAGCGCTGATACATATCTTAATATGACCAAGTTTGTTTTAAAGGAATCACGATTTCGCTGGATTTTACGTTTTGATGCAGATATGGTTGCGAAAACTTCTGGTAAATATAATATTATGAATTTAAAGAAATACATATTAAATTTTTTAAATGATGAAAATTATTACGCAATTTATCTCAATCACGTTTATTTATATTATGATTTATTTCATATTCGAAAAACTGGACTTTTCCATCGAGAAGTTTGGTTATGTACAAATTCCAAAGATCTCTGTGTTTATAACACTCCTAAAAAGCCCGGAGACCCTATACATTTTTTCATTCCATACTACTATAAAATCTTAGAAATAAGAGATCCTTTTATTTTTCATTGCAATATTAAATCCCGAAAAAGAGTTCTAGAGTGGCATTATTGGGCCGAGTATAGAAGACTTTTTGAAGGCAAATTGGATTTTGATGAGTTTGTCAAATTAAGAATCAAAGAAGAGTTTTTTACAGATTCAATTAAAGAGGCTGCAGATATGAACATAAGAAAATGCTGGACAGAAGTTGTCCCATTCGATCCAAAAACAGTTGATGGACATCCAGAGATTCTTGAACCCCTCCTAAAAAATCCAAGATACAAATTAATTTATGACGAAAAAGGAAATATAATTGATCGCATTGAACCTAGCTAGGGATTAGTTTAATTATTGTTTGTTAGGAGATTTTTTAAAGAATTTAATTAAAAAATTATTTGATTTTAATCAAAAAATATAGGATATTCTTGATTATCAAGATTGTACCAAAATTATATTAAGTAATTAATAAAGATAAAAATAAAAAACCAAAAATTGGATTGGATTAAAGTTTGAGAAAGAGTAAGAGAATTATTGTTAGAACGCTTGCATTTGCAAAAAGAGAGTTTAAATTAAAAACACGTTATAAATGGCCGTTTTTGTCAACTACAATAATTATGCCAATTATACATGCATTACCATTTATAATTTTATATTGGGGGTTATTAATAGGTAGTTCTGGAGATCTTTCTGAAATTACCGCTGAAAATTATCTAGCATGGGTTTTACTTGGTTCAATTATTTATTCGACTTATTCATTGGGATATATGGTTTTTCGTCTAAATTTTTGGAGCGAAAAATTTTGGATGACGATTCATGGTACTTTAATAGCACCAGCTAGTAAATATTATCTATTATTTGGAACAATTATTCAATTACTCATTCAAGGGCTTCTCTCTTCTTTGATTTTTTTTATAATTGCTTTTGTCTCATTTCCTACAAGTTTTATTAATATTTTCTTTGTTCTCATAATTTTTGTAGTAGCTCTTATTGCAGGTGCGGGTTTAAGTTTAATTAATGGAACATTTCTTTTAATCAACGAAAATTTAGTTCCATTTTTTGATTTTTTTCTTTATGGTCTAACATTTTTAAGTTGTTATGCAATTCCTTATGAATTATACCCATCTTTTCTTCAAGTGGCAGTAAAGTTTAATCCTTTATATCATATAATAAATATTACGCGAGAGGTTTGGTTTAATAACTATTCAATCGAGATTCTCTGGTCATTTTTATATATATTAGCGTTTTGTGTAATCTCAGTAATGTTGGGAATTTATTTTTTTAATAAATATACGCGTCGATTTGGTGTCCATGGTTATTAACAATGTTTTGGTATGATATATGACTGTAATAAAAGTTGAAAATTTAACTAAGGTATTTAAAAAGCAATTACGAAGAAATTTCATAAAATCATTCTTATTTCCAAAATATGAAAATTTTACCGCAGTAGATAATGTATCATTTGAAATTGAAAAGGGTGAGACTTTTGGACTGCTTGGACCAAATGGAGCTGGAAAAACAACTACAATTCAAATGCTTTGTGGATTGGAACATCAAACAAGTGGAAATATTTATATTAATGACCTAAATATTAATTCAGAAAAAAATTTTAGAAACATTTCTGAAAAATTTAATGTTTTATTTTCTGATAAATTACTTTTTAACCGTTTATCGGCATTTGATAATTTAGAATTCTATGGAAATTTATATTCTGTTGAAGATCCAAAAGAAAGGGCTGAAGAATTACTTGAACTGGTAGATTTGGTTTCTTGGAGAGATCAATATGTAGAATCATTCTCATTAGGTATGCGTATGAAATTAGCACTTGCACGTGCTCTTGTAAATAATCCTGAAATTTTATATTTAGATGAACCGACATTAGGTTTAGATGTTAAAAACGCAGAATTTGTCCGAGATTTTCTTCAAAATTTGAATTGTACAATCTTATTAACAACTCATTATTTAAATGAAGCAATAAGGTTATGCGATCGAATTGGTATTCTACAAAAAGGAAAATTAATTCATATTGGTACTCCTGAATATTTGAAGAAAAAAGAGGCAAATACACGAACTTTCATAATAAATACTAATGATAATCAAGCTGTAAAACAGATATTGATGAAAAATTCATTAATTGTAAAAATTGTCGAAAAATCTTCAAAATTAGAAATTCATACAAAGAATATTGAAAACTACTTCGATATTTTGAATGAAATATCACAATTTAAGTTATCTGAAATTCAAGAATCAAAGACAGGTTTAGAAGGATTATTTTTTGATGTTCATGATGAATCAACAGAGTCTGATAATAAAAATATCGATAAGACCGAACCTAAATCCTTAGGTGAAATGATCTAATTTTTAAATTAAAGAGCTTTTTAGGTTTTTGAAATGATTGGAATTCTTGGAGCCGGATTAGCTGGTTTAAGTACAGCATATCATTTAAAAAAAGATTACATCATTTTTGAAAAAGATCCGGAACCAGGAGGGCTTTGTAAAAGTTTCATGATAGATGGCTATACCTTCGATTTTGCACCGCATATATTTTTTACAAAAGATGAATATATAAAAACATTAATAGACCAGCTCCTTGGAAAAAATATTGAAACCAAAATAAGAAAAGCCTTTATCTACATATTCTCTAAATATATAGAATATCCATTTGAAGCGAATTTAGGTGGACTACCGAAGAATGTAATTGAAGATTGTTTATTTTCTGCTATAGATGCTAAAAATAATCCAGTAGAATATAGTAACTTTTATGAATGGATTATTAATGTTTTAGGAGAAGGAGTAGGCAAATATTATATGATTCCATATAATGAGAAAATTTGGAAATTTGATTTGAAAAAAATGGATTATCGGTGGATTGCAGGACGTGTTCCTGCGCCAAATTTAAAAGAAATGATAAAAGGAGCTTTAGGAACGCAAAATGCAGCTTTTGGTCCGAATGCATCCTTTTCATATCCCATTACAGGTGGAATAGGCGCGATTCCAAAGGCTTTTTTACCTCATATAAATAATTTAGAATGTAATACAGAGGTTGTTAACATCAAATTTAAAGAAAAAGAAATAGAGATAGCCGTCAAGGAGAGCGATAAGGAAAAAAACTATCGATTTAATAAAATTTTTTCGAGTATTCCTTTGCCAGAGTTAATTAAAATTTTAGAAGATGTGCCTGAAGATATTCAGAAAGCTGCATCGAAATTAATTTATAATTCCATATTGTGTGCAGCAATTGGAATTGATAGAGAGAATATTTCTGATAAACATTGGCTTTATTTCCCTGAGAAAGATTATATCTTTCATCGACTCAGTTTCCCTATGAATTTATCCATAAAAACCACTCCGCCCTATAAAAGTTCAATTGTTATTGAAGTCTCATATCCAATGAACACATCAATAGATATAGAAAAAACTAAAGATTTAATTCATTCAGGGTTAATAAAATCAAATATTTTAAAAGAAACGGATGTTATAGAAGTTTTCCATACGGATTTAATAAAATATGCATATGTTATTTATGATTTAAATCATGATAAGAATGTTTCTAAAATTCATGAATATCTTATTACAAATAATATTATTCCTGTAGGCAGATTCTCACAATGGGATTATATTAATATGGATAAAACTATCTTAAATGGTAAAATTCAAGTAGAGAAGTATGGATAATAAAGAGACGTATAATAAATGAGAAAAATTTTAATATTAGGATGCGGAGGACCAGCTGCTTATAATTTTATAGAATCTCTTAGGTTATCTGGTGAAAAATTTTATATTATCGGAACTGATGCTAATAAATACCATTTAAAACTTACAAAACCTGATGAATCCTATTTAGTTCCTTTTTGTTCAGACCCAAGTTATATAAAAACTATCAATAAACTCATTGATGAAAAGAAGATTGATTTTATTCACGCTCAGCCTGATATAGAGGTAGCAAATTTATCGGAAAATCGAGAAAAATTTCACGCTAAAGTGTTTTTACCCAGTAAGAAATGTATTCAAGTTCTCCAAGATAAATTTTTAAGTGCCGAAGCTTGGATGAATGCAGGAATTGCATCTTCAAAAACTAATCCTATTAATCTTGACTCAATTGAAGTAGATATTTCACGAGCAATAGAAAAGTTAGGTCTACCGCTTTGGATAAGGGCTACATCAGGAGCAGGAGGGCGAGGAAGTACTCTGGCAAACAATGAGAGGACAGCAATTCATTGGATAAAATATTGGCAATCTAGAGATGTTCCTTGGAAATTTATTGCTCAAGAATATTTACCTGGAAGAAATTATGCATTTCATAGCTTGTTTAAAGATGGAAATCTAATTGTTTCTCAAGGAAGAGAAAGATTGGAGTATATCTATCCTTATTTAGCTCCAAGCGGCATAACGGGTACACCAGTGGTCGCCAGAACAATACATAATGAAAAAGTTAATGAAATAGCAACAAAAGCAGTAACAGCAATTGATTCCAAGGCATCTGGAGTCTTTTGCGTTGATTTAAAAGAGAATAAAGACGGAATTCCGTATCTTACAGAAATCAATGTTGGCCGTTTCTTTACATCAAACCTGTTTTTCGCATATGCAGGGTCTGAATTGAATATACCTTTGGCAAATATGCAATATTTATATATTAAATTGGGTTTAGGAGATCCAATTCCAAGAGATATACCTAAATATAACGTTCTACCTAAAGATCTGTACTGGATTCGCCATATTGATTGTGGATATCATCTAGTGAGAGGGGATAATTGGGATAAAATGCTCAGTTAACCAGCTTTAAAAATGATTAAATTGACAGCGAACGCAATTCAAGAGATTTTAGATTATGTCGAACTAATTATTTTTGATATTGACGGAACACTCGTAATTTCTAATGCAGATTGGGATGGGATGAGAAAAAAGGTTCGTACCTTTTTCAAAAGTAATTTTAATATCGATTTTGAATTCCGACCGATTTTACAGAAGACCGAAGAAGCGATTTCTTTAATTATACAGACTAATCCAAATGAAAATATTCAAAAAATTCGAAATACAATTCTAGAAATAATTGAAGATACGGGTTTAGAAGGTATAAAAAAATCGCATTTAATAAAGAATGGAAAAATTTTTTTACAGAAATTAAGTCAGAAAAAAAGAATAGCAGCTTTTACGAGAAGTGGATTGAAAGAAGCAAATCTTGCATTTAATATTCATAAAATTGAAAATTTTTTTGAATTGGTAATTACAAGAGATAATAATATAAAGGTTAAACCAGAACCAGATCAAATTGTTATGATTTCTGATAAATTAAAAGTGAAACCAGAGAGAATTCTTGTGGTAGGGGATCATCCTTATGATATTCTCGCAGGAAAAAAAGCTGGGACAAAAACGCTCGGGGTTTTATCTGGAATTGCACCAAAAGAGGATTTAATTAAAGCTGGAGCAGATTCTATTTTAGAAAGCGTTACCGATCTGGAAGAATTTATTTAATCTCCTATTAAACACGCATTTTATAAGTCCAAAACTTATCCTTATTTTGAGCAACCCAGTCAATATACTCCCTGAGACCTTGTTTTTTAAAATCTATTTTGGGTGAAAATCCTAGAATCTTCTTCGCCTTCTCGATGGAGAGAATAAATTCTCGGAGTTCACCTAATTTTCGACCTTTTTCTCCGGGTTTTGGGTCTTCATGTAAAATTTGTAAATTCGTTTTATTAGTCTGTTCCAATACTAATTTACATAAGTCTTCAACTGAGAATCCAATTCCACTAGCTATATTGAAAATTTCACCATCTGCATTCTTTTCTGTAGCTGCCAATAAGTTTGCTTCCGTAACATCTCGTACATCAATAAAATCGCGGGTCTGTTTTCCATCACCAAATATTGAAAGAGAATTGTTTTCCAAAGCATTTTTTACAAATATGGTTAATACCCGCCCATACCATTCTCGATTTCCATAAACAATACTATATCTTAGGGAAACGGTAGGTAGTCCGTACAATTCATAAAATTGAATACAATATTGTTCGCCTGCAAGTTTAGAAACACCATAACTCCATTGTGCTCGGGTCGGGTGTTTTTCATCTATCGGAACATATTTTGCCTGTCCATAGACGCCACCTGAACTGGCATAAACTAATTTCTTAATATCATATTTCTTTGCAGAAATTAATACATTTAAAGTGCCAAGTGTATTAATGCGCAGATCTTCAACAGGATTCTCTGTTGCTTTTATTATCTCCAGCTGGGCAGCTTGATGGAAAATGAGATCTGCTTTGGCAACTTGTCGATCTAAAGATTCAAAATCAAGTATATCGCCCCGAATTATTTCAACCTGATCATCGTTTTCAAGATGTGGGATATTATATGCGAAGCCAGTAGCAAAATTATCAAAAATAATAACTTTTTCACATTTATTTCTCAATAAAGCATCTACCAAGTTAGATCCAACGAATCCTGCTCCGCCGGTAACAAGGGCGACTCGATTTTTAAAGTTCATTTATTCATCTCAAAGATTATATACAAATTTTACTCTTAAGTAATTTAAAAATTTGTTTATTAATGGCAGCAAACAAATAAACCATAGTTCTTAAAACAAAATAAGATAGATTTTATCCTATAGTGAAATCTACGAGTAGAAATTCCATGTCTAAAATCTGGATTGATATAAATACACCAAAACAAGTGATTTATTTTGATCGATTAATTAAAATTTTTCAAGAGAAGCATTATGAAGTGATAGTAACTTCCCGAATCTACCGTGAACTCAATCAAATGCTCGAAAAATTCAGAATAGACACATATATTGCTGGAAAGCATGGGGGAAAAACACTTGAGGGAAAATTGGATGCATCTTTAGATAGAGCGAAAGAATTACTTAAATTTATATCAAAAGAAAAGCCAGATGTGTTAGTTTCTTTAAATTCGGATGTAGCTGCTAGAGTTGCATTTGGTTTACAGATTCCACATATATCTTCCAGTGATTGTCCCTTCGCTATTGCAATCAATAAACTCACATGTCCACTTTTAACAAAACTTTTAACTCCAAAAGCAATTAAATTGGAAAAGTGGCTTCAATTTGGGATTTCAGCTGATAAAATTATTAGATATGATGCCGTTGATGCCGTTGCATGGATTAAATATTTGCAACCAAATCCTCAGATTTTAGAAGAAGTAAATATAAATAGGGAAAATCCGATCATTGTTTTACGGCCTGAAGAAACTTTTGCCGCATATGTATTAGATTTTAGTATAAAAGAGCCCGTAATTTTTCCTACTATCCGGGCAATATTAGATAATTTCCCGAAAGTACAAATAATTGCCTTACCCAGGTATGAAGAGCACATTAAAGTGTTCAAAAAAGCTTTTCAAGATAAAATTATTATTCCTGAAAAAGTTATAGATGTACCAAGCCTACTAACCTTCTCGAGTTTGGTTATGGGATTTGGGGGAACTATAACACAAGAGGCAGCTATTCTAGGTGTTCCAGCAATTTCCTGTTATCTTGGTGAATTATGGTGTGACGATTACTTGGAAGAAAAAGGGTTGCTTTATAAAGCAAGAACACCAGAAGAGGCAGCAGAAATCTCTATTAAGATACTTAAAAATTTAAAGGATTATTTAAAGAAACATAAAGAATTGGCGAAAAAAGAATTACAAAAAATGGATGATCCAATAGAACTATTTGCAAAGGTGGTATTTGAATTTCTTAAATATGAAAAGAAAGTTCAAGATAATAGGATTGAGTGTCAATAGCATGAAGGAAGGTAAAAATCATTCTTTTGAGGAGAAAAAATCAACACTCTCAACTCGAATTGACATCCATAAACAATTTTCAAAACTAGAAATCAATGATTGGATCTTAGAAATGTTAAAATTACACCAAGGAGAAAACGTATTGGACGTGGGGTGTGGTACAGGAAAACAAATCATTCCATATAAAAAAGTGGTGGGAGAGAAAGGACTAGTTGTTGGTTCAGATATCTCTGAAGAATTGATTAGCGAAGCAAAGAAAAAAGCAAAATTAGAAAATTTGGAGATCCAATTCATAATGCATGATTCAAATAATCCCTTTGATTTTCCGAATAGTTCATTTGATGTAATATCATGCTGTTTTGCAATTTATTACGTGAGTGATTTAGAAAAAATAGTATTGGAATTTAAACGGCTTCTTAAACCTGGTGGTCGCCTCTTTTTGGCGGGTCCTACACCTCTCAATGCAAAATTGTTACATGAATTGCATCAAAAAATAACAAACCAATCGCTTCCATATATGCCTGGTGTTTCGCGATTCATGAGCGAAGTTTTATCGCTTGTTCAAAAACATTTCCAAAATGTACAAACTAAGATTTTTCAAAATCCAATAACATTTCAAGATATTGATTCATTTTTAAAGTATTATATATCGACTGGACTTTATCTTGAGAGCTCTAATGATGATGCTGAAAGAAACAAATTTAAGGATAAAATGAAACAAGAAGTGATAAATATTATTCAGGAACAAGGAAAGATTGAAATAATGAAAGAGGTAGGGGGAATTTTAGCTTATAAATAGAAGTGAGGTTATTATATGGTTGATATTGAAAAAAATCAGTGTATATTTATATTAAGTCCGCATGTTGACGATGGAGAATTAGGATGTGGAGGTACTATTTCCAAATTAACATCGAAAAACGCTGATATTCATTTTATCGTCTTTTCATTAGCGGAGAAATCGATTCCATCAGAATTTCCCAAAGATAGTACTAAAAAGGAACTCAATGAATCTATGAAAACGTTGAAAATTCCTCAAAATAATATTCATTTATTTAATTATGAAGTAAGAACCTTTCCGCAGGTCCGTCAAGAAATTTTAGAGATTTTAACAAAATTAAATAAAGAATTATCACCCGATATTGTCTTTACGCCATCCTTGAATGATTTACATCAAGATCATGAAGTAGTTGCAAAAGAAACGCTTCGTGCCTTTAAAAAAAAGACAATTTTCTGTTATGAGGAACCTTGGAATATAATAAAATTTAGTTCATCAGTAGTAATTAAATTAACAAGAAATGATATCGAAACGAAGGTTAAAGCTCTGTCATGTTATAAATCTCAAGCCTATAGACCATATTTTAAAGAAGAAGTAATTTATAATTTAGCTAACGCAAGGGGAACGCTAATAGATCATCAATATGCGGAAGCTTTCGAAATAGTGCGCCTGATAATTGAATAAGGTTTTATTCACTTAAGTTACCGGTTTTTATATCATATAAATTCGCAGAACTGATCAAATTTCCCTTTTTCAAAGAAATAGATAAAAATTTTAAGTTATTTTTTTCTTCAGCTATAGTGATAAAGGAAGGTATGCCCGTTGAGGGACCCCCGCCCCAACTACCTGTCGCGCTTCCAGGATTAATTAATAAAATATCGTTATATTTGTTGAGAGAAAATGCATGTGTGTGTCCAGAAACTAGAATAGGGACCTGCATTTGATGAGCAATCTTTGATAATTGTGCAGGATCTCCGCGTGGTCGAATTCCTGATCCGTGAATTAAACCAATTTTATATTTATCCAGGTCGATTATTAGAGAACGAGGTAAATCACGAAGTCCAAAGTAATAATCCATATTTCCATTAACGATTTTAACTGGTGCGATAGATTGTAATTTTTCAAGAAGATTAGGGTCTGTTAAATCACCTGTACAAATGATCAAATCAAATATAGTATTTTTAATTTCTTGCCAAATTTCAGAAGGAATTTCTTTTTCTCTATCAGGAATGTGAAAATCGCCGATTATAAGGATATTCATTAAAGATCTCTAACCTATATAACGAACTATAGATTTTCAGCAAAGAACTTTTCAACGCCAGCAACACCCGATCCTAGTTGGAAGGCAAGGCCAAGTTTATGAAGGGCATTTTCAAGGGTAGCTATCGTCATTAAAATATCTTTCTCTTGCACTATATTCATGTGGGCAATTCTAAATATTTTATCTTTGATGGAACCTTGACCACCTGTTAATAAAACTCCAAGTTGCTTAACAGTATCAGTTATATCCTTCCGTTTTATCGTTGGTGGGACTTTAAATGCTGTAACCGTATTAGAAGCAAATTCCAATTCGGCATATAATTCTAATCCTAACGTTGTTCCCCCGATACGAGTAGCCTTTGCCATACGTCTATGTCTTTTTATTCGATTTTCAACCCCTTCTTCAAAAATCATTTTAAGAGACTCGTTTAATGCATATAATAAAGATACCGAAGGAGTGAAGGGGGTATCACCAGCTTTATCAAAAGATTTCTTATAGAGAGGTAAATTGAGATAATAGGAATAGATTTGCTTTCTACTTTTAATAATCTCCCAAGCACGTGGTCCAACCATAATACAGCCAAGACCAGGGGGAATTCCTAAGCATTTCTGGCTTCCAGTTACTAATATATCGAAATTCCATTTGTCCGGATAAACATAGTCACCACCTACTGAAGTAACGCCATCAACAATGAGAATTTTATCATAATCACGAGCAACTTTCCCGATTTCTTCCGCAGGATTCAGTACACCCGTTGATGTTTCATTATGACAAATAGTAATAAATTTAATATCTTTCTCCTTTTCTAAGATTTCAATTAGAGGCTCTGACCTAAGGGCTTTGCCCCATTCCACTTCAAGGACAATTGATTTTCCACCATACGCATCTGTGATATCCTGCCAACGTTCCGAAAATTTACCTTGAATGACATTTAATACTTTATCTCCAGGAGAGACTAAGTTCGCGATTGCAGAATCCATCGCAGCTGTGCTCGATGCTGTGAATATGAAGACATCATTTTTTGTAACTAGCAATTTTTTTAGGAGTTCAGTCGTTTCTCCAAAAAACTTTTGAAATTCTACAGTACGATGTCCCATCATAGGACGTGAAAGAGCTGCATATATTCTAGGATGCATACTAACTGGTCCTGGAATCATTAATGACATCAAATCTTTATCGACCATTTTTAGAACCTTCTTTATTTTACACAAGATTTATTTAACGGTATTAAAAATATTTCTAATTATCCTATAATTTTAATATAAGAACTCTTTTAAAAGGAATACGATGCAAGAACCAATTATTACTCTTCTTACGGATTTTGGAGAAAGAGATCCATACGTGGGAGCAATCAAAGGTGTAATTTTATCTATATGTCCGCAAGCTAAAATAATTGATTTATCTCACGATATCGAGAAACATAATATTTACGAAGGAGCGCTTTTTTTATATTCGATGATTAAATATTTTCCAAAACATACCATACACTTAGTAGTTATTGATCCTGGAGTTGGATCGAAAAGGAAATCCCTAATTCTTCAAACTGATAATTATTTTTTAGTGGGTCCAGATAATGGAGTCTTGTCTTTAGCTCCCATTAATGACAAAATTCAAAAAGTTTTTGAAATTACCAATTCAACTTATTTTCTTCAACCTGTTTCAGATACATTCCATGGGCGGGATATTTTTGCGCCCGTGGCAGCGCATCTTGCAAATAATAGGGCACCAGAGAAATTTGGACCTTTGATTGAGGATTGGATTCGAATTGAAATTCCTAAACCTCGTATTAATACAGCTGAAATTCATGGTGAAATTATCCATATTGATAAGTTTGGAAATTTAATAACTAACATTCCGCGCGATATTGTTCAAAAGAGAGATGGACTTCAACCTAAATATATTCAAATAAAAATAAGAGATCGTGAATTAGAAATCCTCTTGTGTTCTTCTTATACGCAGGTGGGAATTGGTGAATTTTTAGCAATTTTTGGAAGTACCAACTTTTTAGAAATTTCTAAGAACCAAGAAAATGCAGCAGACGCTTTAAATATTAAAGTACAAGAAAAAGTTTCTGTGAAAAGACCTTTTACTTAATGCTTTAATATTGAATCACCAATTTGCTGAATACGTTCAACCCCTGAAATCGTTTTGATTATTTTTGCGACAGTTTTTGGAACTAATTCTTCCCAGTTTCCATTGTTTAAAATCCTATTACGAACAACGGTTGCTGAATAATTTTCACGATTAAAAAGGTCAGTAGATCTTGCATCAATCTTACTTTCATAGAGTAAGCGTTTTACAAGCGGATTATGCGTATATGCATTATCAAATGGAGGCACAGTAGAAGTTAAATGCGCCACCCAAATTCGGTTATCATTAGTATCAATAAGAGGAATGATGTAGAATTTAGATAAATCAAATCCATTCTCAACTAAGGCGTCATGAATCATAATTATTCGTTCCCCTGCGGTAAAAGGATTATTAAAGGAGTGACTATATTGTGCACTTCCAATTAAAATGATTAATTCATCAACTTCCTTGAGAATTTCTCTGATTCCTTTTAAATGACCTAAATGAAATGGTTGAAACCGCCCAATTAAAAGCCCTCTTTTCACTATCTTTCCACTCACTCTTTATTCTTTCAGGATTGCTTCATCTACTAAATATTTTCTTAGATCGATTTTGTTGCTTTTGTTAATTAAAACGTTTTCCTTAATAAGAAGTTTTATTTTGGCTTCAGTCCCTTTGGCAAATCCACCGATAAAGCCATCGCTTTTTATAACACGATGACATGGAACAACAATTGGGAATGGATTTCTATTCAATGCATTTCCGACTGCGCGAGATAGTTTTTCATTACCCAGTACTTTAGCTAATAGTTTATATGTTGCCACCTTTCCGCTTGGAATCTTTTTTGTCAGTTCCAAAACGCTTCTCTGAAAGGGTGTTAAATCATTATTCTCAAGATCCAATGTTCATAACCGTATTCAATTAATAATAATATAAATTAAATAAAAATAGCAACAATTAATATTTTACATAGTCCTAATTTCGTGGATCATTTTAAGTTAAAAGTGAAGGTCTTTTAATTGACGCATGAATATATTGAGATTGATGGATCGTACGGTGAAGGTGGTGGCGCAATTTTACGTATTGCCTGTGCATTGGCGATCTTGACTGAAAAACCCGTTAGAATTTTTAATATTCGGAAAAATAGACCAAAACCCGGATTACGAACCCAGCATTTAGTTGGATTACAGACTCTTGCAGATATTTCAAATGGAACCTTAGAAAATGCAAATATCGGAGCAATAGATATATTTTTTACGCCCGGTAAAATTACCGAGGGTATATATACGGTTAAAGTGGACACAGCGGGTAGTGTTGGATTAATTTTACAAATAATACAACTTGCATGTGTTCAATCATCAGGGACTATTATTTTAAATGTTGAAGGAGGAGCTACTTTCGGCTTATGGGCACCGACGCTCCCCTATCTGGAACATGTGATAATTCCACAGTTAGCAAGAATGGGATATAATATAACGGTTAAAACAAAGCGCCATGGCTTTTATCCCAAAGGTGGAGCAAAGGTTCAGTTTGAAATTAGACCTCCAAAGCAATTAAAACCTTTAATGCTGTTTAATTTTGGGGATAAAATTACTGAAATTAAAGGAATTTCAATCGCTTCTTTGCAATTAAAGAATCAGAATGTTGCAATGAGACAGGCAAATGCAGCCAACCAGATCATTAAAAAAACGCTTGGAATCATTCCAATTATCAATGCTGAATATGTTGATGCATTAAACCCAGGCAGTGGTATTTGTCTCTGGATAAAAACGGATTCAGGTGTAATTTTAGGATCTGATATAATTGGAGAGAGAGGGAAACCTTCTGAAAAGATTGGTACAGAATGTGCAAAGTATTTATGTGAGATAGTACAGAGGAGAGCTACAGTCGATAGATTTTTTTCCGATCAAATAATCCCTTTTATGGCTTTAGCAGAAGGTATTTCTATTATTAGAACCTTTGAATTGACGAATCATGCGAAAACAAATATTTGGCTCGTAGAGAAGTTTTTGGGGAAAAAATACACAATAAAAGAAATAGATTCGCTTCATGAGATAAAAATTGAAAATCCTTAATAATTTTCATTAAAGCAATGAAAAATGATTAAGAACTTATTAGCGCTTCAACAAAGGATTTTAATTGATCATAATTGGAAGAGATTGTTGCGACCATTGTTAGAGTAGGCAATTCATAGACTTTTGCAATAGCTTCACCCTCAACGGCTCCCGTAACATCCTGTTTATTTGCAATTACACCATAATGAGCATTAGGAAGCGTTGGTTTAACAGTTTCGAATATTTTACGGGTTGCCATTACATCTTTGAAAACGGAATCAGTTACAAAGAGGACGATATCGGTATTACCTAAAAATTGAGTTTTTCCTGATTCGATCATATCGTTAGGCATGGTTATCAATAATGCATTGTATTTATCGAAAATTGGACCTTTTTTCATCACCATCTCAGATTCTTCTGAGATTGTACCTGCACTACTGGG
>Ga0307375_10002043_pt1 | contig 21160 bp, 18 predicted proteins | sample TR1MG_FD_202531 | JGI IMG/M metagenome (GOLD analysis project Ga0307375, IMG submission 202531) | Soil microbial communities from Risofladan, Vaasa, Finland - TR-1 | ecosystem: Environmental > Terrestrial > Soil > Coastal area > Acid sulfate soil | place: Finland: Risofladan, Vaasa | collected...
GGGATCATTCGTGAATTTAAAAATTTATAGAGTTCTTTCTCCTTCTTTTTATATTCAACCCGTTTTCAATGTAAGGCTCGTATTTGAATAATTATTTTTTGAAGCTGTGTAAACACATTGAGATCTTGACGTAAATGGTGTGGCTCAATAATAATAAAAGGATTCAAATGATTTATATGTTTAAATAAATATTTTATTTCAAAATAATTCCCAATATGTACTGAAATAAGTCGATTTTCAAATTTCTTCAATAACCGAAGACTATATTTCTCGGATCCATGTAGTCCATGGGCATAATCTAAGGTAAATTTGAGATCTGGGATTTGCTCAAAAATCGGGTCTAAATATTTAATTTTAGAACTTAAACGCCAAAATGAGTATGTCATATTTTCAATTGATAATGTAATACCGTGGTCTATACAATCTTTTATAACGTTTTTTAATGCATTAATTGTATATTCTAAAGCTGTTGGGAGATAAAATCTTTCAAAGTTAGAAGAAGAACGAAATGAATTTTGTCCTCCATGTACAACTATATAAAGTATTTCATTCGAGATTTCTGAGGCAAACTTTACTGTCTTTTTCAGTTCTAATATTGAGGTCTCTCGAATTCTTGGATTGTAACTGGAGATATTTATGTCCTTTATCGGAGCATGAACTGAAATATGTTTTATATCATAATCAGACAGAATTTTTTTTATAGTTCCAGTGTCAGGGAAATTTTTGAAAATTTCTGGGTGTTCTGGCTGAATTTCTAAGCCATCAATCTGCAATTCAACACATTTTTTACAAATTTGATCAAAGCTATAATCCCATACACCGCGATCCAAACCAAGTAGAATTGGATTTTTCACTCTCTTCCTCCTACAACTTAAATTTTAGCAGAGATTTTATTTTTTAATAGCCCTATCTTTTCGATTTCTGCTTCAACTACGTCACCTACTCGGAGTCTTTCTTTCCGCTGAATTGAATCGGTCTGAAGTCGCCCTGGATTTCCAGATAATAAGAGTGTTCCTGGTAAAGGGTTTGGTCTTTAGATGTGTATTCAATTAATTGATAGACTGACCATTTCATATCTCTTGTATTTCCTTGTTGCATAACTTGTCCATTAACCCGTAATTCCATTTTTAAATCATGCGGATTACCAATCTCATCTGGGGTTACAATACAGGGTCCCATAGGTCCTGCAGTATCAAAATCCTTGCTTTTAAAAGGTCCTAATCGAAGTAGAATTTCTGGAATTTCAATATCACGCGCTGAAATATCATTGAATACAGTGAATCCTGCAATATATTCTCCTGCTTCTGCCTCATTAATATCTTTCCCTTTCTTACCTATTATAACTCCAAATTCAACCTCGAAATCTAGCCACTTTGTTATTGTGGATGGGAAGATAATGGGATCACTTGGTCCTGTCACTGAACTCGGATTTTTTTTATAACCAATTGGATATTTTTTCCACAAGCTATAATCGGTTAATTTCGAAAGACTCTGTTGATAATGGTTCTCAAAAGTCATAAAATCCACTATATACCGAGGATATGTCAATGGTTCAATTAATTTACCCTCATCTAAAGAATAAATTAGTTGTTCTTTTTTTGAACCTATCAATCTTTCCCCCTTTTTAATTATTTTTTCAAAATATTTTTCTGTTTCATTTGCTGCTTGAATAGAATTATCTCCTCCATCTAAAAAAGACAACATATTGTCAGAAATACGAATTTCAGCAATTGCTTCTGGCTTTGTCTCTTTCGTTTCCTGCAATAAATAGGTAATATATGCATTTTTTAAATCAAGAATTTTATTCTCTATAAGCAAGCCATTCTTTGTGATTTCTCCTTGTATCTTAAACTGAATTAATTTCATTGCTCTTAACCCAATCTCGATGATGACTTTGATTTTTATACTTAGTTCTTATTAAAGAAAAACACAACTGATAGTATAAAAGATTTATTTGAAAATAATAAAAGGTTATGTTATGTACCAACGAAATAAGTATACCGTTATTGATCTTTCTGTTCCAATTGAACATAAGGCAAAGTCAGAACCCAAACCTGCCCATATACGGTATTCTTCGCATAAAGAAGGAACCAAAATGGCAGAACCTGCTGGGGTAAAAGCTGAAGATTTTCCTGATGGAATGGGATTAGCATCAGAGGAATTAACATTAATAACTCATTGTGGCACGCATCTTGACGCCCCGTACCATTTTGGGCCTATAGTGGAGGGAAAAGCAGCAAAAACAATTAATCAAGTTCCTTTAGAATGGTGTATTGGAAATGGTGTGGTACTAGATCTCTCGCATAAAGAAAAGAGTTCTCCCATTATGGAAGAGGATATTAAAGCTGCTATCGAGAAAATAAACTACGAAATCCAACCATGGGATATTGTATTAATCCGAACCGATCGCGATAAATTGTGGGGATCTCGGAATTATCCGTGGGTACATCCTGGCATGACACGAGAAGCAACTCTTTTTCTAATAAACAAAGGTGTTAAAATTATTGGGACAGATGCTTATGGATTTGACCACCCATTTACGGTAATGTTCCAAGAAACCAAAGCTGGACATAAAGAACGTCTCTGGCCTGCTCACTTTTCTGGACGCGAGCGGGAATATTTACATATTGAGAAATTAGCGAATTTAGATAAACTACCGAGCTATGGCTTCATCTTTATCGCATTTCCTATTTTAATTAAAGATGCCAGCGCCGGATGGGTAAGAGCTGTCGCATTAGTTTGAGTTCTCTCTAATGAAAATGAATTTTTATATTTATGCAAGAAAATAAACGTATAAATTAAAGTATGTTAACTTGTTAGTGAAGTTAAATAAATCTGTAACTATTAGATAGATATTAATTTGCTTTAAGAATTTAAATAGAATTAGGATTAGCATTGAGATTTAAAACAATTAATCAAAATAGTCGGAGATTTCAATCAGTAGGAATAATGGAGTAAATATTATGGCTCAAAAAATATGTGCTGAATGTGGAAGCCCAAATATCTTCTATATGTGCAGTCAATGTAACAGATCATACTGCTGGGAACATACAGCAAGCAATGAAACCTTTGAATGTTCCAAATGCAAGGCTAAATATTCAAAAATGAATCTGGTTGATATAAATAATCTCGAATTTAAATGTAATGCAATTGATAAATCGCGCTGTCCAAAATGCAAATCTCTAGTATATCAAAAGAATTCGGAAAAAAATCGATTATATTTTCAGTGCACAAGCTGTGATTGGAATAGTTTATTCAATACTCCATTATTAGTCGTCGAAAATCAGAATGATCTTACAGAAGAAGGTTTTAAAAAGAACATTTTATTGAAAAAAGAAATTAAATATTGCGGAACCAAATTAAAACAATTAAAAACAGCAGATCAATACCTCTTTTGTCCAGGTTGTTTTATTGATGTCCTAGATAGTGGTGATATTTTTTCTTTTAATCAAATCGCTGAAAGGTTTAATCTGAATACCGAATATGTCTTCGAGTTGCTTAAATCATTTCAATCAAAAGGTACTCTTAAAAATGTGATTGACCCCATTAAAAAAATCTATATAAGCCTTCGGCCAGATTATGAAAAATATCTAATCGATAAATTACGCAAAGAACCGGTAAATCTGAGCGATTTAGCAAAGGATATGGCATTAGAAGAACGACAAGTACGCTTAATTTTACTGAATCTTACTAATAACAATGCTATCAAGGGACACTTTCTTGATGCACATAATTATATTGCTGATGATTTAATCTATAAAGAAATTGCTGAAATGATAAAAAGCAATGAATCTGTTCCAATATCCGAAATCTCAAGAAAATATCATTCAGATGAAAAGGAAACCAAACGCATTATTTCTGAAACGATTAATAAAGGTCTCGTGAAAGCTTTTTTCAGTCCTGATTCCACCGCTATTATTTTCGGGGAAGGAATTCAAACAAAATTACTTGAAATCCTAAATGAAAAAGGAAAAATTTACATTGATCGGACTGCTAAAGCGTTAGGGATTCATCCAAATTTACTACGAAATCAAATTAAACAATTTATGGAAAATGAGCAAATCGAGGGATGGTATACCCAAGATCGTGGATTTGCGACATTAAAGTATCTCAAATCTGAAGTTTTAGGTATATTACAACTTTATGAAAAAATAAGTATCAAAGAACTTGTCTCTCGAATTTTCCTCCCAGTCAAATACGTCGAACTCCTACTTCAAACTTTAATTAAAGAGAAACAACTAGCTGGTGCTTTGTCAGATGGGGTCTTTAAACGGTCCGAAATTACCACTATCGTAAAGGCAAAGAGAACGCTTCCCTCATGGGTAATTAAAAAGATTGAAGCAGCTGAAAATCTACAACATATTTTAATTATTCAAAAGTTATCAGGTGCGTGCTTATTTTCCTATGCCTGCTCAGCGCTTATATTTGATCCTGACCTTGTGAGTGGCTTTCTCCAAGCTATTTCTTCATTCGGAACAGAAGTTAGCTCACAGGAGACAGGGTTAGAAGAAATTCGATATCAGGGGTTTGTAGTCGCTTTAAGCGAGGGTGAATTGGTCCGATCGGCTTTTATCTGTAATGAAAGTCCTGACTCGACTCTGAAATCCGCGATTAAATATTTTATTATTAAATTCGAAGATGACTACCGCTCTTATTTGGAACATTGGACTGGAGACGTTTCTATCTTTAAAAAGTGTATATCATTAATTGAAGAATACTTCAAAGTGGGGTCTAAACTCCTCTTTCTCATCCCTAAAATACCGAAAGATCAAACTATTTCCAAAGAAAAAATTCTTGATAAATTACAAGCCACTTTAAAGGCAAAGGGCCGAATCTCCTTAGAACGCCTAGAAATGGAACTAGATATTCCGGAATCTAAAATTAGAAAGTTGTTAATGGAAATCGCTTTACAAGGTACAGGGCGATTCACCATTGACCAGCAAGAATTTGTTACCGAGGATAAATTAAACGAAGAGGTTGCACAAATCATACTTTCATCAACCGAAATTCCATTTTCAAAGATAGCAGAAAAAACTAAAATCGGTGAAAATGAAGTAGAAGTTTTCCTACAAGCACTTCTTGAACAAGGTACAATTCGCGGGCGTATGGAGAACAGAACTTTCTATCGTGAATAAATTCAACCCCTATTAATCTTTTTTCTTCTTGGGAATTCTATGAATCGCATTATTTCATTAAATGGAAAATGGAAATTTTTCGTTGATGAGGATAATAAGGGTGTTGAGCGGGAATATTGGAAAATTGATTATAATGATTCTACTTGGAATTTGATGGAGCTTCCTTCAAATTGGTATCTTCAGGGGTTGGATTTTAACGGAGTAGTCTGGTTTAGACTTGAATTCGATTTGGATTTTTCTGAGGACGATCAAATCGAACTTATTTTTGAAGGAGTAGATTATTACACTAAGGTATGGGTTAATGGAATATATATAGGAGACCACGAAGGATATTTTGGTGCATTCAACTTTCAATTATCTGGTAAAATGCTAAATAAGAAAAATATTCTCACGGTTAGATGTTGTGCCCCTCATGATCCAGGATTCCCATTAAAAAAGAAAATATTCAAGGGAGGTCTATTACATTGGGATCTTAGACCTGGGACGGTATCATTACGTGGACAAGAGAAAGGTTCAGGGGGGATTTGGCAACCAATTTCTATTAAAATTTTTAAAATGATTGGAATAAAAGATGTTAGAATATCTCCTATGTTTCAAAATGGAAAAATTACTGCTATACTTGATTTAAATTTATATAATTATGATAATTTGAAGTTAGATATATCTATTAAAATCTCAATAAATCCATATAATTTTCATGGCGTAAGTGAAGAATATGAAGAAACAATTTCTTTAAAACCTGGGAATAATAAATTTAACAGAAAGCTCCAATTTAAAGAACCTAAATTCTGGTGGACTTGGGATCTAGGCAAACCAAACTTGTATCAAGCAATTATAGAAGTCTATAGTAGTGATAAAGGCATTAATGATAAAGTTATTCGATTTGGATTAAGAAAGTTAGAAGAAAAAGATGATAGCTGGTATTTAAATGGAATTCCCATTTTTTTAAGGGGAAGTTGTTATCTTGCTTCCTGTTGGCTTTCTGAAATGACCCTTGAAAAAATTGAAAACGATATAAGATTAGTAAAAGACGCAAACATGAATATTTTGAGGAATGGATATCATGTAGAACCACAAAATTTCTATGATGTGTGTGATCGCGAAGGGATTTTAATTTGGCAAGATTTTCCCATGCTATGGGATTATGATGTAAGCCCTGCAAGAATTCGAGAGGCCTGCAGACAAATGAAGGAATTAGTCATTCAATTCTATAATCATCCTTCTATTATTTTATGGTGTTGTCATTGTGAGCCCATGCAGGCAAATCAAAAAACCTTGGATATTTCCTTAAAACGGACTATTGAAATATTAGATAAAAGTAAGCGGAGGATCCTCTTGGCAGCAGAGCATAAAAACCATCCTTTCGTAGGTTGGTATTATTCAACTTATTATAATTTCCTTACCCTACCCGGTGGAAAAAATCCGAATGAATTCGGTGCAGAATCCTTACCTAATACCTCAAGTAAATTTTGGTTAGATATGAGCCGGGATAATTGGTGGCCAATCAATGAAGAATGGATTTATCGAGATTTTCAAAAAGCTATTGCTTTGTATTTAGCTGAGATTCTAAAAGGTCACAAAGGTGGTGTAACTCTAAAGCAATTTATTGAATATAGTCAAATCTACCAAGCTAAATTATTGAAATTTGGTATTGAAGCATTTAGAAGAGGGAAAGGAAAAGTTCATGGCAGTATCTTATTCACTTTCAATGATGCATGGCATTCCATTACTTGGTCTATCGTAGATTATCATAGGGCACCAAAACTTGCCTATTATTCTGTTAAACAAGCATATCAACCTGTTTTATGCTCCATTGAATTACCCTCATTTCCTATCCCTGATTTACCAAATATCCAATTAACGCTCATTAACTTACGAGAAATAATACTAGCTCCACTAAAAGCTATGTCTTGGAATGAATATTTTACACATAATTCTACTCTAACTGCAAATTTATGGATTATTAATGACTATCCCCATGGAATTTCTAATGCGACGTTAAAATGGCAGATTGTTAAAGAAAATCAAATTTTGATCACTCAAAGGTTTAAAATAACTATTCCACCCAGCTGTTCAAAATTTGTAAAGACACTTAAGTTTCATTTTACAAAAGAAATGGCGTATGGAGAATATTCTATAATGATCCATTTACTTGATAATCAAGGGAATGTAATTTCAGAGAATAATTTCTCGGTTTATTTAACCTCATTTTGGAAAAAATTTGTCTCTGCATTGTCGCGCTTTTTTGGCATTTTTAAAGGGTATTTTGTGGCAGCTTTGGGCCAAGAGGTGCAAATTAAAATGATCTTGGACTCTGCTTTAAAGAAATATGAGAAACTTGCAGAAAAATCTTGGTGCCTTGATGCCTAAAAAGATTAAAAGGTAAAAAAAAAATTACATTAAGATAGCAATAAATTAATTCTTTTAAACAATTTTTATGAATCCATTAGATAAAGAAGAATAAAGTGAATAAAGATGATAATAACAGAAGTCATTCCATCATGGTTTGAATATCCTTTAACAATAAAGATAGGCGCAATGCCGAAATTCAAAATAACAGGAACTATCCTTCGAATTAAAACCGATGAGAATATTGAAGGGATAGCAGGAACCCATTTCGTGAATGCCGATAATTCTTTAGTAGCACACATCAAAAGATGGCAAAAAATACTCCTTAAACAAGATCCCTTCGATATTGAAAAAATTTGGCGGGATATCTATAATACGCAAAATCGTATTCTCCTCGGCATTCCCCATGCGCTCAGTGTTATCGATTGCGCTTTACATGATCTCAAAGGCAAAGCTTTAGGGAAACCAGTCTATCAACTTTTAGGAGGATATCAACATAAAGTTAAAGCCTATGCATCATTCCCCTGGTGGGTTAATCCCATTCAATTAAAGGGCTACCTTGATCCTGCAATGAATCGCGGTTTTAAAGCTGTCAAAGTTCGGATTGGAAAAGATCTCGAATGGGATGAACGCGTTTTAAAGACAGTGCGAGATCTTGGTGGTAATGATCTGGAAATTATGGCCGATGTGAATTCTGGCTATTCGATGAGACAAGCCCTAAAGGTTGCAAGGGTTGCTGAGCGCCTCGACCTTCGCTGGCTAGAAGAACCTCTCCCTAGTGATGATCTAACAGGACTTGCAGAACTCAGGAATAAGGTTGATGTCGATATTGCAGGTGGTGAAAATGATGCTTTTACTTGGCGGTTTCGAGAAATTCTAGAACGCAATGCATATGACATCATTCAACCAGACGTAACTCGAAGTGGAGGAATAACTGAGGTGAAAAAAATAGCCGCCATTGCTGAATCCTTTGGGAAACTTTGTGTGAATCATATCTTTGGTGTCGGTCCTATCCAATACGCTAATTTACAATTATTGGGCGCGATTTCTAATTCCCCTTATATGGAATATGGCTTTTTCCCCGATGAATTTTTGTTAACAACAGATCCAATAGAAATTGATAAAGAAGGTTACGCAATCCTCCCAAATAAACCTGGTCTCGGGTTTGAATTAGACGAAAAGGCTCTGAAAAAATACGAAATACACAGTTAAACGCGTTTATTTTCCTCTTTTTCTCTGGCTATGGTTTTATTTAAATGTTTGATACGAGCTCGTTCAATAAATACCGATACCACAAGAAAACATATTACCACTCCCCCTACCAGGGCAATTCCCCATACACGAGCTCCATAGTAAAAGATATGGTTCAACCACATAATCACCCCCGCCGAAATTAACATTCCGTATTCCATCTTTAACATGGGTGTTTTTAAATATTCCTGTTCCCAAAATATTCCATTTTTTCCCATTGTCATTGCGCTCTTTAGACTGTAAAATGTGTTTTTAAATGGATAGAGCCATTTAATTCCATCAGAAGTATAGAATGTATCCGTAAAAAAGTGGAGATAAATGACAGCAACTATTGTAATTGTATAAATATTCGGGAGAATAATAGCTACAATGATACTTGGAGAATAAAGAAGCGGAAAATGCGTTGGAAATTCGTGATGTTTAAATTCTACTCCTTGAATTTTTGTTTTATCCCCCTTAATAATCCCTGGAAGTAAAATCAAGGCATCGAAATCTGGCAGTAAACCAAAGAGAATACTAATCCCGATTCCTAGCAGCGTTGGCTCGATTCTTAATATTAAACAAAATAGATTATATGTGATATAACTGAGGCAATAATGTCCGGGAATTATTTGGATTTTAATTCACTTCCAAATTTTAAGAATAGTTACAAAATCTATAATTAATTAGTAATTTTGATCGAAAATTATTAAAGGAATTGGATTAATCAACTTTCTAAAGTTCTCTAAGTCCAAATTAAAGTGATATAAATAAAAAAGTGGTGTAAGTGATCAGGCTATTAGTCTCTCCTCAATCCATTTCCGAAGCATATGAAGTAATAAAGGGAAAAGGCGACATCATCGATATAAAGCGCCCTACAGAAGGGAGCCTAGGCGCGAACTTTCCTTGGGTTATACGAGAAATTAAAAAAATTGCTCCAAAACACACAGAGATAAGTGCAACGCTTGGAGATTTGCCGAATTTACCCGGAACTGCTTCACTAGCTGCGCTTGGTCTAGCGCATTGCGGTGTAGATTATATCAAAGCAGGGATCAAAGGTCCTAAAACAAAAGAGGATGCTATTTTTCTGATGAAACAAATCCACCATGCAGTACGCGATTTAAACGCTGAAATCAAAATAGTTGCAGCTGGATATGCTGATGCGGAGCGATTTGGAGGTATCTCGCCTTTATTAATTCCTGAAATTGCTGCAGCCGCAGATTCCAATATTGCAATGCTAGATACCGCGATAAAAGATGGAAAACGGCTTTTTGATTATCTCCAAACTCCTCAACTTACTCAATTTGTAGAATTGACTCATGATTATGGATTGCAAGCCGCATTAGCAGGCTCTATAGAAAAAGATGACCTAATTTCCCTCATTAAAATCAAACCTGACATTATAGGCGTGCGCGGGGCTGTTTGTGAGCAGAGCGATCGCGTAAATGGACGAATTCGAAGTGACTTGGTTCAGGAATTTGTTCAAATTTTAAAAACTAATAGTTCAAGTAAATAAAAAGTCAATTATTCTACTTTAGCGCCACATTCGGGACACCACTGTGCCCCTGCAATGAGCTGACAACCACATTCCCCACAAAAGTGACCATAACTCGATACAAATTCAGTATCTTCAACTAATTCTACATTTACGGGCGTTCTAACTCCCGCAGAACCCCCACTTTCCATAAGTTGCTGTATTTCCTTTGGTAGTTTTTTAAGATTCTTCACTAGTTTAATGGGTTTTTGACACGTAACACAAACCACTTTCTTTATCAAACCTTTCCGGGGCAGTTGTTCCCGCTCACAAGTAGAGCAATAAATCTGGGGAGGTTTACAATTCGTACAGTAAAAAATAACGTTCTCAATTGCAGTATCTATTTCCCGACCACATAGGCTACAATTTAACGGCATATGTTAGGACCTCGTATTAACCATTTTCTCTTGGCTTAAGGGCTTAATATTTTAATAACAATAATTCATCCTTAAAAGTTTTATTCCATAACCTTCAATATATTTTCTTATAAAAAAGAAGGTTATTATAGAAAATAAGCGGATGGATGAATTTGCAAACTTCAACAAGGATCGGAAAAATAGAAGATCTCTATGATGCTAAAGTTGCGCTTTTTATTGTTCAACGCGCCCTACCTGAGGTAATTGGTTTCTTAGTTAATAAAAGAGGTCCAGAACAAGCAGAGAGAGATCTGCGTGATATTGGAAATACTATTGCTCAGCGCATCTTAATGGTCTGGTCCCCCAAAACACCTAAACCATTCCAAATCGTCAAAGATCTAATGCGTATTTTTCTCGGAAATAAAAAACTTAAGGGAAAAGTCGTGGAACGCATAAATGGAAACCCCTCTAAAATAATTATTCGCGATTATGATTGTCCCCTATGTCCTGAACAAAAGAAAGAAGTATTAGAAGTATCAGTTATTCATTATTGTGTCTCGGTTTCTGGTTTTGCAGAATATATATTTAATCATCTGATTGAAAATCGTGTTGCCCCATACACAAAAGCCAAATGTAATACGGTGAAATCGGTCGGGTCTGGTGATAAGTGGTGCGAACACGTAATAACGTTAGAATATGAGGGGGTATTCTGAATATGGTTCCTGAAAAGCTAGGTATGTTTCGGAAATTCCTTGCCAAACTAGGGAAACGTGCCTATTGGACTGTAACCAAAAAGATGAACCTATGGATGCTTTCGAGTATGGCATATGGGGTTACGAAAAAGTATGAAGAAATATTTGAAGGGGATACGGGAATGGCCGTGGATACATTTACTGAGCAATTCGTGAACGGGGCAAATAGTATTATGTATGAACTCTTAGGAACAATGAAAATATTTTTTTCCAAATCGTTAGAGGACGTAGATTTCTTGGCAGAGACCGCGCTCCACGTAATTTTAGGATCCAAATGGCCCCAATTCTTCGGAAAGCCTAAGATGATTCTCGCAGAAAATACTGAAGAAGGTGTTGCTCAACTTGTGATGCGGTTTCCGCGTTGTGTCTTATGTACTGGTTTACGACCGGGAATTGATGTTGACCATACGAAATTAAGGAAGAACAGCTATGGTGAATTATTAGCTCGAGCTCTTGTAGCATTAATGCAACTGATTCAAGATTACGTGGGAAATAAGTATAAACTTGTTGTGAAAGAAACTAAATGTAGACTCCGTGGTGATCCGTACGGAGAAGGAATATCCTACTACTATCCTAAAGATGAATAAAATTCCTTTTCAATTTCTTTCCCTTTTTTAAAATTCTTTTCTAAATCTTCAAATGTAATAGAATCTAGCTCCATAATGAGATTGGAATTGTCATATAAATCCCAATTCTCATGTCGAATCTGAACTCCAAATTTTTCTGGATGCTCATATAAGGCAGTTCCTGGATAGGGTGTTGCCGCAAAGAAATTAACCCGATCAATTCCGGGTTCAAGCGATAAATCATCAAGTAACTTACAAGTTAATTCAAAACTTTCCAATGTTTCTCCTGGCAATCCTATGATGAAATAGGCTTGAATTGCAAGTCCAGCACTTTTTGCGTTTTTTATTCCCTTTTTTACACTTTCCAAATTTTGCTGTTTATTGACCTGCTGAAGAACTTTCGGATCCCCTGATTCAATTCCAACTGCAATAACTTTACATCCAGCTTCTCTCAATGCAGTAGCTAAATCTATTGAAATTCTATCAGCCCGTAATTCTGACCCCCAATTTAAATTTAATTTTGTTTCTTTAATTTTTTGGCATAATTTTAGAACATAATCCTCATTGACATTCAAATTATCGTATAGATTCACAAATTTAAATCCTAAACGGGTCAATATTTGCATTTCAAAAGCGACATCATTTGGATTTCTGAATCTTACTTTCCTGAAAATCTTCTGCCGAACACAGAAGGCACAATTGAACGGGCATCCTCGATTCACGATAATCATTCCGACTTCATAATTTTCTAAATCTAACAAGTGCCTTGCTGGTAAAGGTAAGTCATCCAAATTAACAGGCGTGTAAGATTCAATATACCGCATTTTTTCTTGAACTCGGTAAGCTAAATTCGGTAATCTTGTATAGTCTGGATTTTCTGACTCGAAAAATCGCTGTACAAATTGTAAGAGTGTCTGATCTGCTTCTCCACACAAAATATAATCCACATTTTTATTTTGCTGAAGGATTTCTGCATATTTAAATGTCGCGTGAGGCCCTCCATACATAATTTTGGTATTTGGTGAGATTTCCTTCACTTTATCTGAAATGTCCATAGCAATATTATATGTATTTGTCAGACTCGTAATACCTACTAGTCTTGGTTCTTCAGAAAGATACCTTTGAAGTTTGTTCATACTTTGAACAGAGAGATCAAAAAAATCAACATCATATCCTGCATTTTCAACAATGGCACATAGTGTTAAAAGCCCATTGGGTGGCTCTCGATGATAAATTTTCGATTCCATCTCCAATTCTGTCCGGGGATTGATAAAAAGAATATCCATGTCATCCACTTAATTCATACACTTTTATTCAATAAGATTATAAAGACTTAAATATTAAATAAATTGATCAAGAATACCAATTAAACAAAATCTATTGGTGAAGAGGGTACTCCCAATAATGGATGAAAAGAAAAAAACGCCATCTCAAAGCGCTGAAAAAAATTCCGATATTGAGGCAATGCGAGCCCAACTATCAGTAGTTTGTACAAAATATATTACAACTTTTAATAAATTTCCACTAGTAAGTAAATTGAATGGCGTTACAGATATCAATGAAATCATCAATCGTAATGTAAATTTCGAAATAGAAACCAGAAAATTACAGAAGAAATTAAATCGCTATCTTGGTACCATTAATAAAATGCTTGAAGCAGGAATTAATGCTAATGTTTTACACCAGCATTTTTTGGGTTGTGTTAATATAGCTTTGCAGTGCCAAGACTTGCTTTGCATGAAAATATTTTTGACTCAAGCTCATACAACTTTTGCGGAAATTATCCGGTATATCCGAGAATATTTAAGCTTCTCTAAGGATATAGAAAAGTCTGTAGGTGAAGTCAGTTCATTATTGAAGTTTATCCACCCCTCCATTGAGTTTTCCGAGAAATTTTTAACATTAGAAGATAAATTGCTGGTCGAAATAGAAAATACAATAAGTAAATTGGAAAATTCTTTAAAAACTTAACTTCTAGACTAAAGCAAATTTCTCTTTAAAACCTTAAGCAATATAATCCCCTAAATAATACCATATTCTTTAAATGATAAAATTATAGGTATGAATCCTTGAACTGTACTTACTAAGATGGAAAAACGAGGGTAAAAAAATGGTTAAGCTTGCGATGGTAGGTAAAGGTGGCGTCGGAAAGACAACAGTCGCTGGAACAATCGCACGGTTTTTAGCCCGGGATGGATATAACGTGTATGCAATAGATGCCGATCCTGCAATGAATCTGCACAGTGCAATAGGCATTTCAGAAGAAAAGATTGCTAATATTATTCCAATTTCTGAAGAAAAGGAATTAATAGAGGAAAGAGCAGGGCGCCCTGGTGGTATTTTTATTGTGAATCCAAAGGTTGATGATATCCCAAATAAATATCAAGTTGAGGGTCCTGATCATGTAAAATTACTAGTTATGGGCACCGTTAAAAAGGCTAAGAGCGGTTGTATGTGTCCTGAAAATGCCTTTTTACGCGCCCTTTTAAGTCATATGATTTTAGATATTACAGATGCTGTTGTAGTAGATATGGAGGCTGGTATAGAGCATCTGGGAAGAGGGACGTTGAGTCATATTGATGCGATGGTAATAATTATAGAACCTGGGCGCCGATCCTCTGATTTGGCTGAACGAATTAAAGACTTAGCACTTGAATTAAAAGTTCCACGTTTATTCATCATTGGCAATAAAATTGCAACATCTGATGAAGAAGAATTTGTTGAAAATATCGCTAAAAGTATGGAAGTTGAATTGATTGGAAAAATCCCCTATGATAATAATTTAAGAGCTGCTGATTTAAGTGGGAAAGCGCCTATTGATTTTGCACCTGAATCCATAGCTATCAAAGAAATTGAAAAAATTGAAAAAAAGCTATTAACCCTCATAAAAAACCAATAAAAAAGTAATGGCTTTTCAGCACATAACTTAAAATAATGATAGTTCAGTTTGATAAGTAAGACTTCCCTATTGTAAGGTGAATCTATGTCAAAAGCTATTCTTATCTTTTCGGAGGATTATTTAAAATATGATTTTGGACCGCAACATCCATTAAGACCGGTCCGCTTGCAATTAACCTACGAATTATTAAAAGCCTATGGCGTATTTGATGGAAAAAGTGCAGAAATTACCCCCCCTAGAATGGCAACTGAAGAAGAGTTACAATTAGTTCATTCAAAAGAATATATCTCTCTAATTAAGAAGTTTAGTCGGTCTGATTCTGAAGTATATTCTGCATATGAAATTGGTTTAGGTCCTGGTGATAATCCTATTTTTCATGGCATGTACGAAGCATCAAGTTTAGTAGCTGGGGGGTCTTTAGTTGCTGCAGATTTGGTTATGGAAAATGAAAATGTTACTGCTTTTAATATCGCTGGAGGCCTTCACCATGCAATGCCTGATCGTGCTTCCGGGTTTTGTATTTTTAATGATCCTGCAATAACCGCTGCATATTTACGAAAGAAATATAATGCACGCGTCGCCTATCTTGATATCGATGCCCATGCCGGCGACGGTGTAAACTGGATTTTCTATGACGATCCGAACGTTCTAACTATTTCTTTTCACGAGAGTGGTCGATATCTTTTCCCTGGCACTTGTTTTGAGGATGATATCGGAAAAGATCTAGGAAAAGGATTTGCCGTAAATATTCCCTTGCTCCCTTATACGCATAAAGACATTTATCTTAAAATTTTCGATGAAATAGTTCCTCTCCTCATTAAAGCGTTCAAGCCCGACGTAATAATTAATCAATGCGGGGTAGATACTCATTATACAGATCCCTTACCTCATCTACTTTTGACTGTTCAAACTTATGAAGCTTTAGCGCAGCGAATTAAAAATCTCAGTCAAAAATTTGCGAATAATAAATGGATCGCTCTTGGGGGTGGCGGATACAACCCCTCCTTGGTTGCAAGAGCTTGGAGTACAATGTTCAGTATTATGGCTGATAAAAAGCTTCCCAATGAGGTTCCTGAAAGCTGGATCACATTAACTAAACAACTAACCGACCATACCCCCCTTAAAACTTTGTATGACGATGAAGATCCCGTTTCGAAAGTAATTTTAGAGAATAAAGAAGCAATTGAAATTTATACAGATCGCCTCATTCAAACAATTAAAGAAAAAATTTTTCCATTTCATCGCATCTAATTCCATAATACATAAATAATGAAGGGAATAAAATAAATGGTTATAGAATTTATATCGGGTAAAAAGTGAAATGGTCGATAAACAAAAATTATCTAACTTCATTATACGCATTCTTGACTCAAGTCAGCTTCAAGTCGCAGCCGGCGCAATCCAAAAGGCATTTAAAGAAGAGATTTTTCTAAATGCTGAAGAAGTACATAAATATCTTAAAAAGATGGAAGAAGTGTGGGATGATTGGAAAAAAGAATCCGATACCGATTTCATTTCACGATTTATAGAAGAAAGAGGGCCTTATATTTTTGTAATGTGGCTATCTGAAATTTTTCCTTTTGAATTTAAACAGCTTGAAGCCTCTTTTCCAAGAGGCCCTTCCAGCGTGGATTCCTTATTGGAGGTCATTTATAATTACTCGAAAGATGAATTAAAAATCATAAAAGATCTTTTAATCAAATATGGAATTGAAGCTGAAGAAGACCAAGTGGCTACAACCTTGTTTGTTGAAGCTATCAAATCCATCTCAGATAATTTCTCAAAAGTTATAAATCAATCGTATAAAATTTTCACATCTAGCGTGGATTTAACTAATAAACGTGGAAATCTTAAGATCGATTATAAAGGTGCGGGTCGAGTCGTACAATAAATTAATTATTAAGCTATAAGATAGATTTTTTTAATTAATATTTGACAAAACTCAAATGATACTAAACCATTAAAAGTAATTATTTAGAGGATGTTTGAAATATGCTATTAATAGATGATAATCAAAAAGGGAAGGGCATTAGAATTTGTTTTGATACAACTCAAAATGAACGTGGGAAATTAAATGACAACTATACCACTTTTAAAGAATTGATCGAAAAGAAAGGGTATGTAGTCGAAGCCAATTTGGAGTTTCCAATAACCTTTTCACAACTATCTCGTTACGACGTGGTTATTTTTGCATGTCCGGATCGTTCAAAGATCAGAGAATTCGAACTAGGCGAGATATGGAAATATGTCAGGAATGGTGGCGGACTTGTAATAATGGGTTCGAGTGGTGGCGATAAAGGTCGAATGACAAATCTTAATGATTTATGCGAAAAATTTGGAATAACTTATAATAATGATCAAGTCTTTGATGACCAACATAATTATGGTATTAGAAATCTTGCCATTTCAACAGTCTTTGTGAATCATCCTATAACTGATGGTCTAGAATTAGTAATAATTCCCTCATCTTGTAGCTTAACAGTTACCAAGAAAGCATTAGGCGTCGTTTTTACTGATGATGATGCTGAACCTCCAGATGCACCTGTCCTTGCGGTCTCAGAATATGGTCAAGGGCGTGTAATAGTACTAGGATCTTATGACGCTTTTCGAGATGGTATTCGAGCAGGAATTCAAGTAATTCAGCACCGTATTTTACTTGAAAATTTAATTGGGTGGATTGTAAAAGATAAACCACTCGCTCAGATATTATTCGCACTTTCACTCTTGAAGATAAAAGAAATGAAAGAAACTAAAGGATCCCCTCCCCCTGTCTATTCATCAAGCCTTCCCGCAACGAAAGGACGCGTTTCACCCGAAGCATTACTTGATCAAATTTTATCAAATTTACAACAGGTCCGATCTGTTGGAGCAAAACTGGAAGATATCAATGTACATCTAATTGAAGTAGCAATGGAGGTTAAAAAATTAACTCAAAAATTGGATATCGCTGAAAATCTTAGATCCGAATTAAAAGATATTCAAAAGAGCTTGAATGTTTCAAAATTAGACGAAAAACTCAATGATTTAGATAAAAAATTCTCAACTTTCAGTAAAAATATAGAAAAGTCTCTGGCAAGTATTTCTAAAAAATTAGTAACCTCCTAAATTCTATAAATTTTATCTCAATTAATTACAGGCTTTTTTTTATATATCTTATTTTTAGTTAAATTAATTAAATCCTAAAATTGATATATAATGAATAGAGTATATTCCACAGATTAAAAAATAAGAGCGAAAATAGTAAAAGCTATATATTTTAAGGGATATACTGGGAGAATCACCCAAATAAACGCTGAAAGGAGAGCCAAAATTCTATGTCAAACGAAGATCAAGTCGAAAACATCGAGGATCTTAAAAAACAGATAAAAAAACAACAATCTGAAATAGATTTCGGAAAGGAGCGCATATCGAAGTTAGAAAAAGAGTTAGCTTCAACTAAAAGTGCATCCATGAAATACGAACGCGAAAACGAAACATTAAATAACAAATTTAATGAATTAACAAAAAACAACACTGATTTAAAGCATCAAACAACTGAATTAGAAGAAAGAATTAAGCAATTGGGGACTGCAGATCTTGAAAGAGAATTAAAAGAAACCAAGGCGAATATCAACTCTCAGAATCAAAAAATCCAAGAATTAAATGATAAAATCGCAAATTTAACAAAAACTTTAACAGAAAACCAGTCAAAAATGAAAGAAGATAAAGCTGAACTTGAAAAAAAACAAGATATAATTGATTCACTTACTCAAAATTTGAAAATATCCGAAGATTCTAATAAATCTAAAACGGAAACAATTAATTCATCAAATCAGACGATTGAAGATTTAAAGAAAGATCTTAAACAAACACAAGATAAAATCAACAAAATTAATCGTCAGCTCGATGTGAATAAATCGCAAATGAATGAGGTTACTGACGATATTAAAACCGCCCAATCTTTCATCCTCTCAAAAGATGAAACAATATCAGACCTAAACAATACACTTAAGGAGCAGCAAGCTAAAATTGCTGAATTTCAGATAACGATAGATAAAAAAGAAGTAGAAAAAAGTGAATTTACGACTAAAATCACTGAATTAGAAAGTGTATTAGAAACAAAAAACGCCGAAATCAAATCTAAATCTGAAAAAATTACCGAATTAACCGATAAAGTTGAACATACTGAAGCTGGAGTCGATCTTTATCAAAGTACTATTAAAGAATTGAAGAGAGATTTAGATAAAAGAAAAGAGGAAATTAGAGAGTTTAAGTCTAATAAAGAAGTTTCTGCTGATGCAGAGAAATATAAAATTATGCTTGAAACAAAAGATAAGACTATAAATATACTGAAAAAAGAAATTAACGATTTAAATGTAAAAATCCAAACATTTGAAGCCTCAACAGAAGGTGAAAAAATATTTATACAACCTGTAATAGCGTCCAATGTTAAAAACATAATAGAGAATATTGGAATGAAGCTCTCTGATGAGGAAAAGAATAAAATAATTACTATATACAACGAATATGAATCCAAAATTAAAGAGTTCCAGTCATTAGATAAAAAGCAAAAAAATGAGCTTGAAAAGAATAATAGCGAAATTGAGAAACATAAATCCGAAATTAATAAGAATAAGACAGAAATAAGTAAATTAAAATCCGATTTAAAAGATAAAGAGAGAAATATCAAACAATTCGAAAAAAATCTGGATCGTTCGAAAAAAATAATTCGAGATCTTGAATCTGAAGTTGATATTGAAAGTGCTATTTCACAAGTCGAAGAAAGAAGAAAAGTAACGGCAAGATCGGATGAAATAAGCAAAATGTTAGAAAGAATTGAATCCCTCGAAGAAGAACATGAATGGCAAAAACAAAAAAATACAGAATTAGAAGAAAAAAATACTCAATTAGAACGTTCTGCAGATATACAAAATGCAGAGCAGCAGAAAAACACATACGAATCATACATTCTTACACTCCAAACAGAACTTTACGATGTTAAACATCAATTAGATGAAACAGCACAAGCTAGATATGAAGCAGAACAAGCTAGAGCTGAATTGCAAGCGTATGTAGAACGTCTTGAGGCATTGCTTGCTCAGATTCAATCTCAACTAGAACAATCTGAATCTGTTAGTGCAGATAGCCCGTTGCTAGATCCCTCTCGCCCCTATCAACCAGCCGCTCCAACTCGCCCCTATCAAGAATCTCCTCCTTTATTAAGTCCTAACCAAGTTTCCTCCCCAACTTCTCCCACTACAGGGAGCTTATTAGGGAATCGCCCTCTGAGTCTTACAGAGCAAATCGATGAAGAACGAAATAAACAAATTGCAGAATTTTATTCAGCATTTGCAAACCAATTCAAAGAAATAACTGATATGGCTTTTATTGGATATGATGGATCTGTTCAATTTCAAACATCAGCATGGGATATCGATAAGGATGTGTTTAAATTAATCCAGGATTGGAAAGCCGAGGCCCCCGCAGTTTGGGTGAAAAATCTGAAATATGCGACCATCAAGGTTACGGAAGATATTTTAGTTGCCACCAATGTGCAAGGTAAAGGTCACTTATTATGTGTTCGTGTTGATGAAAAGATCTTTATGATAATTTATATTGATATACAAGGCGATGCTTTACTTTTATACGAAGATCTCAAATCTTTACTTCCCCATATCAAAAATATTTTCGATGAATTTGATCAAAAAAAGAAAACGCTTGTTTAATCCTTTTTTAATATATATTCTATTAGCAACTCAAATCTTATCCTACCTAAAAGTTTTAAAAGAAGTTATTAGAAATTATCAAAAGATGGATTTATACAAATAATAAAGAAGTGAGCACGTTGATTTGGAGTTTTTTTTTAGTATTAACTGAATTAGTCAATTTTCAACCCGTAGGAAAGATTATATACAGTCAGAAATTTGGACAATTAGATGATGATACACCATTAATTAATAAATTTTTGAATATTATACCTTCTTTGGAAGATTATGATTCAGGCACTCAAATCGTTGGGAAAATTCAATATGTTTACAGTGGGTATGACGACTTATTATTTGTAATTGTTGCCGATAAAACTGAAAATGTGATTTCTATTATTGAAGGTCTTGAGAACCTGAAAGTGGCCTTCTCCAAAAAATTCTTCTCTTTAATACAAGAGGGTAAGGATGATGGTTCCCTTTTTAAACCATTTCAAGAGGATGTTAATAAAGCATTATCTACTTTGGTTCTATTTGAACAAGCCCCCTCTGAAAAGATAGCCGCTCCTGCAGCGGTGCAAAGTTCAACGACAATAGAAAATTCATCTAAAAAACAAATGATTAAAATCGCATTTATAGGAAATAAAGGCGTAGGAAA
>Ga0307375_10002044_pt1 | contig 21157 bp, 16 predicted proteins | sample TR1MG_FD_202531 | JGI IMG/M metagenome (GOLD analysis project Ga0307375, IMG submission 202531) | Soil microbial communities from Risofladan, Vaasa, Finland - TR-1 | ecosystem: Environmental > Terrestrial > Soil > Coastal area > Acid sulfate soil | place: Finland: Risofladan, Vaasa | collected...
GTCGTTGTGAGTGAGACCGTATAGGTGCCTGCGGCCGCATAGGTGTGACTAACACCCTGAGAATTGGACGTAGCCCCATCGCCGAAATCCCACAGCCACGAAGTAATCGGAGGATTTAACGTGGTCGACGTATCGGTGAAGGTGACGGAAAGCCCGTTTATCACGTAACTGAACGAAGGGGTTGCCACTGCCACTGATTGACTAACTTGGTTAACGTTGGACGCACTATCGCCTGCGGTCAGCGTAACCGTGTAACTTCCAGCGGAGGAGTACGTGTGGACAGGGTTCTGCGCCGACGATACCTGGCCGTCGCCAAAATCCCAGTGCCACGTATCGATCGTGCCCCCAGGCGCTGATGTGATCGACTGATCTGTAAAGGTGACTTGCAGGTCCGCTGTGGTAAAATTGAATGCAGCCGTGACAGCTGGTGCTTGCGTTACCGTGATCGGATAACTGACCATAGCGGACTGTGTACCGCTATAACTATCACTGGCCGTCAAGAGGACCGTATAGGTGCCGGGTAAGTGGTAGGTATGCGTCGGATTCTGGACACCGGATGTCCAATCGTCGCCAAAATCCCACAGCCATGCGGTGATGGGTGGAAAACTGGTGGTACTGGTATCGGTGAACGCTACGGCCAAGTAATCAATGGCAGCGGTGAAGGCCGGCTCCGGCGCGAAGGTATTTCCACTCACTGAGCCATTGGTCACCCCCGACGTAGCAACGACGATATTGCCGCTGACCGAATAACTACTGCCGTTCGCATTGGTGACCGTTAAGACCACGGTAAAGGTGGAGGCCTGCCCGTAGGTGTACGTGGGATTTTGGACGGTAGAGGTTGTGCCGTCGCCAAAATCCCACAGCCAGCTCACCGGTGTCGGAGACGATTCATCAGTGAAGGTCAAGGCTAGACCGTTGGCCGCCCAGGCGTAACCAGGAAGGATGGGGATACCGCTATCGACTGGCGTAGTCATATTCAGAACGTCCTAGGGGTGAGGATGCAACATAGTAACATGGCCTTCACGCGCGCGACGCAGTTCCATGGGGTCGCGGTAACGCAAAGGCATCGAATTGCTAGTGGGATACACCCGCCATACGTACGAAGGGGTATCAAGATCCACGAGATGGGATTGTTGTTCCAGATAAACCATTTGGGCGACATCACCGGCCCATAACCACGGGCGAAAATCGATAAGATGTTTACGATGAAACACCTTCATGGAATGGCGTTGACGGCCCGGCTGTCTTGGTCCCTCTATCACACGATTTCCGTCAATTGTGCAATGACACAGAAGTTCGCGAGGAAAAATCGCGTCACATTCCCCCATGAGTGCGGGTTTGAGAACCGCGAATGCATGGGGTAGGAGAAGATCATCGTCGTCGACATTTGTGACGTACGGCGCAGTGCCCTTGCGATAGCCCTGATACCGCATAATCCCTAAATGGCCTTGCACCGCCGGAATGACATGAATGGCCAAGGGAAAGCCCGCGCGCTGACGTGCTACTTCAATCGAGGCAAAGCAGCGCTGCTGCATCCACGGGCAGGTAGTGGCCGAGGTGAGAATATGCACATCCAACCGAGGGGATTGTACAAGAGACATATAGCCATCCCATTTCTTTAAAAGTATGAGTTCAAACCATACTCATGCCGTTTCCCAACGGTGTAACAGGGGATTTTGCTATGCTTGAAGGGATTTTGACTATCATCCGCTTACTCGTGCCTTTTCTATACGAGGTGGTCTTTGGCAACGCATCGACCAAAGCATGGTTCAAGAAAAATGGACTAACGTTACTCTGGTTGCTTTTTATTATTCTCATGTTGGGCGTCGTGTTGCGTGTCGCGGGAGTTTTGTCCCGAACGAATCACGATAACATCGCCTTAACTGCGCAAAATACAACATTGACGCATCGTGTCCAGCAGCTTGAGTTACAATGCCCGAAACCGCATTCTCCGACGGTGACATCGTCTCGGTATACACGAGACCCCCATGCCCGCGCTACCCAGGACTTGTTGGATGAACTTCGTCAAATCAAAACCAATGAGGAGCATTAATCCCATGCGATTCATGTATTTGTTCATCGCGGGGGTTCTTACTCTTACCGCTCTCTCACTTCAAGGGTGTATGGTGGAATTCATTCCACTGCACCCCAACCAAACACCGCCCCGTGAGAGACGCAGTGAGAGCCATTCAACAACTCCTCACTTGAATAGAGCGGTGGCTGGAGTGATGTACAGTAGAGATGCCATCGCACCGTCGAGCGATAGTGCATGCGATCACTATTCACCTCCTGAAAAATCGAAGCGACCTATCATTCCCACATTTACTCAAGACGACGTGCATCACCCTGCGGACATGAATCGTCAGTTGATTGACTATATCAAACGCCTTGACGTGTACATCGCCTTACGTCAGAAGAAAGAAGATGAGAACTATAGGCGCTGGAAGGATAGCTGTCATTTTCCGTAAAACCCACCGGAAGCGCACGATGCTGTGTCCTTTATCTCTTGGGAATTCTTTTACATGGTTGACGATATCACTGCCGCGGCGCTGTTCGGTGTCATTTACACCGACGGTAGCTGCAATGCAATAAACCCGTACGAATCGGCTTCGCGTGGATATGCCGGGTGGGGCATGCACGGATACCTTTATACCAACGATCTCCCTAAAACGGGTTCCGGTGCCAAAAAAGGACTCCCTACAGATAAGGGATACGATCTCAAAGGGACCGGCAAGGGAACGATCACGATCCTGAAGTACGTGGATGGTTTTGGATCGATCCCCGGTGAAGCAACCAACAATGTGGCTGAACTGACTGCTGCCATCCAGGCATTAGAGATTGCAGTCCAACAGAAGCTTGCCGGCATCCTTATTCGCAGCGATTCGAAGTATGTGGTGGAAGGACAAAGCTGGTTGGAGAAATGGCGCAAGAACCAGTATCGTAAATCGGACGGTAACGAGATTGGCAATGTCAAACTCTGGCAGCGCATTGACGAGCTCTTGGGGTTGCTCAAGGATCTGGGCACCAAGGTCGATTTTGTCTGGGTGAAAGCCCATAACGGAAAAGATGCCGACCCGGGCAATGCGATTGCAGATCGCTACGCGCGCCGCGGAACCCTCTGCAATCGTGAAAAGAAACCCATGGTGGAGATCGCCGTCACCGAAGCCAAGGGATATTGGAAAGCACAACACGAACACCATCGCATGCTGTCACTGGCCAATTGGTACCTGACCACGACAGGTGAGATGGATGAAACCGCCCCTGACGGTCGGACGATCTATTACCTGGGCGATATTCGAACGCGGGAGGAGTTTCTCGGTAAGCGCATCGGTGAGGCTTCTTTTGCGGTTGTCTATTTGAAAGATGGTGAGCCCATGTTGGATCGATTGCGCCGCCAATTCACGGAGCTGGCACAAGGGACTATACAGGGTTTGATTGTCACGAGCTTGCACGCGGTCTTTTCACCCCACGTGTACGAAGCACTGACCATGTACGGTGAGAAACTCTTGGTATTGAATCGTCAGCGACAATCCATCGAGCATATGGACAAAGCCAAGGACGAAGACAAAGAAGGTATCGAGCTCGGCCATGAGATTCGACCAACACGACTGGCATACAGTGCCGTGGAGGTTCTCGAAACATTGGAAGGGGTCTTGAATGACTATCTGGTGCCAAAACCCACTAGCCGTTCGCGTGTGCAGGATATCACCGCACTACTGTATGAGCGCACAGAAACCTCCAAGAAGATCACTGTGAAGCTGCGCAACGAACTGCCCAGCGGTATCAAGGCTGTTGATGTGCCGGTCGTTTATTCGGCCGGAGGTGAAGATCAGTCCAAATCCATACGGTTGACGTTGGGTCAGGATCTTCCTGATCGCAATACGTTAGCCTCGCTGGCCATGGAAGGATTGAAGGTCAGTGTGATCACGTGGCCCGAATCGCCACAAGCGTTTCGGTATGCGACCGTGATCGAGTGTGGTGACGATGTGGGAATTTGGGCTGGGCCTTACGCCAATCTTCAGCTTCTTATGTAACCGACGTGGCGATTCCTCAATCCATAGAGGAATCGCTTTACGCATCACCGTGGTGACATCTTTTCCTTTTTTCCCTGTAAGTTCATGCTTTTTTCCTTATCTGACCCTTCCCCCTGAGGTTCCGTTATGCAAACGCTCGTGAGCGCCCACGGATTGACACAGAGGTCCTTCGGCCATAGCCTGATGGTTCTGTTTTACAAATGTGTATCCAAGCACGCCAAGCACGTTTTCTTTATAGCGAGTCTTCATGGCCAATTTAGCCAGCTAGCCGAACACCGGCGTATGGCGATCGGCAAATTGAATCAAGTGATGCAATTGGCTTATCGTCCCGATGCACTTCGATTTCCTGAAGCCGTCCATGCCCAAGTCTGGCAAGGCACAGGGATTGAAGATGTGCTGACTGAAGCCGCCGTGATTAATGCGGTTGACGATTCGACGGTGATTGCATTGGCCCGCCAGGTGGTATCTGTTGCCCCCCGCTGGGCACGATACGCCTCCACCAATGAAATGATTGACGATACAGCTGCATGGATTCGATCGCAGCATGACCATTACCGCCACGCCGCGTGAGCCTTTATATAAAGCCCTCTCTCCTCGCTTTTAAAAGCGAGGAGAGAGGGCTTTTATGCAGTTAGGCAGCTTTCGACTGTACAGTGGCGATGAGTTGATCCAAGGCGTAATCCAAAACCAGCGCCCGGCGGTAAGTCAGACCGTAAAACTCCACAGCGGTGGCCGACACATAGGAGGCATTGACAACTGCGGTCAATGTAGTGGCTGAAACCTTGTACGCATTGTGATCGTGAGTCAGGCGTTGAATCAACATGGCCAGTAGGGTATTGGTTCGGTCGACTTTGGCCTTGAAACGATCGTGATCGGACTGGGTGAAGACTCCGTGAATCGTCTGACTGTTCGCCAAGATGCCTGGCCAGTCGGCGTTTCGTTTGATGAGCTGCCCGTACGGTTTCGACGGCTGGTCATGCTTCAGATCCAAGCATTTGCGGATGGCGGCATTGTGCGCCGTCAGTTCAGCAAGTGTGATGTGGCTCAGCGTATCGTCCGGTTGCGCATTTTTCAATCCATCGGGATGCGCCAATTTGCGCGCGATGTAATCGATGAGCGGATCCAGGTAATGAGTTTCCACGTCTTGACTGAATAGGGCGTCAGCGGCCAGCTGATTCGTATAAGTGAGATAATCGCAGCGCAGACCCGGTACCGCTGGTACGTTGACCGAACGCATCTGCGGATAGGGGATCGCTGTCAGTTGATTCACCGCCCAATGCAAGTCTCTGGCGGGAAACAGCGCATCAATTGGGTGACTCAAGGCCTCTACAAGCTTCTTGGTAGTCGCTTTGAGGAATTCGGGAAGACGCGTCACCGCCTGCTGGAGCGAGGCATTACCCGCACGGGCCTCCAGCGTGAGGATGCGATACTGTGACTCCAGGGAAACGTTATCCATCGACAGCTTCATAGGGGTAGATCCTTACACATGTGGGAATAGGGGCGTCATAGGTTAAACGACCAGACCCATCTTAGACGCACGAAGGCATTCCAGACATCCGCGACGGATAGGGTTGCCATCGCGCAAAGCGGGTCGAGAAGGTGTACCGCAATTTTGACATGAGGTCTCCAGCATTTCCCGAGGATTTATACACACACTCCTCATTCTGTAGTGAGATATGTACCTCTCATTTTCCTTCCACTTAACTTCACGGATTCCCATGGCTCCGAAAGCGAAAGCAAAAACGTCTGTATCCACCGAACCCTTCGCTATCGGCATGCGCACGGGCTTCATCGAAGCACCCCCTTTTCGGCCAGGATTGAATCTTGGCTGTTGCATGGACATACCTACGGGACGCTTTGAACGTGGCTATGATGGACATTGGTACCATACCGGTGGTCTGAACCAAATCACCGGGATTGGCGGACGAGGCAATACGTTCAAGAGCGCACTGGCCCATGCCATGATGCTCATTGCGTTAGGGCGCTTCTTTCCCTACGTTGAAGCCCAAGCGCGCGATACGGAGTTCAGTCAAACCTACGCGCGGTTCCAAGAACTGGCTGTCCACCTGGAACGACTGGTTGGTGTTGATTTGTCTGAAATTGTCAATTTCATGATTACCTCACAGGGTGAGGATTCGGGGAACGTGTGGTTCGGCAAATTGGTCGATCATTTCCAGGCCAAGCGGACCGCTGGAAAGAAGTTCATCTACACCACGCCCTTCATGGATAACCACCAACATCCCCTCACCACGCTCTATCCTTCCATTGTCGAGTTGGATTCCATGTCCGGATTCTTAGCCGACGTGGCAGCCAAGATTCTCGAGGAGAATGAAGTCGGTGAATCCGGTGGCAATACGGTTTTCCTCCGTAATGCCGGCGCCAAGGCGCAGATGATGATGCAGCTCCCCGGCCTCATGGCCACTAGCGGCGGCTACTTCATTACTACTGCGCACATGGATGAAGAAATCAAAATGGAAGCCTACGCGCCGGATACACGCAAGTTGGCTTACATGAAGATGAATTTGAAGTTCAAGAATGTGCCCAACAACTTCCATACGTTGACCAACAATTTGTGGATGGTGCTGAAAGCTGCACCGGAGCAGGACGATAAGAAACGGGCCAAGTACCCACGTGATGTCAAGGATAACGGCGAAGGCAATACCGACCTCATGTGTCTGACTGTGGTCAATTTGCGCGGCAAGCAAGGGCCATCGGGACTACCCTTTGATCTGTATCTTTCCCAGAGCGAAGGTCTTCTGGTTCCCGTGACCGAATTCGAGTATCTCAAGAGTCGCGGCTTTTATGGTGTGACGAAAGCCGGCCAGTCGCTGACTTTGGATCTCTATCCCGGAGTGGAATTTGATCGCCTTACCTTGCGATCGATCGCCTATGGCGATGTCGCTTTTCAGCGAGCGATGACGATCACATCGGAGCTTTGTCAGATCAAGTACATGAAACCGGAACACCATGCGATTCTGGTTACTCCCAAGAAGCTTCTTGAAGGATTAATCGCGAAAGGCTTCGACATGGAGAAGATTCTCCATGCACGCGGATACTGGGTGTTTTGTGAACATGAAAGTGAACACGTTCCGTTTCTTTCGACCATGGACTTGCTTCAGATGAATGCAGGCGATGAAGAGCAGCGGTGGTACCAGCATTTCAAGAAATCATGAGGAACCGTGCTATGACATTCACTTCCGATTCACCCGTCGAATACATCCACCATCAAATCTCAGCCGAAGATCCTCAGGCAGCTCTGCGCTTTCAGACGGACGTGCAGGGTTTTTCACACGATCCTGCTGCGCAGCAGGTCATCTTGTTGAATCGTTACTGGCGCCGCCAATTAGCGGCGTTACCTGAGAATACCATCGATGCGCGCGAGGCGCTCTTAGATGGTATCACGGTCATGGAGTGGACGCGGCTTTTCGTACGCCATGTCCTACCGCTGGTTATCCGGTACCATTTACCCGTCGCTTGATGGGTGTATTTTTCTTCATTAAGGATCTCCTGACATGGCGCGTAACCGGAAGGAATTCATCGATTTCGTGGTGAAGTATTTGGATAAGTTGCTGCCTGGCGGCGAGAATAGCACATATATGCGCGGCCGGCTGGAAGCCATGAGCCCCGACCAGATGGATGCCTACGTGGCTAAGTTGGCTTCGGGGGATGAAATTATCCCCCTAGTAGCCCCCAGTTTACACGATAAGAAAATCACCATCGAGAACAATTTCAAGGTCGCGAAGGAATTGGGGCATGATTTCTTTCACCACTTGCGATTGACCGACCCAGCCACGGGGACGGTGTATCTCACGCCGGAGAAGTATCTGGTAATCGATATTCCTGTCAGGCGCCAACGTCAGCTTCAGCGCAAGAAGATCACCATCCCGCAAGGTACGCGACATGTCGATGAACTTTCCGGTCAAGTCACCGGTGCCTCCCGTGGTTCGAAGATCTCCATGCCTGAGCTTCAAGTGCTTTATTCGCAAGAATTGACACAACCCATCGTGGAACTCATCAAATACCGCGGAGGCGATATCAAGGGGCAGCAGCTCTTGTACCGATCTTTAATGGAAACGGGACATGCGTCACAGAAAGCACTCTCGGTGACCCCCACTTCGGTTCGCTCCACGCAGGTCTTGGGGATTCTCTTCAACGCCATGCACCTTTCCACTACCTTGAATACATGACTGTATGTCGACTCCATCGAAATCACAACCCCATGCTTCACGATCCTCTATCGACTGGCCATTCGTTCGCACCACCCTTGGGGAGGTGTTCGAAAGAGCTCGTCTCTTTCACCACCCGGACGCCATGTTGCGACAGCAAGCGACGCTGTTCCTGATGACTGTCGCATCAGGGTTGCGTGAATACGCGCTGGCTTTGCCCGAGGATATCAAGCCTATCTGGGAATTGCTGCGCAATGATACCCAGACGTTAGACATGCTCCTTGACGTAACCGGTGAAGTCTTATTACTCACTGGTTATACGGTTCCTGAACTGGCGGCGCCCTATGCTGATGCGGTACACGCAGCCATTCCACGCATCAATCGAAATGGTACACCGACGATTCCCGCTGAAACAATGAGCGATACTGGTTTTTTGGAATCCATCGCGCAACCAGAAGAACTCGCGACCCTATTAGCTGCCAATCCGTGGTTGCTGACCATTTTGCTGTTGAAGCATACGGGGCACTTGAGCCTGCTACGGTCAACCGTGACCGTAGAACCACAGCCTCCTAGGGGTGAATAGTCATGAGCCGACGTGAAGGTCGCTCTAAGCCCGGCATGGTCTTCCGCTTTCTGGTGGAAATCGATGCAATTTTGGATACGCGTTTGGGTCTCATGCATCATCTTGATCCGGACAGCGCACAACGACTAGTGGATAACCCTGCGTATTTCACACGAGAACTGGATCAATTCGAACCACTGTGTGGAATGGACGACGTTCTCTGGAAGGAAGCCTGGAAACATCGCACGGTCGAGGCCTTGAAATCCGCAATTAACACGCCAGTGATCGATCTGGTCCATTACATGGTCCTGGAAGCTGAGTATCGCGCTATCAACGATCCGCAGATTGCTGGCGCCGAAGTCGACCTCAACATATGGCCGTACCAGCTCAATGTAGAGGAACGTCATGTCATGGCAGCGGCGTTGACCCAGCGAGTAGGATGGAAATCGCCGATCACGGTGATTTGTCAACCTCCCGTCTACTTCACACCGGGACTGGTGGGGAACACGTACTACGCCATGGTGCTCTACGATCACGATGCATGGTTCAAAGCCCATCAAGCAGAGCTCTTTGCCGGAGAGTACGGTATTCCGAAGGTCACGCTCTATGCGCCACGTTTGGCGGCGAAGAGCATGCCTCCACCGGAATTGCTTGATTTCACACGACATGGCATCACCAGGAAGATCGATATCTTCGATGCGGTGGCGCATGCACTGGCACAATTCATTGCTCTGCAATACCTCCCGGTTCAGCAGTACTGTGTGTGTTACCCAGGCATCAACGATAGCGCTATGAAACCGACTATTTCGCCGACGGCATAGTGCCCTCTCCCAGCCTTCTCGTAAGGCTGGGAGAGGATTCTGTGTCTTTTGTACAAATGCATTGGATGTTATGCCGTACGGCCTAGACTTTCCCTATGCTTCCGGCCTTGATCATCCATGAAGTGATCGTAATTGACGGGATCCAACCCCTGGGTCAGTTCTCCCTCGACGAGAATCACATTCGGTAGATCGTTTTCATCGATAGGTGTGGAGGGTCCTTCCTGAGTGGCATCCGCAGGTATATCGGAACGAGCCAAATCTTTCGATCCCAAGCGCGCAGAAAGGGCATGGAACTGTGCCAAGGCTTGCCGATCGGCATCGGCCACGTTGTTGTCCGAATCGATTCGTTTCAAGGTCAGTGTGACCCGATCGTAATCTTTCAAAGCTCCTAGAAGAATGGTCAGCATTTTGGGATCGTTAGGAAACTTCCCCTCCTGCATGAATTGTTCGACCAGCTTCCGGCGCAGTTCCTGAGTGAACGCCAGTTGTTGATCGTCGGTATAGGCGATAGCACTCATAACTCATCACTCCCCTTGAAAAGGGCTTGTTCACACATAGGATAAAAAGTATTTCTTTCATGGCCTGAATTATAGGTCGTGGTTAACAGTGTTACAAAGACATATTACCCCTTGGATAGTCGGAGGATTTGCCTGTGATGAAAATGTTGACTGCCGCGTTCCACCGTTGGTGGCGCCAGCGGGCCTTACTCGGTGGCCACCTCACCATGTCTCGTGACGGGCAGTGGGGAGCGAACCATCTCACCTTCCAATTCATTGGCGATATGATCGGCCCTTTGGTACAGCGAGGGTATCGCCATGAACCACAACTGCGTAAGATCGTAGGGTCGTTACATACGACGACGATCGATGAGTTGACATCCGATTTGTTTTTAATTGAGCGCAATATCAAAATCCTTGGGTATGTCGATCAGCGGCTCGTCTATGCCTCATTCATGCCTCGACATCTGTATACCTATCTGGCGCTTTCCTCAGGTCGAGCCTTAACACCTGAAGAAGCCTGGAGTACCTTCAACGCTATGGCACTAACATCCACCTTACCTCTTACTTTAATGGTGAGTGATGACTCCTATGCTCAAAGCGATTACTACCGGCTGCGTTACGCATCGGTTTGGGAGGAGACCTTCGAAGTCTATCGTCTCTTCGCCCGCTTGGTGGGTTTGGACTTGCCGCCGCTACACCACTGATTCGAGCATCGCTTACCTCCCGCAAAGACGCGAGCGATGCTCTCACCGACCTAACCACGAGAACCTTACACCATGGCTGACAAAATCCGCAAAATCGTAAGCCCTGAAGGCATCAAAGAAGCCAAGAATGAATTGGCCCATTTGTTTCGTATGATCTGCTGGGAATTAGGGATCGGTCCGAACGAGTGGGAGTACAAGCTTCGCAAGTATTTGGAACTGACGGAGGCAACTGTCCCCCGCAATGCCAAGGATCGCTCCTACGCTCGCGGTAATCTCAATGCCCAGCTCATGGATAAGAAAATGACCTGGACCACTTTCATGCGGGGACTGAAGTTCTTGGGCGTCACCAAGATCAACTTCATGGTATCATTGACCCATCCCTCCGGAGAGGTCACGGAGCACCGCATGGGGATACGGACCCGTCTGACGGCTGATGACATGTCCCTGGCCGAGAAAGAGGTTAGCTTGCCGAACAAACCCAAGGGGCGTTATGTGGCAGCGGTGGAGCATCCTTCTGGCGAAACGACCCGGCACACTGGTAAAGTAGTTACCAACGATTTGTTGGAGCCCAAACTGGCAAACTTGGAACAAGCTTTGACTGATTTCAAGGAAGTGCCAGGAACTTTGTTCGATGCGGCCAACGATGCCAGTGTGACTCCCGCTGTAAATGATGACGGTAAGCCTCTCAAAGAGAGTGGCTTAACTTCTTTCCACGCCGACAACCTTAAACGTCGACGCGAAGCAAAGGCAAAGAAAGTTAGCAAAGAAAGTTAGCAAGGTATAGATACCCACTCACCCCATTCGGGGTGAGTGGGTATCTATAGTCATTTGTTTTTTTTTTCTTTGGTCAACCCTATGACTTCCACCTTCAATGGATCTTTCCATGTCAGCGCTATCCACTTCGTCGATTCTTGCGAACCTGTCCCCTACTTTGTTCCAAGCCGGCCCTCAGGATATCGTGGCCACGCCGGATATCTACACGCTAAATTCCGGCTCTCTTAATTCCACCCAAACCATCAATACCACCGTCGACCGCTTCAATCCATTCGCGGGATCGATCGTTAACAATCTTTTGTCAGGAGCCAGTGGCATTCTGAGCGCAGTGACGTCCACGATTGGACTCACCCAGGCCCTCAATAATCCCATGTCGTTGGTTAACGCTGCCACAGTGGGTCGACTGGCCAGTGTGGTTGGATTTCCCATCACATCGCTATCGCCTGTTTTGCAAAGCACTTTGAGTGCGGCCATTAATCTTAATGCCAGTAACTTCAATTCATTGGATGTCTTCAATTCAGGCAGCAACATCACTTCAGCGATTCAGACGGGTGATATTGAAGGCGCCACCAACGTCTTGTCGATGGCAAGTGCCATGTCAGGCAATGCCTCCTTCACCCAAGTGACAGACGTTGGGGCACGGTCCACCATGGCCTCCACAGTCATCACAGCATTGATTGGACTGGGATTGGCTACAACAGTGGGGGATTTCATCACCACCCAAGATGCACCCATTGCCCGCCATGCATTGTCGCAAAATGTCCAAACGGCATTGATGAACTCCGACCTGATGACAGTGCAGTTATGCATTACACAGTTGGGCGTGGGCGGGGTATTGTCGCAAGTCCCTGACGCGGCACTTCAATTGCTCAAGTACTACCGCCTTCCCGCAGGGACTGCGAGTACGGCGTACGCGACGGCATGGCAAGCCCTCCTGGCTATCCTGGTTCAGCTTGCCCCCAGCTGGAACACGACACTGCGCAGTGGGGTGAGTTACGAAACCTTGACGTATTTTCAAGTAGCGTCCAAAGACGCCATCACGGTGATGAAAACCGATAGCGATCTGACCACAGTCATGGGTGCAGCGATCGCCGGTACTTTTCATCGGGAAAATACACTCTCCACATTGAAACAGATGTATCCCCACATGCTCGTGATGTAACACAAGGCTCTCCCTCGACCATCGGTCGAGGGAGAGCCTATGTCATTTAAGGACGATCAGTGCCGCGAACCATACCGGAGATGAGCTGGCCAATGGATGTACCATTGGCCCACCCTGCCGCGTGTGCGGGTGACTTGAAGGTATCGTAATCCAGGCGGGCCTTATCGCGTGCGATGGACCACTTCCGCAAGGGATAGACCTGGTCTTTCCAATCCAACGCACCGAGAACCGCCAAGTAATCGGAGAAATTGCTGTAGTCGGAATAAGGGCCCGAGGTCAAGTACGAGGCCACGGATGTCCCTGTGGAGCCACCTTGCGAGGCATTGGTATTCATTCCCAAGGCACCTGCCAACGAGCCGGTAGCAGTGCCGATGGCATCGCCTGCCCCCATGATGGCTTTATCCAACGTTCCAGTGGAAGCAACGACAGGCATGTACATCATGGATGAATAGTCAGTTACGGTGAAAGAGATATCAATGCCCAAGGGAAGCATATCCGGCGTCCAGCCAATATTACCCGTACCGCGTGTGATGGTCATGTCCGAAATAATACCGTTGCGAATCTGCATACGGCCTTTCGCAAAGATCTGGCACGAGAAAGGCGCATTCCATGATGAGGCGCCCGTGGCCCGTGGCATGACACCAGCCAGGAGACACGCCAGGGGAAGATAGATGTTCTGCAACAACGCCAATTTGTGCCCTGACCATGAACGTAATTCAATGGTGAAGGTTTGGTTGGGCATCGTCACGGACGAGGAGTCGTAGACGTTGGGAATATCGACGTACGCGGCACCGGCCAAGGCCGCCAGTCCTGAAATATGCAGGCCGTTGGCAATTCCCGACACCAGATCCCCCACTGCACTGGTGATACCACCTACTACCTTTCCAAGGGCTCCCCCTACGAGATTACCGCCCGCCATATCGAAGGAGGTCATGCGCGACTCGGAGGACTTGGAATTGATTTTCGATTGCAAATCAGAAGGTCGGGTCGAGTTACTGAAGGACTCGCCAATCGTCCCACCGTAATCCGTACGGAAGGTAATGTACTGGGAACCGTCCGAGAGATCGGCTTTGAGGGAATCCCAGAACGCCCCCCACCAGTCGGCAATTTTCCCCGAGAAACTGGTATCGGACGACTTACTATCAGGGGGTGCAGTCGATGACGGCGCTGGATTGGACGAGTTTCCCGTAGTCCCCGAGGTCCCGCCGGTATTGGTTGAACTCTGTGTGGCTGGAGTGCCGGTGGCCGTATCTTGGGACATGGTTTCCACCGTGGCCGAGTTGCCGTCACTGGTATCGTTATCCGCGGCCGAACCACCTGCCCCCTTCAAATAGGCGGGAAGGACATCTTTCAGGTACTTTGTCGGTGGTCGAGTCAGGTTTCCGCCAATGACGCCCAGGAGTCTCTGTTGGAGATTCGAGCCGCGCGTGGCCTCATCCAAGGCTTTTTGCACCCGTTTGGTGAATTGATCGGCCAAACGCTGAGAGCGGTTCGCGACAGCATAAACATCGATGTAACCGCCCTGTGCCTTGCCGTTAACATCCTTGGAGATCGGAATGTAGATATCCGGCAAGAATGCCGACATGGCTCCGATATCGTCCTCGATACCAGTGGTATCATTACTCCATGATGGCGAGTTGGGATCCTTATACATGGTCTGCTGGAAGGCATTCAATTGGCGATTATGGATACCTAAATTGGCGGTAATGCCATTTAGCATCGTATTGACTGCATTCCAATACACCGGCATCGTTGGCTTGAAATAACTGAACTTCGTTGACGGAATATTCAACGCGCTCTTGATCACCTTCGACCCAAAGATGATGGGGGCAAAAGGTACCGACAAGAGGTAACCGGCAGCTGAACCCAAATGGAAGAACAAGCCTTTCGCGCGACCTGTACGCACGATCGCCGAGGCATTGGAATCGTAAAAGTTACCAAAGAACGATGACAGTGAGTTGAAGGCCTGCACACCAAAGGACATCGTAATCAACTGTGCATTATCGTCGATGATATCCGAGTAGGCCCGGCCCATGCCGAAAGATCCTTGCGTCGTCATCGTCGTGCGATCGGGGGCGTTTTGATAACGGTGATCGCCACCCATGGTGACATCGGAGAATTCCGTGTACTGTGGCGGACAGTTGATCGGCCAATTGCCTCCCAACGTGGTGTCCGTGTATTTCCAGGCAGCGGTGGTAAAGATGCGCCGCGCCATGTCTTGAGTGGAGATATCGTCCAAGATGCCGTTATTACCCAACGTGTTGAGCATGAACGCTTGGCGAATCCAGCTTAAGTTGGTGATGCGGTCGGTGGTCAGGAAGTCAGCGATCGAAGCCGGCAACGTGACATCAGGAGTGGTGACAAACGAGGCCGGTGGATACGCCGGACTGGGAGTGATCGGCAGCCCGAGTTTATCGTGAGTTGGATCATGAGCAGCGAGTGCTGCACCTTCGATTTGGTTATATAGGGCATTGAGCTGTGAAGGAACAGACATGTCTAGGTCCCACGTTGAGAATGAGTCAAAAGAATTACCCCATAAAACAAGCCGCAGGGGCGAGGCACAAGCCTCGCCCCTGCGCTATACACCGACTTACCCGTACTGTGGTCTCGCCATAGATACCGGAGCCCGTGGGAGTGTGGCCGGTTGAGGCCTTCCAGCCATGGAAGCGTCATCCGTCCTGGATGCCCCTGATGGAGCTCCCTGGATCGAGGCAGTATCCGTACTTTGCCCTGACAACCCCCCTGCTTTGGCGATACTCGGTAACGCACCGGTATTGCTTTCGATCGAGATCAGGACGGCCACGGCTTTGGAGAGCAAATCCGTTTGCTGTTTGAGGTACGTTGAAATATCTCCCGTCCTGGCCATTTGTGCTTGCGCAGTGGCCTGTGCTTGGCGGTCAGCCATGACCGCCTTATGTTGCTGCGCCGCTTGAGCCACCATCACGGGATCGACTGTGGAATCATTCGCTATCGCCGGCATCCCCGGTGCGACAGACGGCATGATCAGATGCGCCGAAGGCTTTCCACCCGATGGCGGTGCGATCGATGCCAAAGCCGCCGTACCGGCCGCTGCCGCGGCAGCGGAGCCCTTCGGATGCACTGTCTCTGCTCCTAAGCCGCCCTTGGTACCGTTGGCCGTGGTGGTGGTTTTACTCGCCACCCCTGCCGACGTACTGGCCATTTCCGTATTGGGCGATGCAGTGGGTAGTGTCGGTTCGGAGGCTGATACCTTCGAGCGAAATTTACCTACTTTACCATCCAACAACTTCACGACCTGTCCCTTAGTCAATGCCGTACCGCTTCGATAAAAGATCGAAGCATTGGATGCAGCAGCTTTGGGGGAAACCGCTGCCGCAATGGCTTTATCCGGAGCGGAAAGCAACTGCACCGCCCCGGCAGGGCCGAGGAAATGCGCAATGTACAGCTCCGTATCGGTGGGAGGGCGTCCTAAGCGCTTGGTTAGGTATCGTTGATTCTCCTTAATGAATTCACCAAGCATGAGCGCCGAAGCACGCGGATCGGTCTGAGGGGTGTTGGGATTGATGCCATACTTCGCACCGTACTTCGCTAGCATGGCTCGCCACGTCGAATCAAGGAATTGACCTAAGCCCTTGGCAGATGACGTGCCTGCTTTGGCATTGGGATTCCAGGAAGATTCAATACCCGTGAAGATACCCAACAACTTGGGATCCATACCGGTCATTTTCGCCGCCGCATCCAAGGTAGCCTTGACTGCCGCATAACCCCGTCCAGTAGGTTCCGGCACCTTATTGATGTCGCCAACCGTGCCGTGCCCCGGTTGGGCCACGGGTTGACCGACAACGGCACCCGGTTTCCCAGCAGCGGCTGCAATGGATTGTGCCACCGCCGATCCGGCTTCAACGCCACGCGGCAATGCCACTGCCTGTTGGAGTTGAGGTTTGGTGGAAGCCGACGATGCCGTCGCTCCAGCAGCTGAAATACCGTCCTTGGCGCTTGTCGTCCCCGTCGGAGTGGTTTGTTTCTTCGCGGCAGCTTTGGCCTCTTGCTCCTGCAAGACCTGTTTCTTTACTGCATCCTTCAACGCCTGAATATTGGCTTTAGTGCTATTGGAATCAGCGTTCAACGGTGTGTTATCGCTAAACGGTGTCTCAGTAAAGCTCCATACCGAGGCAGTGGTCAGTTTCGAGCCAAAGGTAGCTGCGACCGTCATGGTCGCCACATCCAACAGATGGGCAGGCCCCAATCGATTCTCCGCGTCCCGCGGATCGATCATCTTGTTCGCATGCTTCACAGCAGTAGCGTATTGCAGGATCGTCGGTACAAAGCGTTTGGCGAACCAGCTGTACCAGCGAAGCTTGGCATCCTTGTCCGTGGGCGATACCCCGAAATACCCCTGGTAATGATCGAAGTAATAACTGGCATCGTCGGTGAAACTGGCCGTACCGTCACTGGTGTACTGGATCTTCTCGAAGACATCCTGCTCCAAGAGAAAGAGCGCTTTGGCTTTAGTGGGATCCATCTTGGACAAACCGTAGGTCTTGTAACGAACTGCTGTCAAGGCCGAGACCTTCCCGCCCAAGAAGCCAAAATCTGACTTCAGGTGCGAGGTGGCCGTGAGGCCGACCTTACTGGCGACGTTCTTACCCGAGGCATCTTTGGTGGCTGCCACCAAAGCCCCAACCGAGGCTGCGGCACCACCTGCTGCCGTAATGGCGGCCTTGGCTGGAATCGCACTCTTTAGACCACCCACGGACGCCACGAACGCATTGGCGATCGCACTGGCCGAGGTCGGCCCTCCCTTACCATCTCCCTTTTCCGGACCCAGATCTTTCAGTACTGCCAACTGGGCCGCCGCGACTTCTTTCTTCCCGGCAGTGAGTGGATCATCCTTGAAAGGAGACGTCATCTGATCGTAAATATTCGGCGCGATGGTCATCACTTGTTTCAGCAGCGCGCGTTTCTGTTCGGGCTTCAATACGTCATCGACATCCGAGATCGACAGACCTTCTTTCTGCGCATGGACTGCTTGAATCCAATGCAGGAAGACTGGCTTGAATCGCTTGTCCATCCAGGTACCGAGTGCCTGCTGCTGGTTGGCTTCCTTAGCCGTACCATGATGGAACCAGTTTAATGGGTTCCAGTTACTGCGATAAAAGCCGAAGATCTTGGTGACCTTGATCAGATCAGCCTTCTTCATCGTGCGCGCGTTGATGGTGGCCGTACCGGCACTGACTGTGGTGTGGGGTTCGAGCAACCCTTCGAGTTCTCCGACGATCTTGGAATTGGACAAATCCTTGTCCACATCCACACCGTACTGGGCCATGCGTAAACTCCGTAGCTTCATGCTACGTAGTTTGTGGTTACTGTAAAGCTTGTAAGCGCCGTAGGCGAGCGCGCCAACAGCCAGAGCCCCTAGGACCACGGGGGCACTGATGACAGCCGCTATACCGCCTAAAATAGAGCCTGCGGCCCCTGCGGCACCGGCAAGCAGACCACCACCTTCAGCCACTGCACCGGCGGTAGCTATTCCTTCGGCAGCCGTCGTTCCCGCCACCGCCGCTTCACCCAGTCCAGCAGCGCCTTCCACGGCACCCACTGCTCCTTCTGCTCCTTCGGCGCCTTCGACCAATTCCCCACCACGTCCAAGATTCTTGGCCATGTTGAAAAGTTTCTTGCCCTTACCCAAGAATCCCTTACCGCTTTTGAGATCCTTCCAGTAACCCTTGAGTTTGCGGAACTTGTTCAAGATACCACTGCCTGAACTACCACCGCTACCGCCATGGTGAATATCGTCCATTTCGCCGGTGGCGGCGGTACCGTGGGGATGCGCTATCGCGTGGCGCTGTGCCGCCTCTTCAGCGGCATGCTCTTTCAGTTCTTCCTGGAAGGTACCGGTGCGTTTCTTGGTCGGTTTGGTCAAACGTTCTTTCAAGGTAACGAGTATGTCATTTAACAGCCCGTGGGTCTTTTCGTCTTTTGTCGGTAAACCGTCTTTGGGCATTTTCAGTTTACGACCAAACGGTCCCATGCCGAGAAAATGCGAAAGGAGATTAAAGGGCGCTGCCGCGACCTTACCGCCGAGTTTGGCCATCGCCCCGAGGGTATGGACAAAAGCTCCTGCCGCGGCACCACCGGCGCGCAGCACACCACCTACGAGCCTGGCCGTCATGGACGCTTTGATCGGGAAGCGCTTACCCCGAGCATCGACCAATCCCTTGTCGAAGTCTTCCTTGAAGATTTTCTGTTCCGGATGGGGACCGGAGATCTTCATGACCTCGCCGGTGATGTCATGCACATTGCGGATCTTCTTGGACGGCTTGTCCTTGAGAACGTAAATGCCTGCCCTCATACCCATCGCGGTCAGACGAGGTTCCCACGGTTGATCCCCTTTGACATAGACGTCCACCGGCATTTTGGCGAGTTTAAACACCTCACCCACGACTTTTCCGATAGCCCCGATGGCCTTGATAGGTGCGGTGATCAGACTGCCGTAGAACCCACCTAAGACTTTGGCTGTCGACCACAATCCCCGAATGACATTGCCGAAGAACGAATGGCCCTGGTTATCGGTTAACTTCTTCTTGTAATCCTCCAGGCTAATCAGTGTATTGCCGTCGGCGTCGATCACCGGACCACCGATGTCCTTTGGCACCCGAATAGGCTTGCCGCGTTTACCGTCGGGATTCACATTGAAATAATGTCCCGCCTCCATGGCGCCTTTGGTCAGTCGAGGTGTCTTCTCTCCCTTGACGAAAACATCCGCCGGCTCGGTACCCATGTGGGTGCGATCGAACCCACGCCCCGCAAAGGCTGCGACCTTACCCACTGCACGGAACGGTAGTCCAAATGCCGTTTTCACGTAATTGCCATAGAGCCCAGCGGTTTTCTTGACCATGCCACCGATGCCAGTGATGCTGTTTTTGGCACCGGTAAGGATCGACTTCTGCCACCAGTGTTTCTTCTTACCCCCTTGACCAGGGGTACCTGAGATATTCCCTCCAGTTTGCGTGAAGTCGCGATCGGATAGCACTTCCAAGATGTCATCCAGGAGCTTGAGATTCCCTTCCTTGAACGCCGTGACCAATTCCACCATCGTCGATGCGACATCCGGGGTCGTGGTTGGCTGCATAGCCTCGTGAATGCTGGCCGTCGCTGAGGACGCCGCTGAAGCCGTGCGTTGAAACGTGGCTTCACGCCCTTCCGGCGTGAGAACTGTATGCCCCAATGGGGTTTCTTTGGCGGCTTCCGAGACCTTGCTCAAACCCTCTTGAACTTTGTCCACCAGATCCGAGAACTTCTCACCACTTTCGGTCCGCAATTCATCGATGACTTCCTGCGGCGTTGCGATCCAATCGCCCGTATGCGCATCCTTGACGCCTTCGGCAAGATTACGTACATCCTTGATCACACGACCCGACTGGGCGGAGACGTATGCACCGGCTTTGAGTTTGGCTTCTTCAATCACCGGTGCCGCCTTGGATCCCTTAAACAGATCCATGGCGTACGCCCCCACGTTCATCGCTTTTTTCCAATGGCGTTTCACGGAGGTGATCAGGGAATCATAGATCGAGGGAGCTTCGCTTTTCACTTTCGATTGCACGGATTGAGCGGCTTGTGCCACACTGGCGGCTGCTGACTGCACTGCATGGACTGCTTGAGATGGTGCTCGCTGAGCCGCCGCTTTGACCTGAGCCTTCGCCTCCTGTGCGGCTTGGCGCCGCCCTGTCCGGGTCCGTAACCGCCGTCCAGCACCGTGCTCCATGAAAGTATCGACTTTATCGCCGACACCGGATAGCTTCTCATCCAGCGCTTCGCTGACCCGCGTCAATCGCCCTTTCGTGGCATTCACGGACTTCTTGGAGGTTTGCAGAAATTCCAGGAAGGGCTCGCCGCTGCCGGTGACTAGTTTACTGATCTCCGCTGCGGTGGCCACTACGCGGCCACTGAGTAAGACACCGCCGACAAGCTGCCTCATCAGGACAATAGGCTCGCCTGTCTTGGCATTTTGATACTTACCCATCGACACGTTCGATGCCAGAATGACAGGCGAGTTCATGTCCGAGGGATGGTACAGATTGACGTAGGTCTCTTGACTGCGTTGGCGGAACGATACCTTCTCCCGACCTGCGGCAGCCAGGTGGTCCTTACGCCCCACGGGTGAGGTCACTGGCCCTGTGGCTTGCTGCCCGACCATGTGATTCACGAACGTATCGTGATTCAACATGACATGATCGCCTTCTTCGGTCACGACCCCCAATTTGCGCAGGTCACTCATTGCACCCAGTTGGCGATAGGCGTCGATCTGGGCACTGACATTGGGCGTCGTATTGCGCACCACATCGTACTTACTGTGGAGCTGCGCCAGAAGCACCTGATCCGTACGGCCGTTGGACCCTTTCAAGCGACCCCGCATTTGTTGCATGATTTCTTTGCGATGCTCGGCCAGGTGGGG
>Ga0307375_10002046_pt1 | contig 21150 bp, 16 predicted proteins | sample TR1MG_FD_202531 | JGI IMG/M metagenome (GOLD analysis project Ga0307375, IMG submission 202531) | Soil microbial communities from Risofladan, Vaasa, Finland - TR-1 | ecosystem: Environmental > Terrestrial > Soil > Coastal area > Acid sulfate soil | place: Finland: Risofladan, Vaasa | collected...
CAGGACGGATGGCGGGTCGAGGGCGTCTTGTCGGCACCCGTGGTAAAGTTTGCGCCGGATGCGGACGCTGACTGAATCCGGCGCCAGCTTGGGCGGTTCGGTTGGCGCATACGGATCAACCTGAACAACGGGCGTGGTTGTGGTGGAACGAGGTTAAGCGGAACAAGCGTTAATTCACGAAAACAGGGGCATGTATGTCGATTCATCTGGAGCATGTGTCACCCCGACGTTGGTCTCGACGGGTCGAACAGATTCTGGCTCAGGTTATGGGCGCGTTGCGGCAAATTTTTGTAGTTCTGATGATCGTCTACACGCTGATCTGTATTTTCAGCTTCGCTGTCAAACTCTTTACCCTGACAGCGACACACGGCGTTCTGGATTTCACGGCCATCAACGAATTACTGACGGATGGCCTGTATGTGCTGATCATTCTGGCTATCGTCAAGTCCCTGTTTTTGAGGAATTCATTCGATTATGCCGTCACCCTGCTGGAGACCGGATTCGTCGTTCTGATCCGGAAACTCATTTTGCTGCCAACCGATCCCGGAGAGTGGCGGCTGTTGGTGGTGCTTGGCCTGACTTCATCCATTTTTTTCGTGTTGATTCTCGTGATTCATTATCTGAAACGGCGTTGGCAGCAGCAGGATAAGCAGCAGAAGCAGGCAGCGGAAAAGCCGTCGGCCGGTCTGCGGGACGTCGAAGAGGGGAACCGATGAATGATTGATCGATCAGATCTATTGTCCTTTTGCGACGCGCTTCTGGAGAGTCCCGGCATGCCGGACTACACCGCCAATGGATTGCAGGTCGAGGGCCGCGCCCGAATTTCGCATATCGTGACCGGGGTGACGGCCTGTCAGGATCTGATTGACGCCGCGATTGATCTTCGGGCGGATGCCATTATTGTGCATCACGGGTACTTCTGGAAAAACGAACCGGCGCCGATTGTCGGCATGAAGTATCGACGGATTGCCGCCCTGATTAAGCATGATATTAATTTGCTTGCCTATCATTTGCCGCTCGATCGCCAGCCGGAATTCGGCAACAATGCTGCGCTCGCCGCGCGACTCGGGTTGAATGACTGCAGTCTGTTCGGTGCTCAGGCGCTGGCGTTGGTCGGCACCTTGGCGCAGCCATGCTCCGTGGCAGAGTTGAGCCGACGCCTTGAGCTGGCCCTGGGGCGTTTGCCCCTGGTTGTTGGCCCCGCTGATCGCAGCCTCCGTCGAATCGGTCTGTGTACCGGGGGTGCGCAAGACTACATCACGGAAGCAGCTGCACTGGGCTTGGACGCTTTTATCTCCGGGGAGATCAGTGAACGCACCACGCATGTTGCCAGGGAAGAGGGCATTGTGTATTTTGCGGCCGGGCATCACGCGACCGAGCGTGATGGTGTTCGGTTATTGGGCGAACGGATTGCCGCCCAGTTCGATGTGAGTGTGACTTTTGTCGATATCGACAATCCGGTGTGAAGCCGGCGTGTGCTGCCATGAGTCGGCACGTGATAAAGATGTCATGAATTGGATTAATGACACTTGTTTGACGTTGGTGGCGTGAACCGTAACACTCGTAAGGTTTGCATGATAAAAGCCACCGATCATCAGGGGGCATGTTGCATGTGTGGTCGGATGTCGAGCGTACCGGACCCAGATTCTGGCGGACGTGAAGACGCGGATCGCGGGCAAGCGCATGTGATCAGACGGGTAAAACGGTCTGTTTTTGATTTTTTTGGAGCGAGTAATTGATGGCTGATATTCCTGTAAATTCTGCGCGTCGGCGATTTCTGACGGGATCGGCCACCGCCGTGGGTGCGGTCGGGATGGGATTCGTTGGCGTTCCTTTTCTGTCTTCCTTTGAGCCAAGTGCCAAGGCCGAGGCTGCCGGTGCGCCGGTCGATATCAATATCGCCAAACTGGTGCCGGGCCAGATGGTCACCGTGGCGTGGCGTGGCCAGCCCATTTATGTGGTGAACCGTACCGACAAGATGATCGAGGCGCTGCCTTCCCTGGATAGCCAACTGCTGGATCCAGACAGTAAGCAGGTCACTCAGCAGCCCCAATATGCCGACAATTTTTACCGTTCGCGCAAAAAGTCCATATTTGTCGTGGTCGGGATCTGTACCCATTTGGGCTGTGCGCCGACCTACCGTCCTGAAGTAGCACCGAAGGATCTGGGTCCCGAGTGGAAAGGGGGTTTCTTCTGCCCATGCCACGGCTCCAAGTATGATCTGGCCGGACGGGTGTATAAATCGATGCCTGCACCGCTGAATCTTCTGGTTCCGGATTACATTTTTGCCAGTGAAGATCTGATTCGCGTCGGTGTTGCGGAGAAAAAAGCATGATTAAAAAGCTCGGCAAATGGGTCGATGATCGTTTACCGATCTCCCACTTCTGGAATGCGCATCTCGCACAATACTACGTGCCGAGAAACTTCAATTTCTGGTATTTCTTCGGTTCAACCCTGCTGGCAATTTTTGTCATTCAGATCGTGACCGGTATCTGGCTGGCCATGAGCTACAAGCCCTCTGCGGCGGAGGCATTCAATTCCGTCGAGTACATCATGCGCGATGTGCACTGGGGCTGGTTGATTCGCTACATGCACTCCACCGGCGCGTCGTTCTTCTTCATCGCCGTGTATCTGCACATGTTCCGCGGCATGATGTATGGCTCGTACAAAAAGCCCCGAGAACTGATCTGGATCTTTGGCGTACTGATCCTGCTGGCGCTGATGGCCGAGGCCTTCATGGGCTATCTGCTTCCCTGGGGGCAGATGTCCTTCTGGGGCGCTCAGGTGATTATTTCCCTTTTTGGCTCGATTCCCTACATCGGGCCGGATCTGGCGCTCTGGATCCGCGGGGATTACGTGGTATCGGACGTCACCCTGAACCGATTTTTCGCACTGCATGTGATTGCGTTGCCGCTGGTTCTGCTGTTCCTGATCGGCGGTCATATCATGGCCCTGCACGAGGTGGGCTCGAACAATCCGGATGGACGTGAAATCAAGAACAACAAGGACGAACACGGTAAACCGGTGGACGGCATTCCTTTTCACCCGTATTACACGGTGAAAGACCTCCTTGGTCTGGGGGTATTCCTGTTCCTGTTTGCCTTGGTGATCTTCTATTGGCCGGATGGCGGTGGCAAGTTTCTGGAGGCGCCCAATTTCATCCCTGCTGATCCGTTGAAAACGCCGGAACACATTGCGCCTGTCTGGTATTTCGCCCCGCATTACGCGATTCTGCGCGCGATTCCGGACAAGTTCCTCGGTGTGATCGCCATGGGCTCCGCGATCATGATTTTCTTTTTCATGCCCTGGATTGATCGTGGCATGACCAAGTCCATCCGGTACCGCTCCCTGGCGTTCAAGGTGATCCTGTTCGCATTCGTGATTGCCTTCATCAGCCTCGGCTATCTGGGTACGCAACCGGTGAGCTACTGGCATACCCTGTTTGCGCGGATTTTCACCGTCATCTACTTTGGCTTTTTCGTGGCGCTTTTCGTGGTCAGCCGAGTTGAAAAAACAAAACCTGTTCCGGAGCGGTTGACATGATTAGAGCGTTTGTCTTCGTAATTGCGAACCTGTTGGGTGTTTCCACGGTTCTGGCTTCGGGGGGAGACGGTGTCCCGCTCAAGCATGTCGATGTCAATTTCAGCGACAAGGCAGCATTGTATCGGGGTGCGGAAACCTACCTGGCCCGATGTGCCACCTGCCATAGTGCTAAATACATGCGTTATGGCCGGGTTGCGACCGATCTGAAGCTGAATGAGAAGCAGCTGGCAGCCTTGCTGCCGCCGGGCGCCAAACCGGGTAGTGAGATGATGGGCTTCATGTCTGAGGATTATGCCAAGGAAACCTTTGGTGTCGTACCGCCGGATCTGAGCCTGATTGCCCGCGTCAAAGGGGCAGACTGGATATATACCTATCTCACCTCGTTCTATGCCGATCCAACCAAGCGTTGGGGCGTCAACAATGCGGTGTTTCCAGATGTGGGGATGCCGGATGTTTTCGCAGCGGAGCAGGGTGTACTGCAACCGGTGTATAAGGATGTGAAATTGCCTGATGGTTCGATCGACAAGCGTCTGTCGCATCTGGAGGGACCACTGATACCGGGCAGCATGTCACCGGCCGAGTTTGATCAGACGGTCAAGGATTTGGTGTCGTTCATGGTCTATATGTCGGAACCTGCCAAGATGCAGCGCATGGCATATGGTCCGTATGTTCTGATATTCATTCTGCTTTTCACGGTGTTGATGTACTTCGTCAAGAAAGAGTATTGGCGTGATATCAAGAAGGTGCCGGATAGCGACTGATCATCGGCGCTCCGATTGAAAAGCCATGTGAAGGATGCTTCACGTGGCTTTTTTTATAACGAGCGTCATGGTGTGCGGGCTCCTTAATATCCGCAGGCGTCATGATTTGGGGATAGCCGCGTGCCACCCAGTAGGCGCACTTCCGCAAGCTCGGGTTGCGTTCGAGTTCGGGATCATGCGCGGGGTCAGAGTCGGATTCGGCGGGATGATTGGTCTGCAATGACGGAACGGGTGATGTCCTGTTATCGGGCTTTATCTGGGGGATTGGCTCGTGCGCCAGTCATGGACGGCTTGTTTCGTCCGTTCGGCGATCAATTCGCGACTACGGGTCATGGCCTCCGAGCAGGATATTTGCGCGGTACAGAGGCTCCAGGCAGCCGTCAGCCCCATGTTGTGGATTTCTTCCACGGAGATGTGCACGGCGCCAGCGATGGCGATTACCGGTTTGTGCAGACTGCCGGCGCGATGCGCCACTTCGGCAACCACTTTTCCCGCCAAGGTCTGCGCATCGAGATTGCCTTCCCCGGTGATGATCAGATTCGCGCGTGCGATGGCGTCATCGAGCCCGATCAGGTCGGCGATATAACGGCTGCCGCTGTGTCGTGTGGCTCCCAGTACAGCCATCAGCGCGAATCCCAATCCACCGGCCGCGCCGGTGCCGGGTTGATCGGTAGAGCCGGGCAGGGTGTGGCTACCCGCGATTCGTCGGGCAATGTGTTGGATCCTGGTATCCATTTCGTGGATCTGATGACGTAGCAGCCCTTTCTGCGGGCCAAAAACGGCACTGGCACCCTGGGCGCCGGTCAGTGGGTTGTCGACATCGGTTAATACGATGAGTTGCGTTGCTGCCAGACGCGGGTCCAGCCGGTGGAAATCCACCTCATGCAATGCCCCAAGTGCGCCGGGGTTGGGCGGCAGAGGATGCCCGCTGACATCCTTGAATACGACACCGAGTGCGGCCAACATGCCGGCGCCGGCATCGTTGGTGCCGCTGCCACCGAGTCCGATCAGCATTTGGGTCGCCCCCGTATCGAGCGCGGCCAGAATCAACTCGCCCACACCGTACGTGTCACGCCGCCAAATATCCCGATTGGTTTCAGTCAGTAGGCCCAAACCACAGGCTGAGGTGACCTCAATGACCGCCTGACGGGATTGGGGGGCATATCCCCATTTGGCTTGAACGGGGTGCCCTTCGGGCCCGTGGATGAGCGTTTGTTGCCATTTCCCGCCCAGGGTCTCATTGACGATGGCCGCCATGCCTTCTCCACCGTCGGCCATGGGGCGTATTTCAAGCGTGGAATCCGGCCATTCCTGCAGAATGCCGTCCGCCATGGCCTGTGCAACTGCCGGGCTGGATAGGCTGCCTTTGAAACTATCGGGGCAGAGGACTATGTGCATAAAACTCGGTGCTCACATTCGGATGAGATTTCCGCCCACATGGTAAAAGAAAAAAGCCCCGGAGGAATTTTCCTTCGGGGCTTCTTGTCGTCAGTATTCTGGAAGCTCTCTGCAGTGATAAGCGTATTCACTGCTGAGCTGTCGTCAATACCGTTAGGGTATGGCGTCCCCACGGGGATTCGAACCCCGGTTACCGCCGTGAAAGGGCGATGTCCTAGGCCTCTAGACGATGGGGACAATGAGGCAATTCGAGTCTTGCGACTCTGTGGTCTGTTCTATGCTGAACCTTTACGGTTCGATGATCAATTGAATCGGTGATCCAGTCAATCGGGAAATTGGCGTCCCCACGGGGATTCGAACCCCGGTTACCGCCGTGAAAGGGCGATGTCCTAGGCCTCTAGACGATGGGGACATGGTGCGCCCGGAAGGATTCGAACCTCCGACCCTCTGGTTCGTAGCCAGATACTCTATCCAACTGAGCTACGGGCGCTTGGCTCCCTGAGTAGGACTCGAACCTACGACCCAATGATTAACAGTCATTTGCTCTACCAACTGAGCTATCAGGGAATACGTCTTGCAACGTGGAGCGGCATATTAATGATCAAGGCCGGTGGCGTCAAGGCTGAATTCGATATTTTTGGACATCTGGCCGGCCTGGGGGATATGCGTCTATTCGGGAACCTTACATTAGCTCGAGTTCGTCCTCGATGACCTTGGCGCCAGCGCTGGCACATTCCTCGTCTGTTTTGCCCGAAGGGGCGCCTGAAACGCCAATGGCGCCATAGGTTTGGCCGCCTGCCTGGATCGGTACGCCGCCTGCCCCGAAGAACAGCCCCGGTACGCGCCCCAGAGCGCCATCTCCGCGATCACCCAGGGAAGAGGTGGGCGCAGTGAATGATATGGCCGTATAGGCCTTCATACGTGAAATGGTGAGCGTCAAATCCGGCGCAAGCACGTCGCGTAGTACCACCTGGGGATTGCCCCCCCGATCGACGACGGTGACGCCGATCTGGATCCCTTTGCCCCGGCAGGTGTGGATGGCTGCTTCTGCTGCCTTGAGCGCCATTTCCATGGAGAGCCGCTTGATGGTGATGACCGGTGGTTCATCGGCTGCCTGGACCGTGGTCATGGCGAGATTCAGACCGAAGCCCAGTGCCACGGCGATGGCCGTTTTTTTATTCATGTATTTCTGGATATTCATGGTGACTCCTTACGTTTTACATCGCTTCAAACTGGGCGAGTACTCATCGGGGCTGACCGGGGTGCCCGAATCCGGTCAGAGAAATCGCGCGAGCAGTCGCTGGCTCTGGTGATCCAGTTCGGACTGCTGTGGTATCAGAAAATGCAGGCCGAATTTGTCGGTAATCAGCAGGGCGCCGGACGGGAGATAACGAATGTCGTCCTCGGTTTTCAACAACAGCTCTGCGTCACCACGGTCCGTCTCCAAGTACCAGCGGCTCGGTGTGGCGTAGCTCGATACAGTACGGATGCGCAGGATCCGGGGAATCAGTTCCCGCTGTGCCAGGATGGCTTCGATCTGGTTCGCCGTTTCGGATGGCAGCGTATCGAGATCCTCGATCCACAAGCGCTCATGCCCTTGTTGATCAACCAGTGCGATGTACTGTCGGGGACTGCCGAGGGGGAAAGCGCGCACCGGCACCACGTCAACAGGCGCTTCATTCGTCGCTGTATGCAGTTGCAGCGTACCGAACGGGTCGAGGGTCAGCATGCGGTCAGTCTGTTGCATGGGGCGTACCTCCGGTCGCTGTGTCGAGGAGCGGCGGTTCCTCGTTCAGCTTGAGTTGTGCCTGATAGAGCCGGAAATAATGCCCCTGTTTCGCCAGCAGTTCGTCATGCCGCCCGGTTTCCACAATACGGCCCTGATCGAGAACTACGAGCATGTCGGCCTGACGCAGGGTCGACAGTCGGTGTGCAATGGCGATGGTGGTCCGGCCCTTGACCAGGTTATCCAGTGCCTGCTGGATTTCCCGCTCGGTTTCAGTATCCACCGAGGCGGTGGCTTCGTCCAGAATCAGGATCTTGGGATTGATCAGCAGGGCGCGCGCAATGGATATGCGTTGTCGCTCACCACCCGACAGCGCTTGTCCGCGTTCGCCGACCAGCGAGTCATAGCCTTGGGGCAGTTTCAGGATGAATTCGTGGGCATGGGCCGCGCGGGCCGCCTGGATAATCCCCGATCGGCTGGCATCCGGGTTGCCGTAGGCAATGTTATCGGCCACCGTGCCGAAAAACAGGAACGGTTCCTGCAGAACTAGGCCGATCTGGCGACGGTAGTCCGCGACGGAAAATTGCCGAATATCGGTGCCGTCGAGCCGGATTTGGCCGGCGGACACATCGTAGAAACGGGCGATCAGATTGACCAGGGTGGTCTTGCCCGATCCGCTGTGCCCAACCAGCCCCACCATCGAGCCCGGCTGGATGTCGAGATGAATGTCGTGCAGGATGCCGCGGTTTCCGTGCCGAAACCCGACCTGATCGAGGCTGATGGCAGCAGGGCGGCCAGCGAGCGGTTGTGGGTGAAGGGGTTCGGGCACGCTGGCGGTATGGTCCAGGATATCGAAGATGCGTTTGGCGCCGGCGGCGGTTTTCTGGGTGACCGAGACGATCCGGCTCATGGAGTCCATGCGCGCATAGAAGCGGCCAATATAGGCGAGAAAAGCCGTCAGGACCCCCACGGTGATGGCGCCCTGCGACACCTGCCAGATCCCGAATGCCCAGACGATCAGAAGGCCCAACTCTGTCAGGGCGGTGACCGAGGGGGCAAACAGCGACCAGATGCGGTTGACTCGATCATTGATCCGGAGATTTAGTCGATTGGCCTGATAAAAACGTTCCCCCTCGCGGGCCTCTTGCGAAAAGGCCTTGACGACCCGAATCCCGGGGATGGTGTCGGAGAGGATGTTGGTTACCTGCGACCACACGCGATCCACCCGTTCGAACCCTGTGCGCAAGCGGTCGCGTACGAGATGGATCATCCAGGCAATGAGCGGCAGGGGGAATAGTGTGACCAATGCCAGCCAGGGATTGATTGAAAACAGGATGATGACCGTCATGGTGATCATCAGCACATCGGTGGCGAAGTCGAGCAGGTGCAGAGACAGAAATACGTTGATTCGATCGGTTTCCGAACCGATGCGTGCCATGAGGTCGCCGGTGCGTTTGCTGCCGAAATAGTCCAGGGACAAGTTCAGGAGGTGATTGTAGGTGGCCGTGCGGATATCGGCACCGATCCGTTCGCTGACCCGGGCGAGGATATAGGTGCGCGCCCAGCCCAGGCTCCAGGCAATAAAGGCGGCGCCGAACAAGCCGGCCAGATACTTCATGACGGTGGTGGCCTGAATGGGCACCCCGTTCTGGTAGGGAATCAATACGTCATCCATCAAGGGCATGGTGAGGTAGGGGGGCACCAGCGTGGCGGCTGTGGCGGCCACCGTGAGACCGAAACCCAGCAATAATTGGGCACGGTAGGGTTTGGCAAAGCGCCATAGCCGGAACAGGGTCCAGGTCGATGGGGGCGACAGGGATTCGCTGCTTTCCTCCGGCCATTCGGTAGGCATCTTCGCCTGTTCCGGGGCGTCGGGTTGAGCTTCGGACCGAGCGCTTTGCAGGGCGTTGAACTGGGTCACCATGTTTTGTGCGGCTGGCATTCTGGACATCGTGAAACGCCAATGTGCCCGCACTTGGTGTGCATCGATCAGTTTCAGTGAACCCACCCCGGCATGATCGCCAAGCTGGAGTTTGAGATCGGGGTCTTCAATGGGCCAGCTTGCTTCGGGCTCTTGGTCGGCGGCGCGTAATGTGAATGCCTGGGGAGAGAGGATCAATTCCCGTGACGAAAATTTCAGGTCAGGAGAGAGGTCCAGCGGCAGACTCGCTAAGGTGGGCGCTAAGAGGGGTAAGTCAGGCGCGTCGATCACGGTTCGGGTTCCTGGGAAAAGTCTCTTTATTTCATCGGGTTTCCCGAAATTGTGTTGCGGGGAACGATGGCTTGACGGACTTATTTTGACGAGTAAATGAAGAAAGGAATATCTTATACGGCGATGAATGGATTGTATGTAGTCGGCGACTTTCGCCATGACCCATTTGTCGTCAGGTGTAGCGGCTTTCCGCATTGATGATCCGGGGTATTGTGCACCCGGTTGATACCGGATTTCAGGGTGGGTACAGACTGGATTGTCCCCACCCTGTTTATGTTGGGCTGCAAGAATTGCAGAAAAACTGGCTTGTAGGATGGATGTGTGGCGAAAACGATCGAGTTTCTGAATTTTTTATCCCTCCGTGGACCGAGTATCTGGACCTATTACCCGGTTCTTGAGGTATGGGTCGATATCGGTGATCTGGAAGACTGCCCCTCGAATACCGTCCCCGGTCTGTACGACCGGCTGGTGCAACTGCTGCCGGGACTGGTTGAGCACCGTTGCAGTTACGGGGAACGGGGCGGATTTCTCAAACGTCTGGAAGAAGGGACGTGGCCGGCGCATATCATGGAGCATGTCACGCTTGAGTTATTGACCCTGATCGGCTTGCCAGGCGGATTCGGTAAGGCGCGGGAAACGCCGATCCGTGGCGTCTACAAGGTGGTCGTGAGTGCCTGGGAAGAGGACGTGACCCGCCAGGCCCTTCACACCGCTCGAGATTTGTTGCTGGCGGCCATCGAGGATCGTCCGTTCGATTTGACAGCCGCGCTTGAGGCGCTGCATGAACTCAAGGACGAACGGTATCTCGGCCCCAGTACGGCGAGCATCGTCGATGCCGCGATGAGCCGCAAGATCCCCTCGATTCGCTTGAGTAATTGCAGCCTTGTGCAGCTCGGTTATGGCGCTGCCCGGCGCATGATCTGGACGGCGGAGACGGATCGGACCAGTGCCATTGCCGAAGGGATTTCCCGCGACAAGGATTTAACGAAAACGCTATTGCAGTCTTGTGGGATTCCCGTACCGGAAGGTCGTCGGGTCGAGAGTGCCGAAGATGCCTGGGCGGCGGCTCAGGACTTGGGTATGCCGGTCGTGATCAAGCCGGAGGATGGCAATCATGGCCGAGGAGTGTTTACCAATCTGTCGACGGAGGCCGAAATCTCGAATGCCTACGCCGTGGCGGTTGACGAAGGCAGTGGCGTGCTCATCGAGCGGTTCGTTCCTGGGGTTGAGCATCGGGTTCTGGTCGTCGGTGGGCGCGTTGCTGCTGCTGCGCGTGGCGAAGAAGCTGCTGTGACGGGCGATGGCCGTTCCACTGTTCAGGAATTGATCGAGTCACAGCTCAACAGCGATCCGCGTCGGGGCACCACCGAAAACCACCCGCTGAATCCGGTTCGTCTTGATTCTGCAGCGCGTTTGGAATTGGAACGTTTGGGGCTGACCGGAGACTCTGTGCCGGTCGACGGTCAGCGGGTACTGATCTCCCGGCATGGCAATGTCGCCCACGACTGTACGGCGCTGGTTCATCCATCGGTGGCCGCGCATTGCGTGCTGGCCGCGCGCGTCGTGGGTCTGGATATCGCCGGTATCGATCTGGTCACGCCGGATATCGGCCAACCGCTACGTGCGGTGAATGGGGCGCTGATTGAGGTGAATGCCGGGCCGGGGCTGCTGATGCACCTCAAGCCGGCCAGTGGCGAGTCGGCACCTGTCGGGCACGCAATCATCGAGCATCTGTTCGGGCCCGAAGAGACCGGGCGGATTCCCATTGTCGGAATTACGGGCAGTGCGCATAAAACGGCCTGCGCCCATGTGTTGAATCACTTCCTGCGCTTGGTTGGCCGTACGGTGGGCATGGCTTCCAGTCGGGGGTTGTTCGTGAAGAATCGCTGCATCGCGGCGGGCAATCAGGCCAATCGCGTGGCGGCGAACCGCTTGCTGATCAACAACACGGTTGAAGTGGCCATCGTCGAGAACGATAGCCGGGTGATCCTGAGCGAAGGTCTGGCTTATGACCGGTGTTCGGTCGGTGTGGTTACGTCAATTGATGTGGCCAAACATATCGGTCCGTTTCACATCGACACCCCCGAAAAGGTGTTCAGCGTATTCCGGACCCAGATCGACGTGGTGCTGCCCAGTGGGGTGGGTGTCCTGAATGCCGACGAGCCGATGATTGTCGATATGGCGGAACTCTGCGATGGCGAGGTGCTGTTCTTTACGCAGGATACGGCATCGCCCGTGGTCGCGGCCCACCGCGAACAGGGGGGGCGGGCCGTCATTCTGCAGGCGGGCGAATGCCAATTCGTGCAGGGTGCTGCGGAGGTCGGTCGGCTGGTTCTTCCGGCTTCGGACCTACCCGCATTGGCATTGTTGGCCGCTCTGGCGACCGGCTGGGCATTCGATCTGAATATCGATCTCATGCGGGCCGGGTTTGATACGTTATCTGATGTACTTCCACCTGCGGCCCTGGGTTAAGTGATTTGATCCCGCCCTTTCGATACATGGTTTTTTAGGAAAACGAACATGGAAATTACGCGTGTACGCGCGCTGCGCGGGCCGAATCTCTGGTCGCGCCATACGTCTCTTCAGGCCAGCGTGGTCTGTTCGCCGGGCGAATGTGATATCAGTGAACTACCCGAGTTTGAGGCGCGTCTTCGCGCACGATTTCCCCAGGTAGGGAATTTGCAGGCCATCGGCCAGAACCAATTGATTTCACTGGCCCAGGTGCTGGAACACAGTTGTCTGGCCTTGCAGGCGCAGGTCGGTTGTCCGGTCACGTTCAGTCGCACCGTACCGAGTCGTGAGGCTGGTGTGTTTCAGGTCATCGTCGAATATACCGAGGAGGCCGTGGGTCGACTGGCATTGCAGTTGGCGGAATCTTTGATTAATGCGAGCTTGCAGAATACGGATTTCGACCTGTCGGCGGCACACGAAACGTTGCAGAGCCTGGATGAAGACGAGCGTCTGGGGCCGAGTACGGGTTCGATCGTGCAGGCGGCGGTCGCTCGGAGTATCCCCTTCCGGCGGTTGACGTCGGGTAGCCTCGTTCAGCTGGGTTGGGGGCGGAAACAGCATCGGATTCAGGCCGCTGAAATCGATCGAACCAGTGCCATTGGTGAATCCATTGCCCAGGACAAACAGCTGACCAAGGCCCTGTTGCGGGCCGCCGGTATTCCGGTTCCAACCGGACGAGTGGTCTCCAGCGCTACGGATGCCTGGGCGGCGGCCCAAGAGATCGGACTGCCGGTGGTGGTGAAACCCCGAGACGGTAATCAGGGTCGGGGCGTGGTCGTGAATATTTCGAATGAGGAACAGTTGCACCGTGCCTATGCCAGCGCGCGCGAGGAAAGCCGGGATGTGATGGTCGAGCGCTTCATGCCGGGTTATGACTTCCGGGTGCTGGTGGTCGGCAATCAGGTGGTTGCGGCCGCCCGGCGCGATCCGCCGATGGTGATTGGCGATGGGGTATCTACCGTCGCGCAACTGGTGGATCAGGTCAATGCCGATCCACGCCGGGGCGGTGGGCACGCGCACGCGCTGACGCGGATTCGTCTCGACGATATCGCTATCGTGACGCTGGAGGCGCAGGGCTATCACCTGGATTTTGTGCCGGATATCGGTGTTCAGGTGATTTTGCGCAATAACGGCAATCTGTCCACGGGGGGCTCGGCCACTGACGTGACGGATGATCTGCATCCGGATCTGGCGGCCCGCGCGGTGGATGCAGCCCGGATGATCGGTCTTGACGTCTGCGGCGTGGATCTCGTGTGTGAGAACGTGAACCAGTCGTTGGAGGATCAGCACGGCGGTGTCGTTGAGCTGAATGCGGCGCCTGGGCTGCGTATGCACCTTCAGCCTTCCTACGGCAAGCCGCGTGCGGTCGGCGAAGCGATCATCGCAGAGCTTTACCCGGCGGGCGAAGACGGCCGGATTCCGATTGTGGCCGTTTCAGGCACCAACGGTAAGACAACGACTACCCGTTTGATCGGCCATCTGCTCGCCCAGTCCGGGCAACGTGTGGGCATCACCACGACCGATGGTGTGTATATCGATGGCGAACGGATCGATGCGGACGACTGTGCCGGTCCGATCAGCGCCCGTAACGTGCTGCTTCATCCGTATGTGGATGCCGCCGTGTTCGAAACCGCGCGTGGGGGGATTCTGCGGCAAGGCCTGGCGTTCGACCGTTGCGATGTGGCGGTGGTGACCAATGTGGGACTCGGCGATCATCTGGGGATAGCAGACATTCATTCTGTGGAGGATTTGGCGGCGGTCAAACAGGTCGTTGTCGACAACGTGGCACCGCAGGGAATGGCCGTGCTGAACGCGACCGACCCCATCGTGGCCCGCATGGCGGATTCATGCCCGAGTGCGGTGACCTTCTTCGCGCTGGACAAACAGCTGCCGTTGCTTGTCGCCCGCCGCGAACGGGGTGATCGGGTGATCTATGTGGATGGGCCGGATATTGTGGCCGAGCAAGGGCCGTTTCAGTGGCGTATGCCGCTTAAGCGGATACCGCTGACGCTGTCTGGCAAGGTCGATTTTCAGATCGAGAACGTCATGGCGGCCGTTGGCGCGGTCTGGGGGCTCAATCTGGATTGGGCGGTCGTCGAACGCGGACTGGTCAGTTTTTCCGGCGACGCCACGATGGCGCCGGGGCGGTTCAATCTGTTTGATTATCGAGGCGCAACGGTCATTGCCGACTATGGCCATAACAGCGATGCGATTCTGGCGCTCTGCCGTGCTGTGCAGAACATGCCCGCCCGGCAACGTCTGGTCGTGATCAGTGGTGCTGGTGATCGACGTGATGAGGATATCCGCCAGCAGACGCAGATTTTGGGCGACGTGTTCGATCAAGTCCTGCTCTACCAGGATGCCTGCCAGCGTGGGCGGGCCGATGGCGAGGTCATCGCGTTGTTGCGGGAAGGGCTGGCCGGTGCGCAGCGCACGACCTACATCGAAGAAATCCAGGGTGAGTTTGTCGCCATCGATCAGGCGTTGGCGCGGCTAGAGCCGGGGGATGTCTGCCTGATTCTGATCGATCAGGTCGATGCAGCCCTGGCGCATCTAGCCGAGCGCACGGCAGCGGAAAAAACACCGCTCGCTGGTTGATATCTCAATCGGCAGATGGGGCGTCGTCCGCGAGCTTGTTGCGTAAAAACCGGTGAAAGTGCTGCATGCCTTCTTCCAGCGGAAGCTGGTAGGGGCCGGTCTCGTTCTTGCCCGCGCGATAGAGCGCTTTCCGACCTTGCTGCATCTTTACGCAGATGACTTCATCCTCAAGCCCCGTTTCATGGTAGGCGGCCTGCTGTGCATCAATCAGGCCGCGCTGATGCGCGACAATGTCCGCCGGGTAGTAAAATTCCACAATGTTTTGGGTCGATTCAACGCCCTGCGGGATGAGCGAAGAGATGACCAGCACTTCGGGGTACCACTCGATCATCAGGCCGGGATAGTAGGTAAACCAGACCGCACCAAAGGGGTAGGGCACGCCATCGGGGCGATGCGCCTTCAACGCTTCCTGCCAGGCCTTGTAGGGGGCAGAACCGGTTTTATGCTGCAGGTCGAGCGGATTCAGGCTGACTGTTTGTACCGACCACCATTCCCCATATTGCCAGTTCAGGTCATCGCAGCTGACGAACTGGCGTAAGCCGGGATGAATCGGCCCGACGTGATAATCCTCCAGATACACCTCGATGAAGGTTTTCCAGTTGATCGGGTAGAGGGTGGATTCGACCCGGTCCAGCCGATATCCGGAAAAATCCAGTTCTCTGGCCGCATTCATGCTTGCCAGATCGGCCGATACGTCGCGCGGGCCGGCAAACAGCAGCCCCTGCCAATTTTTCAGGCCGGTTCGTTCCAGGTCGAGGCAGGGCTTTTCACTGAATTTTGGTGCGGCGATCAGTTGGCCGTGGTGGTCGTACGTCCAGCGATGCAGCGGACAGGTAACCCGTTGATGGGGTAGCCTGCCCTGACCCTCGAGCATCAGGGCCTGACGATGTCGGCAAATATTGCTGAGCAGGCTGATGGTTTGCCCGGTGTTGACCAGCATCTTTGCCTGATCGAAACGCGCCAGGGTGTGGTAGTTCCCCGGTTCGGGCGTCATCAGTTCGTGCCCGATGTAGCCCGGCCCATTGGCGAACAAGCGGTCCAGTTCCCGCTGATAAATGAGGGGGTCGAAGTACCAGTCGATCGGTAATTGCGGGGCATCGGTCAGGGCGATGTCGGATGGTGCGCAGCAGGCGGGCATGAATGGCAGCCTAAAATCGTCGGGCAATCAGTACGGCATTGCTGCCACCGAAAGCGAACGAGTTGGAGAGTATGGTATCGACGGTCTGTTCTCGCGCACCTTCGGCCACCATGTCGATGCCCAGCGTTTCATCCGGTACGCGGCAGTGGGCAGTGGGCGGAATCCGATTTTGGCGGATGGCAAGAATACCAATCGCCAGTTCGACAGCCCCGCCGGCGCCCATCAAATGGCCATGTACAGCCTTGGTCGCGCTGACGGGAATGCTGTGAATGTCGGCGCCGAACACGGTGCGGAGCGTTTCGGCTTCCACCGCATCGCCGGCAAGGGTGCCCGTGCCATGGGCATTGATGTAGTCGATTGACGCGGGTTCCATGCCCGCATCCTGGAGCGCATTTTGAACGGCACGTTGTTGCCCTTCGGTCGTGGGGTGTGTGATGTGTGTGGCATCGCAGCTGGCGCCATAACCCACGATTTCCGCCAGAATGGGTGCGTTGCGCGCTTGTGCCGATTCGAGGCTTTCCAGCACCATGAAGCCGCTGCCTTCACCCATGACGAGGCCATTGCGATCGCTTGAAAAGGGTCGGCAGGACGAACCGACGGGATCTGCGGGTGGGGCCACGGCGCGCAGGGCATGCCAGGCATGCAGTACGCCATAGGTGAGCAGCGCTTCACTGCCGCCCGCGAGAATCCGTTCGCTGTAGCCATGCCGAATGGCGCGCATCGCTTCGCCGATGGCGGTGGCGGATGACGCGCAGGCAATGGCAAAGGTATTGTTTGCGCCCCCCATCCCAAAGCGGATGGCGAGCTCCGAGGCTGGGGCGTTGTGAATGCCGCGGGGCAGGGTCATTGGAGAGACACGGTCTTTATGCTCGGCGTAGAGACGATGGTAGGACTGATCCATCGTGCTGCTGGGGCCGGCGCCGGTGCCGAGATAGACGCCGGTTTCCTGGAGCAGATCCGGTCGATCGAGCAGCTTTGCCTCCTCGAGGGCGAGGCGGCCAGCGGTGAGGGCAAGTTGGGTTACCCGATCGTGAACGGCGGTTTTCGGGTCGTTGTCGATGCCATCCTCGATCCAGGCAGCGATGGTGATCGGGGGCGCGGGATTCATCTCGGGGAGTGTGCGAATCCCGCTATCTGCCGCACAAACCCGATCGAAAAATCGTCCCGGCCAGGTGCCCAGGGCGGAAACAACACCCATACCGGTGATGACGACACGATGAAAATCGGACATGACCCGGTTATGCCTGTGCCAGCTTGGCGTGAACCTCGTCAAAGACATCGCCCAGTGTTTTGGGTGGGGTTCCGGTCTGTTCGAAGCGAATTCCGAATTGATCTTCGATCTGGAACATGAACTCGATGGTGGACAGTGAGTCCAGACCGATTTCTTCCAGTGTGGTGTCCCGAGTCAAACCCTCCCGTGCTACCGGGACTTCCTTGATGAGCAGCACATAGAGTTGTTCTTCGATATCGTTCATGACGTGGTTCCTTCGAGCGGGATCGGGATGGCAAGTGGGGTCATAGCGGGTGGACTCAGGTAGAACCGCAGAAAATGTGTGACGAGTTTAGCAACCGCTTCACGCTCGTAATCAAGCGTAACCATATGGTAACTATTGGCCAATTTGACCAGTTGGACATGGTGGCTGCTCACCTTGCGCTGGACTTCATAGGCACTGCGGATATGGGCAATGTCATCTTCCAGGGCATGAATGATCAGAACCGGCGCCACGATCTGTTTCAAATGGTGCCGGGTATGACTCATCAGGCGTGCGGCTTCGTGCAGGGCCGGCAAGGAGAGTGCCGAGGCACCGACGGCCGTGATGGGCTCTGCGGCGACCTGTCGCTCGATCCATTCACGCAGACGGGTGTTCTTCAAGCCGAAGGGGGAAGATTCCCGGATGACCATGCGATGCCGCAGTGGCGTGAAGTAGCCCAGCGGGCTCAGAAAGCGGTACCAGGGAGTGTTCCAACCGTCGTAATGCAGGGTTGTTGATAACGGAATGACCGCCGCGACCCGATCGCCGCGTTCGGCCGCGACCGCAAGCGCCATTGTGGCACCCATGCTCAGTCCACATACGGCGACCTGAGGATATTGATCTGCGAGACGATCGAAGCATGCGACGGCCTGGGAAAGCCAGTCCTGCCAATCGCCAACCGCAGGATCAGCGGCAAAACCATAACCGACAAGCTGGGGGGCATCGACCGTGAATCCGGCGCCATGCAGCACCTTGAGTAACGGCTGAAGCTCCAAGGGTGTACTTCTGAGGCCGGAAAAAACCAGTACGGCAAAGTCATTGCCAGCGAAAAATTTGCCAAGGGCGGGGGGCGTTGTCATGTCGTGGCTAGGATCTTTAATTCTACGTGAAGTGGCGCGGTGTTTGTGGCGTGGGGCGGCAGTTAAACGTTCTGTGTAAACGCACTGTGTTAAGCGTCAATTGTATCTGAAGTAAATTATTTGCCTATCTTGATTTAGAGATGAGACAGATGGAGGCGCAATTAGTTTTACTGCATTGCATGAAAAAATCCTGAATAGGTAAATGGGCCTTTTTTAACGCTCGGTTGATGAGGCGACTCAGGTAATCGATTGGCGGGATGATGGGGTGTCGGCCGAACACCCCGAGGGCGTAACTCATTTTTGGTTGGTGGCGGGTGTCAATACCTGTGGGCTTGTTATGCCGTCCCGCTTTCGTTTTTCATTTCACGTTGGGCATGTTTCGCCAACCAGGCAATCAGGTTTTGGTTGGCAACCCGGTTTTCCTGCGAGCCATGTATTGCCTGGTGCCACCGTGCGGCTTCGCCCTGCGCATGGCCCTGTGCGGTTAGAAACTGATTGAGCGGGCAGTCGTCCAGTTTCAGCGGGTGAGTCTTGTGGCCGGTGTGTATCAGCCACCAGTGGTAGGCCAGTGCCCCCAGGAATGTTCTTAAACCCGTATCGGCCGGGCGTGGTGGGCATCGCTGAAGCCAGGGGAGGATTTCCTCGGGCGGCATCGGGTGCGCAAGCGCGAAGCCCTGTCCGAAATGGGCGCCCAGAACAGATACGGCTTCGATGACGCCGGCATCTTCCAGTCCCTCGACGATGACTGTCTGGTCGAAATCATTGCCCATCTGGATGATGGCCGCGATCAGACTCATGGTTTGTACGGGGTTAGTCCGAATTTCGGCCACGAGGCTCTGGTCGATCTTGATGATGTTGAATGGCAGGGAGGCCAGACGGTGAAGGCTGCTATATCCCGAACCCAGATCGTCCATGGCCAGGGGAACACCCAATGCGACCAGTTTCTGGATGGCTGAGTCTTGGACGTATTGGTCGATCCCCTGGGTTTCCAGAATTTCCAGGGTCAACCGGGCGGGCTGGATGCCATGTTTGCTCAGGGCCGTTTCGATCCAGTGGCAGCAGTTCGGGTCGAGCAGGGTGCCGGGCGACAGATTGACGGACAGCCCCAGTTCGACACCCGCCTGATCCCAATGCGACAACCAGGGAAGGGCTTGATCCAGGACCAGACAGAACAATCGGTCGAGTTCAGTATCTCCCAACAGAGGCAAAAACTCACCGGGTGGGATTATCGTCCCATCCGGGCGTTTCAATCGGGCGAGCGCTTCGACCTTGATTAGGGCGCCAGTGCGCAAATCAACAATTGGTTGCATGTGGACACAAAGTCCACCGGAGAACAGTTCCTCGCGGTAGTTCTGCGACAATTGCTGACTGATGACGGGGCCAGGGTTATTGCACAGAAGCCAGGCCTGGCTCAAACGCAATTGCAGATTGCGGACAAATTGCTGCATCCAGACCGTTTCGAATTGATTCGGGTACTGCCCATACAGACTGAGTGCCGCGTTCAATCGCCCGTTGCCGCTCATGATGGGTAGGGACAAGGTCGAGGTGATGTTCAGCTCCCGCGCCAATTCGTGCCATTCGGCATAGCGGTCATCCTGCAATATATTGGGCGTGCTCTGGATGTTCAACGTCCGCCAAGCAAGGGAGGTCAAACTACGGCCACGTGGGGTCACCGGATCGGTGTTGATCTGGCGTCCTGGTGCGCTTACAGCGGATGCAAGCAGACTGCCTTTGTGACCGGCGCTGCTCTCGACTGTAAAAACGCCTTCGGTGTCCGGCCGCATCAGCAGAACGGCTTGAATGCCCGGTAGTGTGCCCAGTCGTTCGATTTCCTGCACTTTGACATCGGCCCACAGGCTTCCTGCCACGGGCAATGGATGGGTCAGCAGGTCGAAGTGATCCTGGATCGTGGTGCCGCCCGCCTGCAACTGGGCCAGAATGTCGTCCTGGATACGCGCCTCACTGGCCACGAGAATGTGATAACGCTCCCGGCCATTCAGCGGCGATTGATTCAGATAGTCATTGAGCAGCTTGCGGTACAGGTTCATCGATTGCATGAGCAAGGGGCTGTTGACCCCGACAAGTGCGTGGGTTGCGCCAATGTGTTGGGCGCGCTCGGTGATCTGTTTCCGGGTTGTTTCCGGGTTAAGGAGAAAACAGAGGTGTTTTGATTGAGTGGCGATCAGACGTGGAAAGGCGGATGCTTCGAGTGTGCCCAGTATTTTTTGCGCCACGGGGTTGTTGCCCAGCTCCGCATAGAATTTTCGTATAAAGGGCTCGGCCTGATCATGAAGATAGGTCGTGCATTGCACCATCAGTGCCTGGCTTTCCGGGGAGTAGGCATCGAAATAATGCTCCTTATCCTGGGGGACAACCGCGTCATGAATGATTCGCCACCATTTCGTGCGCGTGGCCTTGTTCATTTTTGCGGTATAGAGCGCAGCATCTGCCTGTCGCAGCAAACCATCTCCCTGTTCGCCATCGGCAGGGTAGAAGGCGATCCCGATACTCATTCCGATCTTGGCATATTTTTGTGAGGCCACCTCGAACGGTGTCTCAACAGCTTGATGGAGGCGGTCCAGGGCGATTTCCAGCTGGGGTATGAGCCGGTCTTCCACGAGGTCCTCCAGCACGATCACGAATTCATCCCCGCCCAGCCGGGCCAGCAAATCCTGTTTGCGTAACCGGGACTGGAGCCGAGCGGCCAGTTCACGCAGCAGCGTGTCGCCGCCTTCGTGGCCGAAGTTGTCATTGACGGGCTTGAAGTCGTCAAGGTCCAGCATGCCGACCGCGACGACCGTACTATTGCGTTGGGCGCGTGCGATTGCGCGTGGCAAGTGCTGTTCGAGCGCCCTGCGATTCGGCAGGCCGGTCAAGGTGTCGTGTAAAGCCTGGTAGGCGATTTCCTGCTTGGCCTTGTGCAGGGCGGTG
>Ga0307375_10002047_pt1 | contig 21134 bp, 34 predicted proteins | sample TR1MG_FD_202531 | JGI IMG/M metagenome (GOLD analysis project Ga0307375, IMG submission 202531) | Soil microbial communities from Risofladan, Vaasa, Finland - TR-1 | ecosystem: Environmental > Terrestrial > Soil > Coastal area > Acid sulfate soil | place: Finland: Risofladan, Vaasa | collected...
CTTCAGAAGTGTATTCTAAAAATGGTTTTAGTAAAACAACACCAGCACTATTAATCACAACATCAATGCGCTTCCATGCCAGTAAAAAATTAGATATTACAGCTTTAATATCCTGTTCATTGGTGATGTCGCATGGCATTGATTTAAATTTATCTTCCTGAATTATTTTGGCTGTTTTACTACACACGTAAATATTATGCTTGTCTTTTAAAGCGTCTGCTATTTCTTTTCCAATACCCTTTGTTCCACCAAAAATTAGTATGTTCATTTTTTCCACCATATTGAATATATGTTTTTTATAATATTCCAATCTATTCTGTCACATATGACCCAACACATCCAAATAGGCAACATCATAATCATAAGAAGAAGGAGTAGAAATATAATCACTATTAATACAATTATCTGATTAAAGTCCATCATTACCTTTCTAAAGCATCTCCACGATGCCACAGGTTAACGTTTCTACAGGGCAAATTTCAATTATAACAGTTAAAGACGGCTCGATGTATGCCCTAAATATGCTCTTTTTCTCTAACCAGTTGCTACTCTAATAGTTATGCCGATTTTCAGGATTTTCAAGCTTTTCGATGATTTCTTCAATTCCTATCTGCTTAACATCGGCTAAAACTTGGTCAATTGAAACAGCAAAGGTTTGAGCAATTAAGATACAGATTCGTTTTTGTAGCGTTTCATTTCTTATCATTAGATTCCTTTTTTTGGCTTCCAATAATCTTTGCTAAATTAACAACAAGACGTTCTTCGTGTAGGGCTAAATTTTTCATAACCCTTTTAATATTTATTTTTTCGTGTAGTTGAATTCTTGTTAACAGCTTATCTAATCTTGTTGAGGCTGGGGTAAAAAGAATATGAAGTAATTCGTGAAGTATTGAATCTTCTAATTCATCAATTTTTTTATTACGCTTTGGATTAATTACTATATGAAATTTTTTAGTTTCATATACATAAGTAACTTCGCCAAACGCATTAAGTTTATCATCGACACTTATACGTACATGCCAAGAATTAGGTATTTTTAAAAGTTTTTTATAACGATAAAATATCTTTTTAATTGTAGCTCTGTATTCAGGAGTTATCATTATTGTGCCTTATTAAAAGGTTGTAAAATTGCACGTATTTCTTTTCGAGCATCTTCTTGATTAATTTGCGAACCATCATCTATCATTTTGAAAAATGTAGAATAATCAATTTTTGGAAAAACATTAATTCTACTTAAAGGTGATACATTATAAATATTAACGTTGTCCATTTCGACTTCAAATGGTTTCCAGAGTTTATTTAAATTTTCATCATCTTTATTATAAAAGTCGCTATTATATTTACCATGTTCATTTTTACCTACGCCTGTGCATGGTTTGCCTTCATAATCTCTAAATTGCCCTGCATTTGGTATACCCTGATAGAAATGAGTACGCCCATTTATTTCACCGCAATCAAAACCTAAAAGAAATATTTCTTTAAACCCTAATTGGATTGCTAAATTAAGAGCAAACGCACCAGTTAAAACACCAGAATATATTCCTTCTTTTAAACTTTCTTTACCATGATAATGTCCACTGGTCTGTAAAAGAATTAAACCTTCGTGCTTTGGACAGGGTAAAGCTCCGTCTATTTTATTATTAATATGTGTATCATATCGACCAATAACTAATGGATGTTTTTTAAATAAATCAAATCTATCTCGATAACAAGTCCAATCGCCAAACATGGCAACTGTTGATTCGAAAAACTTTATATTATCATTAATAGAAAAACTCACCTCTTTTTCATAAATAGGCAATCTCTTCATTGCTTCTGAAATTGAAGACCCACTAGCTAATATAATACATCTATTTAGCATCTGCTGGCTTTTCCTTTGATACCTGAACATTAGGGTTAATCTTGACCGCCCCTGGCTTCGGTGGGTTTAATCTTTGATGAATGTTTTTAAGTACCCAATCAATTTTTTGAGAATAATAATTAACTAATTCTGGACTAAATTTCCCATCACCATTTAATTCTTTTTCAAATCGTCTTCGTTGATGGCGATTCATATCATTTCCTCTACGCTTTAAATCTTCCTGAATAAATTTTGTGAATTCAGAGCCAGCTTTAATTAGCCTATAGTACATCTGCTGTTTTTTAAGCTCTTCCCTTTGTTTAACTTCATTTTGCTTGTTTTCTAAATACACTTTAATTTTTTTAAACATCTATATCTCCTTTATTGAACTGAATCTTGTAGATAATTAATATTTCCAAAAGCAACTAAATTTACATAACAAGGATTATTATAATAATCGCCAACTAAAAAAATTGGAACATTACGACATCCACAATAGTCTTCGTGACTATAAATATATTTATAGTCTTGTTTAGACAATCCATTCTCTTTTAACCAATTGTCGGCTTGTTTAACATCTCCAGCAATAATTAATCCACTAACCATTAGACCACCTGTAGTTTAGTTATATCATTTTCTTTTGTTACGTTCCAGATATTATTTGAATAACTCGCTAATACAGTTGAGTGGTCGATAACAAAAATAGATTTGTTTCTGCCTTCCTCGTTTAATAATTCGGCAACGCTATCTCGAAATTTTTCATCTGTATAGCAGAATAGTTCATCTAAAACCATAACGCCTAATATTCCGTTTTTAACGCCATACTTATTGCTTATCCATTTATTTAATCCAAAACAAAGTGGTAAATTTGCCCTAGTCTTTTCACCACCAGAAAGCGAAGAATAATTAATAGTCTTGTCTTTATAAATAACCTGTAATCCTAACTTGTTTCTTTCTAATCCACTTTTTATCTTTGATGTTGGAGAGAACTCAACAAGAAATTCTCCTCTACTTACTTCATAACAATAGTGTTTTATTGTTTCGTTTATTTCGTTAACAAATCTATCTAAAAGTAATGGGCGTATACCTTTATTGCTAAAAGCATTAACCCAAAATTCATAAATTGTTTTATTTTTATTTAAAGAATAAGTTTTTGTTTGTAGGTCTATAAATTTCTGTCCTAAAACTAATATTTCATCCTCTATTGCTTTCTTCTGCAATAGTTTATCATTTATGTTAATGTTCTTTAACTGGTTAACTAAAGTTAACTCTCGTTGGTTAACCAAGGTTAACTGTTTTGAAAGATTAGTCTTATTTGCTTCGGCTTCGATTTGTATTTTTAAGGCATTATTTCTTTCATTTTGTTTCTCTTTAATTCTTAACTCAAATTCTTTCCGCATATGTTCATAGTTATAAATAAGTTCATTTTGTTCAGCTTCTTGGTCATATAAAGAATCAAGTTGTTTATCTAATTCAGCAGTATTGCCTTTAATAGATTCAACTAATTTAATAACTTCACTATGTTCATTGGCTAAATATTCGTCTAATTTATCAGCAGATATAATCGCACCACAATATGAGCATTTATTTTCTTGTAAAGATTTAATAATCGCTTCATGCTTTAATATATTTTCTTCAGTTGATAAATTAAACGCTTCAATTGTAATTTTTTCTTTTTCAATTTTATTCTGTTCTTGAATCACTTTCGCTAATTGTGCGTTTGATTCTAGCTCCTTTTTTTCCATTTCAGTTTTCTTAATATCTAATTCTAAAATCTCTTTATCCAAGTCTTCGGTTGATATTGCTGGAATAATTATATTACCTAACGCTTTACCAACCTCATCTATCTGTATGGTAACTTTTTCATGTTCTTCTTTTAATGAATCTTCAATCTTTTGTAAATCAACAATTTGGTCATTTAAATTTTTAAATTGCTCTTCATTCTTCCAAATGCTATTTTTTAAATTTACGCTACTATCTTCTTCTAATCCTATTTGTAGTGTAAGCTCCTTAATTTTTTCTCCCATTAATTTATAGAGAGAATCGTAGGTTTCAAACCCAAGCAAGTTCGTTACAAGATTTGTGGTGTCTGCATCTCCTAATTGAGCTAAAGTTAACAACTGCTCCTGACTAAAATAACAGGCTGCTAAATATGTACTCTTATTGAACCCAAGGATATTATTTTCAAGAAACTCTTGTGATTGGGTCTTGGTCATTCCATCAACTAAATTTTTTTCATCACACCAAATTTCTAATCCCTTTTTAGAGCTTCGAACAATCTTATAAAAGCATTTATCATCCACCAGTTCCAATATGCCAATGGCTTCTTTTTGTTTGTCTGGTCTATCTCTAACCACTTCTGATTTTGATAAGTTCTTTGTTGTTTCTTCAAATAGAATCCAGTATATTCCTTCTCCAGTAATTGAGGTCTTGCCTGTTCCATTTTCTCCAAGCACTAACCAGAACCCATTCTTGAGTTCAATCGTAATTTCTTTAACGGAAAGAAAATCTTTTAAATATATGTTTCTAATTCTTCCATTGAAAAAGGTTTTACTTTCTTGTGTTTTTTCTGTTATATCTTTCTGAATTAAGTCTAAATATTCCTGTGGTTTTTGTTCTTTATCTAACCACTCAACAAGAATATCCTGAAAGGAAGATGATTTAATTCTTTCCTCAAACTTTGCTTCTTCTTTAGTTTCTAATTTTTCAAGACGCTTTAATTCAGGATAATTAAGTTTATGAAAAGTAACTGTCCATGTTTCAGAATCAATAATCCAGCATCCTCTATCTTCATCAACATCGTTCATTGTTAATTGAAGAGGAGAGCCTATTACATAACACATTGGAGATAACTTGCGTGTTGTATGGTCATGCCCAAACATAACAATCCTATTGTTTTTTGCAAGTTTTTTCCAATTAACCCCTTCCATATGAAATTTATGTTTATTAACTAAATCTGGTTGAGCATGAACGACCACAATATCAAACCCTTTATATTTTTCTACATCATCAATGTCGTCATAATCAATAAGCCGAATTGATGGCTTCATGGTAAGCAATTCTCTATCTCTTTCGCTTCTATTTTGAAATGGAGATAAAGCACTGTGCCAAATAGAGCAATCCTTTCTAATTATTTGGTCGTGATTTCCTTCGGTTGCATAAAATTTAATTCCGCATTTCTTAATTTCTTCAAAAAACCAATGAACCATATTCATAACTTCAATAGGAATATTACCTACTGAATGCACTAAATCTCCACCAAATAAAAGAATAGCTTCTTCTTGAATTGTAAGGTCGATAATTTGCTGTAAAACATTTTTTTGTGTTAGTAGTTTTTTAGAAAGGCGAGATTCTGCATCTATAGCTCCGCTATATGTATGAAGATGTATGTCTGAAAATACTATATATTTCAATTTTTCCATTCCTCTGTTATTAAAAAATTTAATCGAGTTACGATTTCTTCATTTGATATATTCGACAAATTTTCGTCTGATTTAATAAGGCTTGCTACTAATTCCCCAAATTTAATTTGTGGATATTTTTTATTATATTGATAAAACAAATCTAATAGTTGATAAAAATCATCCATCTTCTCTCCTCAAGTCTATTTTCTCTTGTTGTCTAGATTTCTTTCGTTTATCCTTTTGAATAATTGTAGCAGGTTTTCTAAACCACTTTTTACGAAGACGTTTATATACTTCAAGTTGGGTTATTATCTTTTTCATTATGTAATTCAACAATTTTTAATGGTTCTTTTATTTAATATATCCCCTTGTTTTTAATTCTAACCACAATTTTGCAAGTGCATTCGAAAGTTTTTCGTCTTTAAAAAATGTTTGTGTATGAATATAACTCACACAACATAATCTTCCTTTGGCGCATGGTTCCAGAACTAATCCATTTCCGTTTAAATTATCAGGTAATTCTTTTAAAATTTCATCTGAAATTGGAGCCGAACAATGATTACCTTTTTTAATGCCTGGGTTTTGATGTAAAAAGTAATAAAAAGTACCACAATAAAAATGCGCTTCAACCCACCAACACGATGATGTTTGAGGGAACCCTTTATTTTTTAATTCTTTGGCGATTTCTAAATCAACTGCATAATTTTCCAAAGCAAATTTCATTATTTTCTCCTTACAGATATTTCCAGCCATTTTTTTCAGCTTTTAATATAGTTCTATATATGATTTCTTTATCTGTCATTTCGTTCTCGATTTTTGTCCTAAATCCAATGGATAAAGGAAAGTTACAGGGCGATGCTCATTACATCCCCAAATTAATTGAACAGGTTCACTCTCTTCTGCTAATGTTTCGGCAAATTCGTCACCTGCGGTTAATGCTCCACCACGAATGATTGTGATTTTGCTTCTATCAAATGCACCCCAATGGTGAAAGTGTCCGTACACTAAAACATCAAACCTATGTTGTTTAGCCCAGCCTAAAAATTTAGCTTTTCCTGCTGATGTTTCAGATTGATTAGGGGCGATATGACGCATATGATAATTCCATCCCCTATTTACAAAATTTAAATAATCTAACTCTGAATAAACAATTTTTAAATTATTTGATTTTATAATATCTCTTGACCAAAAATCTAACATTAAATAAAGCATTAAATCCCAATTAGCATTTGGGTCTGTATTTTTTCCATTAATTCGTAACTCGCCATGATTTCCCTTTACACCATAAAATTCTACATTTAACTTTCTATCTAAAAGAGATAGAATAAGGGTCTGAATAGCTTCAGTTGCATACATAACTTGAAATGGCGGTGCAAACTCTGATACTGTGGCTTGTGTTGAAAATATGCCTAATCCATCACAAATATCACCAGTAGAAATAATCTTAACATCTTTAATTGGTGTTCCCTTAGAAATATATTTATCTATTAATTTTAATAATTCGTAGGTAAATTGTGCCGTCATTTTTTTGAACATGTTTACATCATAAATAACTTCGCCATATTCATTTTTAACTATTCTACCAACGTGCCAATCAGCAAGTTGGATATTTAATGTGTCACCCACTTTTTTACTAGACAATGGAAGTTTGGGATATGGTTTTGCTTTAGCCAGTTCATCTTTTAAATAATTAATCATTCCTGAATAATGCTCTAAATAATTAGGAGCCTTCTCTTCTACTTTAGGAATCGGCTGAACATTAACTAATCCATATCGACGTTTAGCATGGTCTATAGCATCAGGCGACACATGCATTTTTTTCGCTATGGCAAAATATGTATAGTTTGGATTTTCAAGATAAGCTTTTAGCAAAGATAATTTTTCTGGTGTCCATAATAGTTTTCCCATTATTTTTTACCTCTCTCTCGGTCACGTTGTTCTTTTCGTTTTTTAGCGGATGGTTTTATATAATATCTGCGTTCTTGAATTTCTTTAAGAAACCCTTCATTGTTAACTTGTTTTTTAAAGAGTTTTACAGCCTTATCAAATTCAATGTCCGTATTATCTCTAACAATAATTTTAATCATTCTTATATCCTTTTTAGATTATTCCAAATATTCTTAAAATAGCCAACATACCACCAACGCCACTTATAATATTTCCAACTGTACGAACAAACTCTAGTTTATGGTTATGAAGATTTAGCCATAATTCAAATTTGCCTCTAGGTTTATTTTTATAATACTTGTATACATTTTTTATTTTACCTTTTTTCATTGCTTACTCCTATAATATTCTTCAGCAGTTTTGTAATCGTGCTTCGCATAAAGTTGCTCTGCTTTTTCAGCTAATGCGAGATATTTAATGGCGTTGTCGGAATCACCTGCCTTTTCATATTCTTCAGCTTTTTCCATACATCGTTGGATTAAGGGTAGATGGGAAGTATCCATTATCCACCAGTGTCCGAATCAAACGCTATTTTCATTTTCTCATCTATAACAATATAGTGAGATTCTCGAAACGTTCCTGTTCCATAACATAAAGAACATGAATCGCCCTTTATAAATCCTTTTCCTTCGCATTTCCAGCAATGTTGAATTTCTGATTTATCAACAATGGCATATCGTTTATTCTTTTTCATCATCATTAAACCTCACAATTATTTCTGTTGGATGCTGTGCATTATCGAACCCAATATAAACTTGGCTTTCTAATACTTTGAAATCCTCTGTTCGATGAACCAACAACCATTTATTTAAACTACAAAATGTCGATGATTTTTGGTATATTTCAAAACCATTTAAAATAAAACTTTTAATAATTAATTCAAAAAGTTCATCGTAATCATTCATTATATAGTCCTAATTCTTCTAAAAATATTTTAATAGTTATACTATCTACACAAAGACTATGTGTTATTCTTACTTGAGGAAATCCTAAAAATCCAGAGTATCCTTCCAAAGCAAATACTAAGCCGACTAATTCCCCACTTGCACTAAATAAGCCTGAACCAGAATTACCGTAAATACAAGGGGCTTGAACTAATATAGATATACCAGTATAATTAGCAACCACACCTTCGGTATAAGAATATTTATTTCCAAGAGGATGTCCGACAATATAAACTGAATCTTGAACATTAGCCGTTGCTATTTTTGTAATTGGCGTTTTGTCTTTTAAAGGAACACTAATTTTAATAACCGCAAGGTCGTCATAACTATGATATTTAATAACTTCAGCTTTTTCTCTATAATCATTGTTCTCAACATACAAAGTGACCTTATCTTGATTGTTTCCAGCAACGTGGTTATTAGTAAGAATATATGTTTCGGTATCAGTTATTTTAACCACAACACCTGTTCCACTCCAGCATACACCATCATCACCAATTGGGTATGTTAATTTATTTTGGTCGATAGTTTTTCCAGAACAACCAATAATATATACAGTATGGGCTTTTAATTCTTCATATGTAGGCTTGCCTTGAGTTGCTTCAGATTGCGTTGGAGCAGAAACGTCGGCTCTATTTTGGTCAATAATATATCTATTCAATTGCCTAATATCTTCCAACTCATACGCCATTACTTCTAAAATATCAGACATAATATTAAGGCTTTGATTAGTTGCTTCATATAAAATAAATTGAGAATAAACTGTGTCTTGTAAATTAACAACGTCATTATTTAAATTAACAATATCACCCTTTAAATTTTGAGTATACAAAGTATTGCTAAACAGAACTAAAATTATAACTAAACTACAAATAATAGTAATGGCATTATTTTCAAGTATCTGACGAACCTTGCTCATAGTTAACTCACTTTGTTTTTAGTTATAGAGGAACACATTATATTGTATTCAAAAGAGCCATCAGTAATAGTGATAATTAATGTCGGCTTCTTTTTAATATTGGAAGACATTGATAAAATAGATTCTAACAAAGATTTTGTTAGACGAAATGAAGTTTGTCCTTTTTTAGAAGATTTATGAATAGTAAAATTATTATAACTGGCTGGAGAAATTTCTTCTGGTGGAATTCCAAATAAGTTTTCTCGTTTATTCTTTTTCATTAAAATCTCCTTTTGCAAACCTTTTTTGTTTCCTTCCGACGTTTATCTGGTGGCATTTGTTCTGATGAAACCATTTCAAGATTGTGCTTCTTCGATATTTCCCAAAGGGTCTTGCCAATCTCTTTAATGCCGTTTTTACTTCTTGTTTGAAAAACAGGCACAAGAAATTCTGAATTAAAAGCTATAGATTCTATCGACTTACCTGTTTCTGAATCAACCAACGTACAGATATTAACATATTCGTTGTCTTCATTTTTAGTTGGAAGAAGATTCAAATCCCAATAATGTCTTTTAGTAACCCAAATTAAAAAATTACTATCTGTGTTCATAATGCTCCTTTCTTATCTCACTTTAAGTATAGCATACCGATTTATGTTTTGTCAACCTTTCGAGGTCTTCCACGCTTTTTTTTCAATTGTGTATCCTCTTTAATTTCAATAGGTTCTGTAACTTCTGTATTTATTATTAAAGTTTCTTCATCTTCAGATTTAATTAAATCCTCGCATAAAATAAATGGGGTTAATTCTTTCCAGAGTTTTTCTAAGTCTAACTCTGTAATAGTTAACTTAGCAGTTTTGGCTTCGGCAATCGTACAGTATTTATCACCCTTGCCAACTTTGCCTATCTTAGTGTTTTTTATTAATCGTATAACACCCTCGTTACCATCAAAATATGCTTGGCTAATTTGCGCCTGAATACAATTAGATTTATAAGAAGAAAATGCGTTTACTTTATATTCGATAGAAATTAAATCCATGATTTCTGGTTTCTGCAAATATTCCTGAATAGTCGCTTCAAGAAATGATTTTGAAAATTTAGCTCTAGTATTTTTAATAATCTCTGGTTTTAAAATTTCCTCATAAATTTTTATTCCTAAGTGAGTAGCATTGTCCTTTTTAATTGGAAGCCCAACCAATTTAACCTGTGTTCCTTCTTCGTCTTTATAAATATAGGCATAATTTTTCTTTTTGCCTTTGCGTTCTAAAACTAAACGATTCTTTATTTTTTTATTCTTTCCATCTTCTCCAATAACAGGGGATTCCTCAAAAGGAAACATAATATATTCTAAATAATGCTCAATCGTAATATTAAAAGTGTCTACAGGAAATGGAACATTGTCCTTAATAACATCAATAATCTGATTCAAACAATCCTGTACATATTCTCTTGTGTTTATTTCTTTATTATCTGTCATAAAGAAAATACTGTCTGTATCACCATAAATAATAGTAAAGCCGAATTGCTCAACCATTTCTTTTGTCAATTGTTGAATTTGTTGACCCAGCCAGCAGCAATCCCATCCACAATTAGGTGTATGTATTTTTTCAAATAAAGGACTTCTAAAAATACCATATAGTCCATTTAAAAAAATCTTTAAAGTGTATACAAGAGGATTATCTTTATCGTGCTTTTTTAAATACATTCTTTCTTTTAATTTACTAAAAATATATTCCGATAATAAATGCCATTTCGAAACATCATAATATCCTCTTACTTGAAATACGTCATTGCCATGCCAAACTTTTTTACATGCATCTATTTTTTCTTCTGGAATTTCAGCAGGTAAGTTAAACATCGTAAACATGTGTGGATAGAGTGAACCGAAGTCTACACACCAAACTCCATAGGCTTCTTCAATTTGAGGGTCGAAAACATTACCGCCCATTTTTTCTTCTTTTACTTGCTTATCAGAATACGTTGGTTCTGTATTTATAATACGGCAAGCTGCTTTATAAGTTAAGGAAGCAATTGAGCTTTTTATCCACGATAAATCGTATATATATTTTTCATCAAGTAATTCTGCAAATGGCATCCAGTAATAATAAAGCTTTTCAAACATACTTTTAGTTGACATTATATCACTATAAAGATACTTCTTAATTTTTAAAATCTCTTCTTCTGTCCAGACATCTTTATGAAAGATTTTATAATCAATATCACCCTTGACATGTTCTAACTTCATTGTTTCAGCCATACACCTTAATGAGTTATTTTTAAACTTATAACCCATTATTTCACCACGATTCTTATAAGCATATCCCTTTCTATTTCGAAAATTAGATGTTCCAAAAATACACATGCAATCTACTTGAATATATCTTTTATATTCATTCATAAATCCATTATTCTTTAAGATAGGAATATCAAACTCTTCACTATTAAAACCGATTAATACATCATGCTCACTTAAAAGTTTAAGAATTTGATTAGCATCTGTTTGGGCGTTTAAATAATAGCCACTGTTGTATTTAAAAGAATAAAAACCTACCCATTTTACTTTCGCATTTGCTACATAGGTTTCGAAGTTGGTGCGGATATTAATCTCACTACCATCTGAATAAAGAGCAGATGTTTCAATATCGACCACTAATGCCGATGCCTTGATTTTCTCTAAATTATTTTGAATAGTATGGTCTAGCATTTATTAATCCTTTTTATTCGATTAATGCCTTCATTGGTTTCTGGTGCTTCATATATTAAATTAAATCTATCCCCAATTTACATCTTTGTTAATATTAGATTGATGCTCTGCAACTGCTGGCTGGCTCGTTTCCCCTTTAAAATCTATCCTCTTCAAACTACTTTCAACACTCAATCTCTTGAGCCTAGATTGTGCTGTAATAACTAAGGATTGTGCAGATTGGCAATATCTACTGAAGTCTGATAAAAAATTACGTATATCTTTTACAGAATTTCTTGCCTTAGCTTTAATAATATTTGTGTCTGTCGTTTTAACTGTGTCTAACATAGCATATTCTCTACATTCCGTTCCATGTTCGGTTTCTGCAAGAAGACTTTCTAATGCTCCAGCGATAGGGTTTAATTTGGCATAACAGCCACTTAACACATCCATTGAATGAGCAAGGGTGTATTCATCTAATAAATCCGAATTTGTAAACTCTTCAGCAAATACGTCAATCTTATCAAAGTATTTCTGGTTTATTTTATAAAGCTCCATTACGCCCTTTTCAGATGAAATCAATTCTTTTACTTGTCGGCTATTCATTATTTCTCCTTTTTAATCCATCAACTAAATATTTAATTTGAAATTTACAATCAGATAAAGCATTATGTTGTAGTCCTTCAAATTGAAATTTATCTTTATCAATATTTAAACAGTATTCTGCTGAACGTAAATCTTTCCAAACCCGATAAAATATATTATTGTTTATTCCTACTTTTTTTATGGCGTTGTTTAAAATCGGACAATCAAATGAAGAATGTTGCCAAATATAAGCTGCTCCATCTAAAAATTCTAATAGCAAAACTAAACTTTCTTTTAATGGCTGTGGATTAATAAGTAATCCTTTTGATACTATTTTATTTTGTTGTAACCACCAATAAACTGTTGAAGCATTGCATGTTAGCCCATATTTTTCACAATCTGCTGCATCAATGTTTCGTAAAAATGTATCACCAATTTCTCCTGTTTTTTCATCAAAATAACAGGCACAGATTTGAACAATAACAGCGTTTGAATCTGTGCCAAATGTTTCTAAGTCTAACATTACATGGTTCATTATTTCCCCTTCTTTATACTTGTATAGATAAATTAACTTCGTAACTTTGAATCCCTTTACCAACCGCATAAACCTGTCTTATATTTACTGAATCAATTGTGCATTTTGACTTATTTGTAAAATTAATTAAAAATTTTTCTATGTCTGATTCTAATATCTCTTTTAAAGTTCTAATTTCTTTAATATCCATTATTTCTCCTTCTTAAAAGTTATGGAAATTTGAAAATTAAAAATTATAATAACTAATTCTTTATAACTGTAAAATCTATTATGATAAAATAGTGAAAATAACTGAAACTCACTATCAATATACCCCCAATTATTATAAAAATTAATCATTATTTCTCCTTTTATCTTGTGTCAATCATTATACAAAATGCTAATATTATTACCCAGCCAATCGTATCTGAAGTAAAAATATTTGGGCAATGTGCAAATAAATAAGCTATAGACCAAATAAATATCATGATTATTTCTCCTTTTTTATTTTCTTTGGTCTTCCACGACCTTTCTTTTCAATTACAGGAGTTTCTTTTTTTAATTTTTCAATTTTCTGTATTGATTTTGAAACGTCTTTAACTTCCCCAATAATATTAATCTCGTCTTCTACCATAGAAATAATTTTATCATTCTTTGGTGGTTCTCCAGATAAAATCATAGAATCTTTTCCATAAGGTATAATACCCTTTTCCTTTAATTTTTTTGTAATAATATCTTTTTCTTCATCGGTTCCCTCAATAACAAACCTATCTTCAACACTCGGTTTTTTAAATCCAGATTCAGCATAAAATGGAATATGCATATCTGTTAGTTCTTTAGAAGATTTTGAGGAATTAGTTTTATCCATTTTTATTACAACGTCAAACCCAATATCTTCTGGCTTTGTTTCCTTATGAACACCACCATCAGGGTCACAAAACCAATGAACGACTTTAGTATGTGGATTATCTGCTTTTTGACCACGACGCATACAAATAATTTGGTAAGCATAAAATAGTTGAGCATTACCACCTGTTAATCCATCCCTTGTAAAATATGAGCCGATTCCTTTTGTTCTTAACTGCCCTATCCAAACAACAGCAGCTTTGGCTCTATAAATTTGGGCATTAACCACATTATAAAAATTAGATAATGCCATTGGCAAAGCAGCTACGTTCTTTTTATCAAGTCCTCTTTCAACCCCTTCTTTCTTCTCTTGAACAGAAACAGGACATAATCCATTTGTGGAATCAATAACAAAGAGGTCAATAACTTTATCTTTACAAAGCGTTCTAAGGGCTTCTAGTGCCAACTCTGCGTTTTCTGGAGCCTCAATATAAAGGAGAGCATCCAAGTCCACACCAAAGAATTTAAATCGTTCAGTTTCAATTGGCTTTTCAGTATTCACATAACAAACAAGATAGCCTAATTTTTGCGCATGGGCAATAGCCTGTAATATTAATGCTGTCTTTCCTACAGAATATGCACCATAAACAATCGTGTGTCCACTTCTTTTAAAGCCACCCCCAAGAAAGTTATCCAACTCTTCGATTCCTGTTGGAATAACTTTTGCGTCTTCGATATCACTACCTAAAGTAAACACTTCAGATTTATTAGCTTTATTAAACTTTTTAACAGTTTCCATCATTTTTTTTCTTCGTTCACTATCCATTAATTTCTCCTTTTTCCATCTTTAAATAATCTAAAAAAATCTTCTGCATCTAAATGTGCCACTTTCTTTCCGTCTTTATTTTCAGTAATAACTAAAGCCATCTTCTTCGAGTGTAATGATATTTCTTCTTCACACTTAGTAAGCCAATCTTGATTAAATACTGTTTTTAAATTTCTCCACTTTGCTTCGATATGCAGCCCAAGGTTAGTTGAAAATCTAATATCACCTTTAATACTTTTATTTCCTGAACCTGGAGTTCTCCGAATATGAGGGTCAAGCTCCTTTAGTTGTTCACAAATCCAATGTTCTAATAATTCCCATTTTTTCATTTCCGTTTCCTTACACTCTTTTTTATCTTCGCTTTGGTTTTCAATTTTTTCTTATCTTTAGCTATGTCCACATTGCTTCTAAAATCCATTCCTTCAATAATCCCCAGCAACGCAAGAATAACTCCATCTGCACAGTTATCCTCATTAATATCTATACCAATGCTTGTCAAGTAATCCTTTACAGCTACTTTTGTTTTTCCTTTATACTTTTTAGTATCTAATTTAAATAGTTTAGCCCTTGCTGACCTAGCATTAATAGTAACAAAATGAACATTATTATTTATGGCTTGAACCATAGCTAAAGCTCCGAACCTAGCCAATTTAATTGTTACATCAGGATTCATTCCCAAATATACGTCTTCCACAACACATATATGTACAGATTTATCAATGTAGTTTCCAAACTCTTCATACATTTGCTTATATAACTGTTGAATTGAGTTGGCTTCAAAATGTATTAATGACCAATTTATATCTATTTCGGTTGATGTAGTTTTTATAAAACCAATACCTGTATGGGTTGCCGTATCTACTCCAACTGAAAAATAATTTGTTTTAATCTTTTTGCCTAGTTTTTTTTCAAGGTCTTTGATTAATAATCTCATATTTTTTTCCTTAACTCCACTGTTTTTGTTTTAGAATCAAACTGTGTTGGTATCATCATATATTGCTGGCTAGTTTTTCCTTCTCTAATCTTTTCGGTCTTAAAATAAGTAACTTCATTATTAATAACACCATTTGTTTTTGTGTATAAATATTTTGCAACTAAACATGCGTAAAATTTTAATTGATTTTCTGCATAGAATGTTTCATTAGTATTTAACTGCGAAAATACTATTAGCAATCCGTTATGCTTATCAACTTGTTTTTGTAATAACTTATAAATTTGAGCAGTTGCAGTAAAATCTTCAACATCTAACCAATCAATAATCGTAACAGCATTATCTTTCAGTTCTATTTTAGAAGGTTCATATCCAGATGCCCAAAAGAAATCGCCTTCTTTAATTCCCAACTCCACAGCTATTTTTAAGTAGCGTGATTTTGCTTCAGTTCCATAATAGTAAGGTATAATCCCTTGGTTAATAAATTTCTTAATAAAATTCATAGCCAAGTGGGTCTTGCCTGTGCCTGGGTTTCCACCAACAACCACCATATCACCTTCACGAAATGTTGCAACGTTTTCAAAATAAGGAACTTCATAAGGTAATATTTTAATATCATCTATAAAGGTTGACTTCCACTCAACATCTTTGATTATCTTATATAAACTTCTTTGTTTATAAACTTTATTGTCTTTAATTAATTGGGCTAAAACATCCTTTATGTCTTTATGTTCAGCCTTTAAACACTCTATTAAATCTCTTGATGAGGCTTCTTCGTGTTTGTTTAAATATTCTACAACTTGTTTTGTAAGAACGTTTGTGTCTACACTTGCGTATTTATTGAGTTCACGAACCATCGCTTTAATTTCTTTTACTGGTAAAGCTTTATCAATAAAACCATTATTTACTAATAACATAATTCTTTCAATGTCTTTAACAGAATAATATTTTCTTAGAATTCCACCAAATTGAAGAAAGGAATTATTTCGATTTCCGTTTAGCTTTTCGAATGTAAAATCCGATTCAACAATTTTTACGTTTGTTGGTTGTTCAATAACTGGTTCAGCCCTATCACCTATTCGTTCAATAAACCATTGTTTTAATTCGTCTGGCATCTTAATGGGTTCTTTATCATTCCAAGTTCTCTCCTTGCCATCAGCAATAGAAGGATAAATAACAGTTTGATTGCCATCGTTTCTAATTTCAATAGGTAAGGCACATTCTGTCGTTCTTAAATTTATTGTTGGTAAGTCAGGCTCATATAAATATGAAAGATGATATCCTTTATTTGTAGTTTGGGTTAATGTTTCACCGACATATTTTTTTATTTCTTCTGGAACCTTTTTGGTGTCGATATCAATCGTGGTAGAGTTTGAAATTTTGCCTTCATTTCTACCGATATTAAGACCCGATGATAACCAATCTTTCCACTCATTAATGGATTTATGTATTTTGTTTTGCCACCCAGCTTCGATATTAGCTCGTTTGCTTCCAGCTTCAATCGGTACAAGCGACCACCCAAATTTATGATATTTCTCAAGCCATTCATTAATATCGTTATTTGTTTTAATTCCCAACTCCTGTATTAATAAATCTGCTAAATCCTCATCTGGAATATCTTGATTATCAAAATCAATCCTTCTACATAAATCAAAAATATCACCTAGTGATTTACATTCAGGAGTAAAACAATATACTTTTCCACTATTCAGTGGAAAGATATTAGCACTCACTTGCTTACAGTTAGGGCAAGTAAATAATCCGTTTTTTGGAGATTGTACAAAATTTGGAATTCTTATTTTTAAATAAGGAATAACATACGTTTTTATTTGATTCTTAGTGATTGCGTCAAGCATTTATTTATTACCTTCCGTTGTGGATGTTTTGTATACCATTTATCCCATATTGCTTTAATTTCATCCCAAGTATAAGGATAATAGTTGTTTGTTTCTACAGAAACATTAACAAAAAGAACAGGAACTTTTTTCTTATTAATAACTTCTTTTGTTTTATATTTCCCATGCACATGCCCATGTATAATCAAATTATTATTCTCAATATCTGCTTCTTCTGGTCGATGGATTAATTGTACTCGTAATCCAGATATATCTAAATAAATTGATTTAACAGGAACATATAGTTTGTTTGACCTTTTATCATGGTTTCCACGAACACGATAAAATATGCCATTCATTTGTTTTAATAAATCAAGTGCTTTATGAGGAACACCTTCTCCTCGTTCCTCTTGAATAGCACTGGCGTAAAATCCTAAATCTCCTAAAAAGAAAACCAGGTCGTCGTTGTCTGTTCGTTCATTATGCCGTCTTATAATTTCAGAATTCATTTGTTCGAGAGATGAAAATGGTCGTTTCTCATAACGAATTATGTTCTTATGAAACCAATGGTAGTCTGAAGAGAAAACGTATTTCATATTAATTTATCCACAATACCTTTTTCAATAAGCTCTTCCCCCATCAACCATAACTCTCCAGCTTCCATTTTCTTATAATCAGAATCAGAAAGCTTAGTGTGGTCTTTCATTATTTTTGTAAGTATTTCGTTGTATTTAATTAGGTATGCTGTTCGGTCTTTAATATATGGTAAATAATCTTCTTGACCAGCACTAAGAGGATGTTGCATCCAACCGCATGTTTCTTTAAATGCCCATCTAACATCACCACAAACACTTATCATGGATGCCATTGAGCATACTTCTCCAGAAATAATAGTTATTACTGGACTTTCTATTTTTTTCATAACTTCAATAATTGACAAACCTGCCGAACAACTACCGCCTGGAGAACTTATCCATAGGGAAATTGGTTCTTGACTTACAATATCATAAGCTATAAGGTGTTGTTTTATCATATTAGCAACTGTGCTATTTATTGCACCATAAAGAAAAAGTTGCCTGTTATAATGAAGAACTTGACGAACATCAAAATTTATCACTTTAGTTTTTCTAGTAGTCATAAGATGTCCTTTTGTAAAGGATTTATTTTGTCTTTTTTAATTCTTGAATTAATGCAAAATTAGATAAGGCAATAGCATTAATCATTGAATTAATAACTGACGCTGTGGGTGCTGGCGATATTGAAGCAGCCACTCTACCAACAACATCATTGGCTGCATTAATTGCTGCTTGGGATTCGATAGATGCTTGTTTATTATCTTCTAAAAATCGAATCTTTCTTTCTAATTCTTTAATGTAATAAAAAGCATCTTTTTCTGTTGCAGGAACAAATTCTTTTTTAGGATTTGTATTATCTGTTTTTTCTTGAGTACGAGGCTGTTCAGTTTTTGTATCCTTGGCTGTTTCTTTTTTAGCTTCGGCTGGCTTACAAGAAATAGACACAACTGTTTTATCAACAATTTTAACTTGTGCTTTACTTTTTGCAATCAACCCAATCTCTTTATAATCTTGGGCTTGAATATCCTCGGCAATCTGAAACCATCCATCATCTTTTAATTCTATAAATTTTAATACCTTTTTGTTAGTGGCAACTGCAAAAATTGTTAGCTCTTTTGTATCTGAAGATGGAGCTTCAGTTTTTGGCTGTTCAGCCTTTGGCTGTTCAGCTTTTGGAGCTTCTTCCTCTGGTGTAGGTTCATAAGCTTCTTCTGAACCCTTTGGCTCTGATTTTGCAGCTTCGGATTTAGTTTTTTTAATAAATGTAATAACACCATCTTTAATTCCCACCTCAACATTATCACCTTTACGGAGAGGGTAATTTACAAAGTCAGATTTAGCAATTACATTTTCTCCAAGAGGATATGTTGTTTCACTATCTGAAAATTTAATTAGATTCTTAGCCACTAAATGCCAAGTAATCATTTTAATATCATTAGGCTGTTTTTCCGACATTTTACTCTCCTTTAATATATTTATAATGTTTTATTATTTAGCTTTTGGAACATACTTTTCAAACTTGTTATGCCAGAAAAATCCACCAGATTTATAAAGTCCTAACTTTGCTTTTGCTGTACAAGCGTCACATTCAAGATTTATATACGTGTTGCCTTCGGTATCTTTGTTGCTCTGAAACTTAAACTTTTCTGGAGCTTCATTACCACACTCTGTACATGAAAGAGGTGGATTACCTAAAACGGCTGCTTTGTGTAAAGCATCTACATCATTCTTCTCTTCAACTTCAAACGTGTAATTTGCGTTTCCTAACTTAGTCTGTACTGTTACCTTCATTTTTATTCTCCTTTAGTTTTTCCTTTTTTAATTTTCTTTTTATAGCATCTTCCTTTTTCTTTTTAACTACTCTTTTCTCAACTAATGCTGTACAATATTCTGAAGTTATTATTTTGTCTTTTTTATAAATCTTTAAAAACTTTTCTTCCACATTTTTAAACTTAGGCAGATGTTCTAAATGAAGTGTTTTTGAATAAGATAATGCTTCATTTAATGCTTCAATTCCTTTACGTTCTATATCTGGTGGTAATGTTAAAAGGTCAACTAAATCTTTTCTTAGTTCAGCATCTTCTACTGTTTCATTAGGGTCTACAAAAATATTATCGCCCTCATCACCATTTTTAACTTTATCTGCAAGAATCTTTAAAGGGTTTTTGATATGTTCATACATCCCTTTTGAACCATTTATTTTCTTATTTAATGTGAATATTTTAACATTACTGTAAAACGCAAGCTGAAATAAATCTTTATCTCCTGATACTATTACTATAGGTTTATCTTTAAAATAACGAACAGCTATTGCTATAATATCATCAGCTTCTAAATTCTTGTGTCTAACAAAAAACCAATTTGTAGCATTATTTAATTGTGCATGTAATTGATTGAACATTTTATATTCGTAATCCCAATCTGTAAATGTGTCCTTCTTTCTTAGTCCTTCTCTCTGGTCTTTATAAAAAGAGGCTAAATCCTTTCTCCAACTATGCCCTTCCCCAGCCATAATTATAACATCGTCTTTATCTACACCAATTTTTGATAACGAAGATATTAAGCTATTAAAATACATAGCATGGCTTGGCATTACAAAACTAGGATTTCCTGTTTCTGCCTTCTGTAGTTTAAGGCGATTACATACCTTAACTGTAGGAACAAAAATTCCAGAGGTGTCAACTAAGATAACTTTAGACATTATAAAAAACTCTCTAGGTATTGAAGCGGTTCTTTGTCTAATACCATTTTCTGAAGATGATATTTCCAATCCTTTAATTTGTCTGCACAAATATCACAATCTTCACCATAATGAGCATGATTGCAACCTAAAACATATGGCGGTTGTATGCCTATGTTAATTCCACAATGTAAACATTTTAATGTTATTGGGTCATATTGAAGTTGTTTTTCTCCCCAAAATGCTTTAGCAAAGTCGTGCCTATAAATAAGATGGTTTAATTGGTTACTAGAATTTAAAGCTTCAGCCCAATTATCTTCTAAACTTCCCATATCAAAGGTTTTAAAAAAGATAGTGGTTTGATTTTTTATTAAATTCCAATCTAATTTATCTTTAACTTTTAAGATTATTTTTCTTAATATTTCTGTGTCCGTCATTAAATTTCCTTTAGTTTGATGAAAAAAACTCTTCTTCTTCATAATCTGAATCGGCTGGTAAATTTTCCATCTTGTATGGTAGCTCTTCACAACTTCCATCATACATTTGAATAATTAACATCGCATATTTTTCACCCAATTGAATTCTCTCTTTTGAATACGTGCAGAATAATTCATCATTTTCATCGTT
>Ga0307375_10002048_pt1 | contig 21130 bp, 20 predicted proteins | sample TR1MG_FD_202531 | JGI IMG/M metagenome (GOLD analysis project Ga0307375, IMG submission 202531) | Soil microbial communities from Risofladan, Vaasa, Finland - TR-1 | ecosystem: Environmental > Terrestrial > Soil > Coastal area > Acid sulfate soil | place: Finland: Risofladan, Vaasa | collected...
TGCGGTGCGCTGCCATTTCGACGAATCCGCAACACCCAAGCTGATCCGGCTGCATTTCGTGCGCGATGAAGTCATTGCGGCATGAAACTCCCGCGTGACTTGTCCGGCGCGCAGCTTGCGAAAGCACTGGCACGGATCGGCTAGAGCATGCGACTGACCCCGAGCCAGATCGAAGCGATCCGCCAGGCGGCCGGCGAAGCATTCGGCGCGACGGTGGGGGTTTGGCTTTTTGGCTCCCGCACCGACGATAACGCGCGCGGCGGAGATCTTGATCTTTATATCGAGACGGAAGGAGCGCCCGCCGATACCCTGCGCAAGGAACTGCAGTTCTATGCCGCGTTGCAGCGGCGACTGGGCGAGCAGCGCATCGACATCGTCGTTCACCGCCAGGGTACACCAATGAGGCCGATCGACACCGTCGCCCGCCAAAACGGGGTGCGGCTGTGACAGCGGTTCGGCAGCAGCTATGGCAGTTGTTGCGCCTCGTCGAAAAGGAAGACCTTCATTTGCAAGGCGTAACGGGACGCTTGTTTCGCGGCCGATCGCGCGCGGATCCAAGCAGCACCGACTGGCTGGCGAAGAAGCTCGCGAGCCCGCGGGGCATCGACACGCTCGAATCCTTCGTCGGCAAGTTTTCGCGCATGCAAGACACGCTCATGGACAAATTGTTGCCGACGTTTCTGCAATCTGTCGGAGAAAGCGTGGGTACCGCCTTGGACAACCTGAACCGTGCCCAGCGCCTGGGTTTAGTGCAAAATCCGGACGCTTGGTTGTCCATGCGGCTGCTGCGCAACCGTCTCGTACACGAATACGTCGACGATCTTTCCGAACTCAATGCCGCTTTGGCGCAAGCGTGCGCCCTGGTGCAGGAACTGCATACTGCATTTCTTGCGATAAACGCCTATGCCACCGCACGGCTGCAACTGAACTCCTGATCCTTGTCACCAACGCCCCACGAACAACGAACCACGTACCACGTACCACGTACCACGAACCACGACATGCCTTCCACCATCACATCCATCTCCCGCGCGCTCGCAATCGCCCTGACCGTCTTGCTTTTTGTCGCCGCAAGCCCCCCTGCGGCGGGACAAGCATTTCCCGGCGTCACGCACTGGATCGCACATTTGGCGGCCTATGCGGCAGTCGGCTTCGCCTATGGTCTGGGCTGGCACAAGCAACCCGCCATATTCCTTCTCGGCCTTGTAGCTGCGCTGGGCTTAATCCAGGAATACTCCGAAATCTTCACGCACCACCACGCGCTTGAAATCGCAGACATCCTCGTGGATGCCGTCGGCGCCGCGATTGGTTTGATACTTGAGCGAGCCTTGGCCCCGGCAGTCAAGGCTCGTGCATAGCAGGCGGGCCCGACGCTCAACAAGGCGGACAACCGAGCGTTACTGCTTAGGTTCCATAAACCGGTCGCGCGCAAGTCGGAGGAACTCGGGCTATGCAGACATGTATCGCGTACCTCATAATACCGTCGGCGCCGAACTAAAAGAGACCTCTAAAAATTGTCATTCTGAGGCCCCCTCGACTTCGCTCGGGGCAGGCTCCGGCCGAAGAATCTGCTTCTTGCGCCCTATGAAAAGCAGATTCCTCGCTTCGCCCCGAAGGAAGTCCTCTTGGGGGACACTCGGAATGACATAATGCGGATCATTAGAGATGCCCTAAACGCTCGCTGCGCGCGACGCAAACCGATACGAACCAATGCCCGTCTTCAACCGCCGCCTCGTTCCTCTTGCCCTACTCGGCTTCTGTTTCCTTATCGTCGCTGCGATCGGCAACAACCTGCGCGGCAAAGGCAATTTCGCCTACGTCAAGGTTCAGGCAGGCAGCGAATTAACGCTAACCTACCTGCGGCAACACCGGCGCGGGCGCGCGGCATGCATCGAAGCCGCCGAATCATTTGCCCAATTGATGACTGCCAACTGCCCGGTCTGTCGAGTCACGCGCCTGGAATGCCTGCACGAGCTGAGCAATGAGCAAAACGCGCTGTTCAGCGACGATGCCGTCCCTTACGTCACCGCACGCTTGCATGACGGCGTAATCGTCTATCAGGCCGCAGACCCTAAGGTCGCCCTCGAAACTAAAGACGTCATCGTCAACACCATCGGCGCCCTGATCGGCGTGGCAATTCAGCGAACGTTGAGCAGATGAACGCGGAATTTCATGCCGATGAATCAGTCGGCGGCACCGCCTCGCAAGCGGTGCGAGTCGTCAGCCCGAAGAGCACCCCGCCCCGCCGTTCGCTCGTCGTCCTCATCATCCTCGCGATCGTTGCGCTTGGTCTGGTGTTCCTGCCCCGACCCGCGCTCTTCTATCCGCATGTCGTGATCGATGCGACAGACGGCATCCAGCTCGATTTCCTGCTCAACGGCCGGCAGGACAAAGCCGCCTGCGAAGCAGCTGCCGTGTCAGTCGTCAATGCCGTCGACGCCAGTTGCAGCGTGTGCAGCACGCGCAGCCAAACCTGCATCAAGAACCCGCCGGCTGGACTGCGCCAGCGCTTTGACGTAACACCGCTCCCGCTACCCTCGGCGCGCATGGCCGACGGCATCGTGACCTACAGCGCCCCTAAGGCCAAGGTGGCTCTCCTGGCATGCGAGGAGAGCGAACGCCAAGCCGCGCTGCACGGCGACCAGGCCAAGGTGAAGTGTTACCCAGCCGGCGTCCTGCGCCCGCACACCGCCTTCGAGAGGCATCAGGACGAGACCGCCGAGACCACGTTCACCCTGCTGCTCGCCATTGTCGGCGGCATCATCGCCAGCCTGATCGCTGCTATCGTCATTACCTACACCCGCAGCCGGCCATATCTCGCACACCCGGCCATCAGCCCCGCAGGCATACCCATCCTACCCACTCGCCCCCGGCTAGAAAAATACACCCTCGCCAGCGTCGACACCCTCATCCTGCTCGGCACCTTCCTCGCCCTCTCCTGGCCAGACAACCACGACATCAACCGCTGGAGCCGCCTCGATCGCGCCACCGTCATCGGCCACGGCGTGGTCATCGTGCTTACCATCGGTTGGTTCTGGTTGATCCTGGAGCACTATGCCCGTCGCCGCCCCTACTGGGACGAACTGCGGGAAATCTTCCGTGTGCTGACCGCCATGTTCATGGTCTCCAGCGCCCTCGCTTTCGTTGCCGGACTCGAAACCGGCCGCAGCAGCCACCTCATCGTCTGGGCACTCATCTTCCTTCTGATCCCGCTCGGCCGCGCCGGCGCCAAACAACTGCTCGACGACTTCGGACTGTGGCAGCGCCCCGCAGTCATCATCGGCACCGGTGAAAACGCCCGCGCAGGCTATCTCGCGATCAAGAGCGAGCGCGGCATGGGCTATCGCGTGCTCGGCTTCGTGAAAACCGGCCCTGGAGAAACGGCGCCTTCCTTCCCTCCCCGGCTGGGAGACAGCAACGGTGAGGGAAAAATCACAATCGGCACAGAAACCTTCCCAATCCTCACGCCCAGCACAACACTCGAGGCCCTGCTGGTCGAACAAGGCAATCCACAACTCATTATTGCCTTAGACAACCTCAACACTCCGGAAAATCAAGAACTCGTACAACGGCTCGCCGTCAGCCAACGCAATATTCACGTCATCCCTGCCATTCGCGGCCTGCCGCTGTTCGGTACCCAGCTTTCACACTTCTTCAGCCACCAGGTACTGTTTCTCACGCTGCGAAATAACCTCTCCCGCAAAGGGTATCAGTTCCTCAAGCGAGCGTTCGATATCGCCGGAGCTAGCGCTCTGCTAGTGATCTTGTCCCCGCTGATGGCCTACGTCGCCTGGCGCATCTGGCGTGAGGACGGCCATCCCGTGATCTTCCATCAACCGAGGTTAGCCAAAGGGGACGGCGAATTTAAATTCCTCAAATTTCGAAGCATGGTGAAAAACGCGGACGAGATTCTGGCGCGATGGCGTGAAAACAACTCCCCCGAGTGGCAGGAGTACTACGCCAACAATTTCAAGCTGCAGAATGATCCACGCGTGCTACGCATTGGGGCCTGGATCCGCTCATTAAGCATCGACGAACTACCGCAACTCATCAACGTACTGCGCGGAGACATGAGCCTCGTTGGTCCGCGCCCGCTGTTGGCGCGAGAACTCGCTGATTATGGTCCGTCGATAAGATTCTATCGCCAAGCCAGGCCCAGTATTACGGGGTTGTGGCAAGTCAGCGGCAGGAGCGGAACCAAGTTCGCGGACCGCGCAATGTTGGACGAGTGGTACGTGCAGAACTGGTCGTTGTGGTACGACATCGCAATCCTGTTCAAGACCATCAAGGTTGTCCTGCAGCGCGACGGCGCTCACTGACGAGCTCCAACAGCGATTTTTCAAACTCGGTCAAGATCGCCTGCTTCCCTAAATGGGCGACTGCGTATGTTCGAGCAGCAGCGCCCAGCTTACGCCGAAGCGGCTCGTCATCGGCCAGCAAACCAATAGCGCTAGCCAAGGCCCCGGCATCATCGGGCTCGACAACAATGCCTTTGTTTTCGACAATCTCTGCCAACTGAGTTCCAGCTTTCGCCGTGGCCACGACCGGCCTTCCGCTCGCAAGCATCCCAGTCAGTTTGGAAGGCATCACCAAGTCCGCCGCGTCGGCCTTCTGCGGCAGCAGATGAATATCCGCCAAGTTCAACAGATCATTTAGCCGTTCGATCGGCTGCAATGGCATAAAGCTTGCATTCCCCAATCCAGCCGCTGCCACCACCAAGCCTTCGCGCCCCGACCCATCGCCACAAAATACGAATCTCACATCGCCGCGCCCTTGAAGTAATCTTGCCGCCGCCACCAAAATCTCCAGCCCTTGTTTGTTCCCCATATTCCCGGAATACAACGCCACCCTCACCCCATCGGAGAGCCCGAGTTTCCTGCGAAACAAACTGGGTGCGGCCATCGGCCGGATGACCTCCGTATCCACCCAGTTAGGAAATAGCAGGCCGTCCGCCACACCTTTCTTCTTCAAGCGTGTCAACATGCTCGCCGAAATTGTGGACACGCTGTCAAAACGCGCCAGTACGACGCGCTCCACGGCATAAGCCAGCTGGCTCAACAACCCGGATGGGAGCAGTCCCATCTCAAAAGCTGCATCCACCTCCATGTCCTGAATATGCAGCCAAGCCCATGCACCAGACAAACGCGCGACTAACCACGCTTGTGGTGCGCAAACAATGGTCGGTTCTACCACCAGCACGACATCCGGCCGCCAGAGCACCTGCAACAGCATTACGGGAAAACTGCAAAGGGCAAAGCTGACATAATGCAAAAGTCGCTTCAAACCGGAAGGCTTGACCGGTACCCATAACGGACAGCGGTAAACGGTAATATCCCCGCGCGCTACTGCGCTAGACCCATCTGGCAGAAAAAGAAAGGTTTCCTCTTTTCTATACTTCCATGCCGAGAAATTTTTCCCAACCCGCCATTCGGGATAGAAGGGCGGCGCGGTTACGACTCGCACCTGATGACCGCGCGCAGTCAGCCACCCCGCCATCTCACCGGAGTACCTGCCTATGCCGATCAACTCAGGGGAAAAATTAATACCATGAATTAGAATGCGCAGAAGCTTCCCCAGTCTACTTTGCGAAAAGAAAATCGCCTTGCACCGAAGTCCCGGTGCCGCTATAGGTCACGTTGTATACCCCTCGCAGCCGAAAACCCTGCTGCCCCAAATAGGCTACCACCTCATCCGCCAATGCCTGCCCAGAATAGAGCTCTAAGAACGAACACTCGGCATATACATACTCGAAGTACGGCAGTAACCGTTTACAACCCCTGAGCGCAGCAATTTCAAATCCTTGTACATCCAGCTTCAACAGAGCCGGTGCAACTATATCCTCCGGCTTCACCAATTTATCCAAGGGTTCTACCCTAATAACCTCGGTAGTCTTTTCGGCCGTTCCCGGAAATAACTTGTCCTGCAATTCGGTAATCGGCAGCATCGATGATGAATCCTCCCGGGCAGAAACATGGATGACGGATTCGCCCGATTCGGGCCCGATTGCCATCTGGTGAAGAGTCACTCGATTATCACCAGCAAAGACCTCTCGGAAAATTTGAGCAGCGCCGTCCAACGGTTCAAATGAAATGACACGCGCTTTCGGTGCCCATTGGCGTGCAGCAAGGGCGAACTGCCCGCGATTGGCGCCAATGTCGATCACGGTCGCCAAGTTGGGGTAAAGCATATGCCGGTGCTCGGCTCCCGCTAATACACGATAGCGAAAAAGTGCCCGCGCAAGTGCCGGAGATTTGATCACCTGGCCCACTTTGTCCAGTCGATTAAGAAACAGCTGTAAATTCACTACGTAAGCTTGCCTCTAATTTTCGTCTAAAAACGAATAGCGTTTATCCGCCTCCTCTCGCCTTCCCTCGCTCCCTTCGTCTATTATTCATCAGAGTGTTCGAATAACGCTGGCACTCGGTCTATAAGTCCTAAGCCTCGTACGCATGAAATACAACTGCCACATCCTCATTATGTGGTATGCGCCGTGAAATACTATTTACGGAATTTGTAAGAAAATTCTTCCACTCGCCCCCCCTCAATGTTTTTTCACGCAATGGAATACAATTCGACAACCAACTGTCATATTGCATTTGGGTTATGTCCAACAACTGAGAAGCGAGACTTTTCGCTGTGCATTCTTGAAGAATCAGCCCAAGTCCAAAATGGCCCACAACTTTTGCGATAGCTGAATCAGCCTGTGAAATGAGTGGCTTCCCATAGAATACAGCCTGGTACAAACGATTAGGCAGCAAACATTGCGAATTAATTCCATCAGATAGGTCGCAAGCCCACAGCAAATCTATGTCAGCAAGTCTGTCACCAATTTCTTCTTCAATATATGGCCCCGAGATTTGTACATTGCAAAGTAACCTTGCCTTATTGATTAAATCTAAACGAATCTTAGTTGTGTCACCAATAATAATTAGCTCAATATTATCATTGTGACTTTCACATAAGTCCAAAAGAATCTCGAACGAGCGATTACACCTCAACAAACCACTCCAGCCAATAACAAATTTACCTCGATTTTTAATTAATCTGTAATGAGGCTTTAGAGCTTTACGCCTGCCTATTAATTTATTTTCAATCAGGTAACACGCCGAATTCAATTTTAATACTGGGCGGATGTACTCCCAATAAAACCAAGGAGATGTTACAACTATTTCCCATCTTCTTTTAAGTAGCGATGACTCGAGTTGTCGAAACGCCCTTGAAAATGGCGATGAACCATATTGAATCGGATTAATATCTGCAAGATCGTAAACTCTGCGATTGGCCGAATGAAAGAATATCGATGCTAGTATCATTAAATCAGCAGAATTTGCCAAAACGGTATCTGGTCTTCCATACCAAAGCCTAGCGATTATGATTCGATAAATTAACAAAATTAATAAATGAATTCTGCGAAGCAAGGAAACCTTAGCTGGGGTGCTCACGAGTGAGTAACACACTTTCGTGCTCCTCCTCTCCCCTGTCCGAAGTTCATCCTTCCGATCAAAGCCAATCACCACGACAATTGAGCTTGACTCAATAGCCGCGTCAAGTCGATCACGAAATTTCTTGTGATAAACAGTCGAGGTTAAAAAGAATGTCTTGCTCATATATTTGTATCTGGCAGGCATTGTAAATCAGGGAAAGGCGATGAATATTATCGCCAACTTGCTGGATTATGCGATTACCTGGACGGCGTCAAGCAGCATTGCCGGGCGGACTTCGTCGTCGGGGCAAAGTGTTCGCTTCCTGCATAGACGGTAAATAGATTCCCCAGACGTTCAATCAGGATTTCCAGCACTGATTGATGATAGTCTGGAACCGCCCTCTGGCAGAGCACGAGGGTCTGTGCAAGGGAATAGCCAGGACTCAGGGCGCCGTCGTCTGCACTCATTTCGCGGTTTTGGCATCTGCGACATCGCCGCGGGCCAACAGTCGTGAGAGGGGCGCCGGAGGCACGAGGTTCAAGAGGGTACGGCGGTGTTGACGAAGATGCTCGTAGTCGAGTTGCTTGTAGAGCTCCACTGTGTCGGAGCTCGGCCACTCCGCGTCTCCACCGGCGAAGCCTGTAACTATTCCGATGCCTTGGTCAGCATCGACGGTGCGTAGGATGAGGTTCGGCCGTTCATCCCGCAGAAACGCCGCGATCTTCCACACATCCCCGTTCCAGTGGCCGCCTGTTGGGCGGTCGGATGCAGCCAATTCCGTCAGTGGATTGAGATCGTCCAAGACAATGACGCCGCCAGGATTCATATGGCTCTCTAGGTTGATGAGATCGCGCAGAGCCTGCCGGAACTCGTGCATACCGTCGATCAATGCCACGTCAATTCCCGTGGAGGCAAACAACGCGCGCGCATCCTGAGAGAAGAATGCATCTGACGTCTTCTCGAAGTGTTGGACGTTCGTCAGATTCCTCTTCGGTCGTGTCGGATCGATTCCTATTCGTCGTGGCGCTCTGATCTCGCGCATGGAGTCACCCTCCCGAACGCCAATCTCCACGTATGTGCTGCCACCGGTGATTCGGAGGGCTTCGTTGACGTAGGTCTCCTTGAAGTTTCTTGGCCGCAACCGCATTGCTAGTCTGCGCCGCAAAGGACGCAAACGAACTACAAGTGGGCGAGCCAGGCGGGCAACTACGCGCACCACCCAGTCCTTTCGGCCGCGGATGTCGGACGCGAATACGCGTGCGGCCCAACGAAGGCGATGTGGTCGCATTGAGATGCGCAACGCCAGTCGCAAGGCAGAGATTGCTCTGTCGGTCTCCAGCTCAAGCCGGCGCGGTTCTTCCATGAGTGGTTGAACATCAAAGTACTTCAAGACCTTTCTCGGATCTGTCCGGATACCGTGAACCACGTTTGCCAGATTGCCGCCATGTATCACCTGGATCCACATGGGGTGAGTCAGCACTTGGGCAACGTGGCCGTGCTCGCGGAGTCGATCGTGGCCGTCGATAAAGACTGTCAGCGGCGGATGCGATCCACGGCGTTCGATCAAGGAGACGAAAGCGTTCGAAGGATCAGACCGGAGATACATGCGCCCTTTCGTAGTCTGGGCGCCATGGGTGAAGTTGACGAATTGTCGCTCCTGCTCATCGAACTGAGCTTGCACCTCCTGTATGAAGTCGCGCGCGACAATGTCATCGTTGTCGACGCGCGTGGTGATGAGGTACTTGCCCCCGCGGATCCGCTCTTCTACCGCGCGACTGCACACGTCGCCCCCAAAGACCTCGCTGACCCACAGAGCCTCGTAGTGCGGCTCTGGGAGCAGGCCACCCAGTTGGGTTCGGAACCACCCGGGAGATCGATCATCGCAGAATATGAGCCACGAGTCTGGCTGCTTTGTCTGTGAGCGAATGGCCGGCAGAGTGAATTGTTCGAACAGGCTGAGACGTGACACCAACCAGCTGTCGGGTAGTTGGTCCGCCGTTCCGCGCATGCGCACATTGAACCGAGTTAAGAGAACGTGACGGAAGGACGAGCCCGAATCGGATGGAGCGTCATGACGCCCGGTCTCACGACCGCGCATGGCACTGGGATCGGCGGATGTTCGGCTATGCATGCCCCCCCCGCGATATGGATGGTTCATTGAATATTGGGCATTCTGCCTCTGGCCGAACTCGGTTCCGCCCGTATGCCAAGGGTGCGATCGAGGAACCTCTTCTGCTCAGGCAACTATCTGTACTCAACATCTCCGCGGTCTCACCCCGTGTGCTTGACAGTGAACGAGTCCGCGCGAACGCTTTTCCGAGCAGGGCCTGGATCACTCCCGGCGTTGGCTGTCCCCGTCCCATCCCAGCCAGGCAGGTCTTGCGGCGAGGAAAAAGGCCAGCGTCCATACCAATCGGTTTATTTGAAGGTCACCCGACAATTGAGCAGAAGCAAGGAAGAAGACAAAAGCGCCCAACACGAGGGCAGCGGTGGGGTCAGTCCGAAGGAATAGGCGAATCAATCCGGCCGCCAAGAGTGAGGGACTTGCCGGCGCGCCGCAATTGCGTGCTTCAACCCGGCTCAAATCGCGCATTGCACATTATGTTAATCTCGCTCCGCTACGCACCCCAGGTCGGGGGTGATTGAAGCGAGTTTAGTGGTAAAGAGTGGACGGCGTCAAGCAGCATAGCCGGGTAAACGACAAGCATCTTGGCCGACGTGTTGATTGTCGCGCCCCAATTACCCTCGATTCACTCGTATTTTTTTCCCACTGCCAGCGACGTTAATCGTGGAGCAAGATTTCCCGATACCGCGTACCCAATTTCGTCATGTCGGACCTCGATTGATGTGCTCCTGGAAATGTTGGGACGATGCATCTCTGTATATTCTTTGCAATTGTCCGGCGAGTATTCCGTGACTATACTTAGTGATGGCCCGCTCGTGTAGCGCTCTCCGGACAAAGCGCCGCTCCTCTAGAATACGTTGCATTGCCTCAGACATTTGCCCGACATTACCGGGCTCAACGAGTATCCCTATTTCGCTAGTTACAATGTCATTTGGCCCTCCGGACCGAGTTGCGATCACGGGTAATCCGGTAGACATCGCCTCAATCAGCACAACACCGAACGTTTCATGGTAACTGGACAAGACAAGAGCATCTGCCGTCCACATCGCCGCCCTAACCCCGATCTTTGAGAGCGCACCAAGGAATTGAACCTTATGGCTGATGCCCAACTGGTCGCAAAGCGACCTCAGTTCCTTCCTTATAGGCCCATCCCCACCGATTGTGAGCGATACCTCAGCATTTTCCTTAAATCGCGCCGCAAAAGCTCGCAGCAAAATATCAATCCCTTTATTGGAGGCAAGGTGGGCGACTGCTAAGTAAACGAATTTCCCCTTCGTTGGCGCACTAGGTGGCAATGAGAAAAAATCGGTGTCCACGCAATTGGGGATAACGCAGTACCTCTTTTTATCGAGCAAGGGCTCAATGGCATTCCCCAACGCGCTACTAACCACAAGCACTTTTGCTGCATATCGATATGCCTTGCGGGCAAAGGATCTCATCAGGGGATTAACCTCCCCCATTAAGAACCGACTATGATGCTCCGTAACTACGTAGGGAATACCTGAGTATCGCCATATTTGGTGGGCTGCAAAACCAGCCCAATGCGCGTTATGGGCGTGAATTATTTCTGGACGCCCGAAACGCTTGACATACTGCCCGACCAGAAAGCGCGTAGCTAGGGCCCAAACAAGGCCACCTGCGACAGTTTGAAGAAGTGGGTTCCAGCCACGTAGTCGCAAGGTCGGTAGTCCATCTTCCTCGCCGCTTGTAATTTGACCGTGATTTTCCTTCAGCGTGCCAAACCGTAACGCTCGGAGTCTCCGTGGCTCGACATATGCCACCCCGACCTTCAGTCCCGCCTTCCGTACCGCCTGCGCCTGTTCCTTAAAAAATATTCCTAGAACCGGTTTTTCGGGATCTACATAAAAAGATGGCAAAAATAATACATGTGGTTTCAATCTGTCTCTTTCGGAGGCCATCCTTCTCTCTCTAATGCAGATTCTATCCGTCTATTGTCCAACGCTCACCGCCTAGACTCCATTTTGCCCTTTCTGTTCGCGTTCGCTTTCCTGTTCTGTCGCATGCGCCGCACTTTTAGAGACGGCCTGCATACTCGAACGACGTTCGACTATAAAGCTGTAGTAGTACAAGGCCGCAAACAGCCAAAGGGATGTGGCAAGATAACTGCCTGTTCTAGCCCCATACATTACAAGGTAAATAAAACACATATCGTTGATGGCACGGTACGCGGATATTTGCGCACCTGTCTTAAGCTTGTACTTGAAAAGGAACCAAGCTATTAGGAGGAGGCCAGGCAGGCCGAATTCCGACGCAACCCTAATGAACAAGGACCCGGCGTCGGTCGCATTCAGATTCATCAGCACTTGTGATGATGAAAAATACGAGGGCAAATACCGCTCATAATTCTTTTCATGGGTGTTCAGTCCAGTTCCCAACAGATAACTATTGGAGAGGGCCGATTTAGCCACAAATGCGTTTGAAATAAGCGCGAATCCCGACAAATCATTTCCTGTAAATCTATAGTCACCAGTCGCCTCTAGCGGTATCGCGAACGTGGCTAGCTTGGTCTGAAACAAAGGAAGCTGCGTGAATGCTAGAGAAGCGAGCCCCAATATGAGCGCAAGCCCCAAGGCGAAGGCGCCCACCTTCCGTTTACCCCTACCGGCGAACAGAATAAGTAACACGACTAGAGTCAGGCCAAGATAACCAAGAAGCGAAAAAGATAGGAGAAGTCCCAGAATCACGATCGCGGCGATCCATCTGCTCCGGAGCCGCAAGGGTGTCGCCCGCCCAACCAGTACCAAGGCTGCGAGATACACCGCAGGTAGAAGCAGTAATGCAAAATGTGCCGGCTCGGACGCGATGCTCGCCGCCCTCGGCAGCAGTCCGAAAACCTCGGGCACCAGCCTTCCCGTCGTGACCTCCGGTCCGCCAAGCAAATCCTGCGGATAAAGAGCCTTCCCGAAAACCAGAAAAACAGTCGTTTGCAGTATTGCACAGCACGCGGCAACAACACTGAAGCCGTAGTACATCCTCACCACATCGAGGATCCGGTTCCTGAAGGACGATACGAAGCTGAATACCGTGACCGAAATCATCATGATACCGATCAACTTAATAATTGACGCCGCAAAAGTCTCTTGGGAAAAATTCAGAACGAATGTCTGAAAGAATATAAGACCGTATAACCACATCAGTACGCCGGGTACCCGAAGCGTCAGAAATGCGATTTGCAAAAAAAAGGCCCCGTAGACAAAGTACGCCGAAACATTGTTGGACAACTTCAAGCCAAATATAACGTTACCCAAGCCGCCGCAAGCAATCGCCCCGATAACTAAAATCGACAGCAATTTAAAAGCACCATCGCCCAGGTTTTCTTCTCTTGAAAGACGGACGGCCGCCGATTTGACATTTCTCGGCGAATGCGCAGAAGTATACATTTTAGTTATCGCTATTTCCTCAACAACCAAATGGATCCCGGCTCCCTAGCCTGGATTTCCTCTTTCAAGATTGGACACACTCGTGATATTTCAGCGGGATAGTGGTGTTTAAGGAAATTGAGTGCCCCGACAATTTCAATTCTAGGGTTATCCGAGAGCAAAGCCTCCAGCAGGTATTGCTCATTCCACAACTTGACCTGATCCAATATCCATTCTTCCAAATAGTCTCTAGGCGTAAAAATATCATGCACATGAATCAGAACACCGGGACGCAGAGACGGTATCACTTCCAGATGTAAAAAGAGCACATCTCCCTGTGGTCGAATAATGTGCGACGAGTCTATAAATAGAATGTCATTTTCCTCTAGCTGGGCAAAGACCTGTTTGTCGATCTGCTCAACAGGTCGCCTTATCACCTCCACACCTAACCGCTCCAGCCAGGGCGCCTCGTAAGGCTCGATACACGTGTGCGCGCAGGTATAGGCCGGGTCCTCTGCTTTGTTCATATTGATAGCGCTTCGCGCCAGCAACGTCGAGTTACCACTGCCCACTTCCAGAAACCGCTTCGGTTTGAACACTCGAATCATGGAGTACAAGAATTCCGCGTCGCCCGACCCGAAGCTGCCGTTGTCGTAAGAATACTGGAGGCTATCGTTTTGTTGTTTGACTCTAGGAAATTGACGTAGCTCCTCGCCGAAATTAAAGCGGTTAATCAGCTTCAACTGCCCCAGAGCGTTCATATCGATTCCTGGCAGATGTCTATCTCGAGATAGAGGCAGCTTCAGTTTGTGAGTGTTAAACGAAGGCTCGTAGTAGTGATCCGTAATAGGGAAAACCCCGACACGATTAAATATAGCCTTACTGATTGGCATACGTTCGATTCCAGCCCGGCGGATAAGGAACAGCAGAATGGCTGCCGCGATGGTAAAAGGAAACAATAACAGGTCCAGTCTTCGAATCGCCGCTAGCAGTTTGAGCTTTCCAGCATTCAGCACGGTCATGCCTGAGGTTCCTCACGCTTGGTATTTTTTCGGTGCTTGTGCCGTAACCACCAGGTACGAGCCAACGCAAATCCTGCGGGTGGCAGCAGCCGCTTTAGCACCGCACGCCTACCTGTATAAAACATGCGCCGCAGGGCTGAAGGCAAAAACTGCCTTGCCGCATAAAACGACCCGTAATACTTCTGATGGACCTTGAATACTTCAATCTGCGTAGGAAATGAGCTGCTGACTCCACCTGTGAGAATATGCGCGATCACGCTGCCGCTGTGCTCGAACCGATAACCCTCAACGTAAAGACCTAAAAAGAGATCGTAGTCCGCCGCGATGCGCACCTTGGTGTCGAATAGGCGCGAAAGATAGATGGATCGCTTTGCAAATGTTGTCGGATGACTGATCGAACTCATCGTTTTTGGCATCAACTCGCTTCTCGATCGCCTTCTATAGGACAACGCAGTCTCTGCATCTACCATTTCGACATCGCCATAAACTACGTCCGCGTTTCTATTTGAAAACGTCTCTACCACTCTTGCTACAGCGTCTTGTTCGTACCAGTCCCCTGCGCCGATTATCCCGATAAAGTCTCCTCTGGACGCCCTAATCCCCTTATTCATCGCGTCGTAGATTCCGGAATCTGGTTCGCTGATCCAATAGTCTAGTTTGTCCTCATATATCCTAAGGGCATCAATCGTCCCGTCAGTAGAACCACCATCGATGACAATGTATTCGATATTTGGATATGACTGGCCGATCACGCTTTGAATGGTTTTTTCAAGGCTGTTGACGCCGTTAAACACCACAGTAATGACCGTAACCAGAGGATTGTGTTTGACTTTACGGCCATCGGCGTCTGCGGCCTCATTGTCGCGATGGTCTCCCTGCTGGAAATGCCCTTGCATTCGCCGGCCGCCCTCACCTCTACGCCCAGGCTGTGGAAGCAAGAACGGTACGCTATTTGATTGCGCACCAGCGGTATTCTGGAGCGACGACCGCATCTGACGCTCCCTCTGTTGTTCGTCGTCCAAGGATGCGGTGTGAAGCTGCCATTTTCTGCTCATGCTAACTTTTGATCCACTTCTGCAGGAACTGAGTCGGCGAGCTTTAGCCTAGCGCGGACCAGCATTTTGCTCATTTGGGGGCCGATTCCCCCCGACCACCAGAGCATGCATCAGAAACTCCCCATTTGCCTCATCACCATCGGACAGGTCTTCAGCAAAACGGCAATGTCCATCCAAATAAACCAGTTCCGATATTCAAGACCTGGACTCGCCACCGAGGAGAAACCCGGTAGGCATCGGAGCAAGACGAGCGAGGCTAACCTCGCATCACCTGCTGGAAAGCCAGGGCGTAAGCCTGTCCGACTCGGTCACCGCGACATTGCTCAAGAATTTCCGCTGCCGGGATATAGCGAGCCGCATCTAGGCGCAACCGCTCTATCCCCGCCTGGATAGTCGACGGTGAGTCCGGATCTACCAAGTGGGCGCCCCGGTAAAAGCTTTGGCGAGCCCAGGGCCGATCCGCCAACAACAGCGGTTTACCAGCGGCGGCAGCCTCCAAGGCGCTAATTGGCTGGGTCTCATTGTAGCTCGCCAAGGCGAAGCCAATGCTGCCCCGATACGCCGCCAACAACTCCGGCGACCCGGCGGGCAGGCCTGCAATCCAGCGGATTGACTCGCGCCCGGCGATCAGCCTGCCCAGTGCTTCGGCGTAAGCCTCCTCGCCAACCAAGACCGGGCCCACCAGAAGCAACGGCACCCCGGCGGCCAGCGCTGCTTGGGCCAGTTTCAACTGGTTCTTGCGCTGGCAGACATTGCCCGTGCAGATCAGATAGTCACGGATTCCTAAACCGGACGCACCACCGGATTCGACAGAAACGAAATATTGATCAGCGACGATATTTGGAATAACTGCGATCTTATCGGGTGGCGCTCCCAGCATCGTCTCGGCAGTTTCGGCTTGGGCCTCGTTCACGACCACCAGCAGGTCCAGCAAAGACACGAGCTCGCGCAAGGCACGGGCGCGGCCCCACAGCCGCGAGCCGAGATTACGTACTCGCATAGCAGGTGTCAGACTAGGCAGCAGCGCCGTCATCACTACCCGCTTGCCGGACCTGCGCGCCCAATACACGGCGGGCGACTGCGACTCCGCCAGTCCCCAGACATGCAAGATGTCGAACTCGGCGTCGCGGCTCCACACATCCAAGGGCCGGGCGTCGACGCCGGCCTGCTGGACCGCCCGCATCGCCTCCAGCATCTGCAACTCGAAACCACCGAAAGCGAAGCAGTGGGGCTGGTACGGGAGCGCGCGAACCTTCATGGGCATGGACGCGCGGCCCATCCTTCTCGGCGGACCACAATATCGCCCACGCGAGCCGCTTCCCGGAAATCGGCGGGCACCAATGCTTGCTCGATCACATTCCAAACCCAGAACTTGTACCCAAGTTTCTTCAACAGGTTTTCGGTGTCCTCCTGATGTTTTGAGCACTCCAATAGCATTGTCGGGTTAGTCTTGGTGAGCGTTTCGATACTTCCTTGAAGCACTGCGAATTCCGCCCCCTCGACATCCATAATTATTAAATCGATATTTCGCCCTGCTTGCTCAGTCATGTAGTCGTCAAGTGTTGTCGCTTCTACCATCTCATCGGATGGAAGCAACTTTCCTGCAACGCTCACCTCCTCGACAAACCGATGACCGTCGTAGGAAGGGTGTTGTGGGTCTGCGCGCAGCAAAAGCTGTCCCCTCGCATTGGAAAGTGCCGCTCGCCTAGTAGTCACATTGCCGCAACCGTTCAGTTCCAGATTTCTCAAGAGGCGAGAATAACTGAGCGCAGATGGTTCGAAAGCATGCACTTCCCCGCCCGGTCGCACTAGCGCCGAGGCCATTACCGCGTAAAGGCCGACATTTGCCCCAATATTCATTACCCGCATACCTGGTTTGAGGTATTCAGCCACGAAATCTCGCTCGACCGATTCGAAATTTCCCTTCCAAAGCACTTGTGGAATCTGCCCCTCCGGGTACAACATCACGGTCGTGCTTCCAGCTGGATAGATGATTGGTCGCCGCAAGAACTTAAGTGCGCGCCACTGCAGATCAATAAAACGAACCCACCACGGAAGTAGCAACATTCGTATTCGCGGGTACTGATGTAACTTTTGTCGTAGCCCACTTAGCATAGTCAGTCTGCACCTTTACGATCGCCATCCCCGGGTTTCACAAAAACATTGTTATGCCCCACCGCGCCGAGAAAATTCAGCTCCTTCATTGCGAATTCTGCTGCAACCCTCGACGGCCCCGGATGACCGGCAAAAGAAAATAGCGGTGGCTGAAACTCTGTTCCCATGCTTGCATCGTCCATTACGAGAAGCCCGCCAGGTTTAAGCTGCCCGACGCAGTGGCGATAATCGGCAGCCGCTACTTCGTAGTCATGGCTGCCATCGATATAAATCAAATCCCAGCTCCGGTCGCGGATATGCTTGATCGCAGAAGCATCCGTGGAAAGCGCACGGACGAGTGTCGGAAGAGCCAGATCGAAGGCAGCAAATGCCTCGTTGGTGTCTGCTAAGTAGTCGAGGCCAGCCGGATAAAAACTAACGGCGTCACCAACCGGTGCGAACGGTGAAATACCGTGGACGTCACATGGCATATCCAACACCTTGGCGATCAATCCCCATAGCGAGATGACTTGCCCCCGGAACACGCCAATTTCCAGGCAATCTTTCGGGCGGAACTCCTGCAATAGCAGCCACCACATCGCGTGAAACGCGTCCTCGCCGAATCCGCGGCCATGCTGTGAAAAATAGTGACGATGTTCCCGTACGGCCGGAGGGCACAGGTTGTGAAAATGATGATGCATATAGGCGTGAAGTTCGTTACGGTGTGCAAACTTCGTTGCGGCCTGCGAAAACGTCAAGGGGTCGTCGTAGCACTTCTGGTATCGAGAGAACCGACGTAATTGACGCTTCGCAAGAAACCTACGCCGCTTCGCAAGCAATCTATTAGCAATAGTATGTAGCATTGAGTTTCTACTCTGTTAGATCTATACGTGATGCAGCTTCCAACGGGCCAGGCTTACTACGAGACAATAAGCTCGTGATTATTGATTCGTGGGTTCACGACAACAAGCCGGTAAGCGCCCCGGAACACATCCGTTTCATGGCTGTCCCAAGGCTCGACGTGCCGATGCCCTCGCCCAAAAAACAAGTCCGCCATAACCGATCACAGACGCCCAGATAGCGCCAGAAATACCGATTAGAGAAACAAGGACGATCTTCAGACAGAACGAAATTACTGCTGCCAAGCTGAAAATCTTCAACTGCTGGAGAAGAAACGCAGTACCGCTCAATAGGGCCGCGATTGCCGCATAGTAGCTCGCGACCAGAGTCCATCCTCCGAATCCTAGCAATAGACTCCATTGAGGCACAAAATGGCGCCCAACCCAGAGCGCCACAACAGGGCGCCCAAGCCCAACCAGAAGGCTGGCAATTACCGCCCCCGCCCCCAGGCAAATGAAGGTCGCGCGCACGAACATGTGGCGCGCTTGAGCGTGGTCCCCACGCGCAATCGCTTCGTTCAAAGCTGGCCAAAGCGGCGTTATGATGAACTGAACTACGAAGATGGCGCTGAATAATTTGTACATGATCGCGTAGGGTGCGACCGCACCGGGCCCTAAGATCTGCGTAATGACAAAGTTATCAGAGAAGAATCCGACAAACGCTACCAGCTGAAGGACTGCAAATATTCCACCCGCTCGTAGGATGCTGCGCCCGATCGCGAAGTCAAAATGCGCAGCGCGCGGAATCAACCATCGACGACGAGCACCGAATTGGACAAGCCAGTTAAGCAGAGTCACAATAACCGGGATGCCGCTAGAAGCAAGTATGAGCCAAGGCAAGCTAACCTCGGCTAGCGCAGCCCACACCACTCCAATGACTGTCGCGACGTTCGCCGCCGCCTGCCACAAATTACTTTCGAAGCCTTCTTGGAATCCAATTTGTACCCGGCGCACGGTACCCAGAGGAAGGCTAGCAGCAATGCAGGCCAAGAGCACTGCGACTGCGTGACTCGCTTCTCGTGCATCGGCAGCGCGGCTCAAATTGAAGACACGGCGCCATGGGATCCAACCATATGCAACGGCGAAGCTGACAACCAGCAAGGCGGCAATCAGTGCCAACAAAAAAAAGGCACTGGAAACCGCTTTCTGGGCAGCCCCCCGATTGTCTTGCCCGTCCGCACGTGAAACCGCGTTCAACAGACCGCTCCCAATTCCGAAGTCGGCGAAACTCATCAGCGCCGTTATCGAACTTATAGTCATCCACAAACCAAATCGATCGGCGCCAAGATATCGCAACGTGAGAGGTGTAGTGATAATCGCGGTGACCATGCTGACACCCCTCATCGCGAGAGAGCTCAGCACAGTCAACGCAATCCGGCGGTAGCGTTCCTTGGAGCGTCCCTCGGGATTTGAAATATCAAAAGGTGTCAGTCGTAACAGGGATCTGAGCTCTTGAGCTTTTCGACGTAATGAGCACAACCATTCCACTACAGGCTTGTATTCACTCATGTTCATGTACTTGCCGATGCATCGAGCCGCTGCGGTGACATAACTAGGATAATGGACGCAGAAAAGCGGCCACAGACAATCGACGGAACCGCCGTACAAGAGTGCGGGGGCTGGTCTCGCTAGAGACGGTGCTGGAATTAAGGGGGTCAGCTGTTAAAACTCGCTTTGCGCCGTCAATTTTGTCGTCGCAATTGCAGATGCGCTTTCAGGCGAGCCAGCCGCTCGGCCTGCTGCGGATCGCGTTTGGCCCTCTCCATTCCTTCACGGGCTAAGGCCAACAAAGCAGCGACCAATCCCGCCACCAAGGCGGATGCCAGCACGATCAACGTGCGCTTGGGCTTGGATTTGAAATCGGGTTCAATGGCTTTGTCCAATACCTGAACAACAGTGGGATCCTTGGCTTCGTCGATCTTGGCAATTCCATATTGCTGGGAGAGCAGTTCGACCATAACTTCATTGTATTTGACGTCGCGCAATAGACGCATGCTTTCTATTCCATGGCCGGTAGCGTCGCGTATCGCAGACTTAGGGCCGCCGGCATCTTCGATCCTGGCGAGTTGGTATTTCATCGATTCGAGTTCTTGCTGCGCGAGCGCCAAGTCGGGATTACGATCCGTTGCAAAGGTGCGCATGGCACCGATTTGCACCTCCTTCGCTGCAATTTCGGCGCTCAGACGCGCAGTCGTTTGGACCATGGACAGACCCTGTGCATCCACATTCACCAATCCGCCCTGCTGCAAGGCCTGCCTTGCAGCGACTTGAGCCTGGTCGAGATTGTGTTTGGCCCGAGCAAGCTCTCGCTCGTAGAAAAGACGGCGCCGGGAGGCGTCGGTCACCGCGAGTACTTGGGTGAGCTTCGACAATTCATCGACGTACGCGTTGGCCATATCGGCGGCGCGTTTGGGGTCTTTATCATCGACCTCGATGGTAATGATGCCATCCTTGCCCGAAGTAATCGTCGTCAGCTTATCGAGTTGTTTGCGAGTATTGGATTGATATTTCTGGTCGTAGAGCTTGTTGAGATCGAAGCGTTGGACAATGTCGTCGGCCACCGTGCGGCTCTGGAGCATGCCGACGTAGAGGTCGTTGGGGTTCTTGATGCCGGCCGCGGCGCCAGCCAGCCCGCCTAGGGCGCCGCCGAGTTGCCCCAGTAGAGAGGCAGCGGTCGACTGATCTTGCAGCGGCGGCATGATTCTGGCAGTGCCGGTGTAGACGTTGGGCATCAAGAGAGTGATTCCCGCAACTAGCACTGCAACCACGAACGGGAAGCTGAGGATCAGTTTTTTGTGTTTGGCGAGGACGATCAGTAGGTCGAGCAGACTGATTTCATCGTCATCGTCGTGGTTCGTGGTTCGTGGTTCGTGGTTCGAATCACGTGGCTCGTTGGTCGTGGTTGGTGGTTCGTTCATGGTGGCTCGTGGGTCGTGGTTCGTGGTTCGTGGTTTGTGGATCGTGGGTCGTCACTTACCGGAGGGGCGCTGGCAGGTCTAGCAAGGCGGGCAATGTTGTTTCATCCAGCCCCATTTTGTGCAACGCGTAATCGCGCACGCGATTATATGTATCCATTAACACCAACGAATACCGTTTAGCAAGGTTAAGCCCATCGGCAAACTCCTCGGGAT
>Ga0307375_10002051_pt1 | contig 21117 bp, 13 predicted proteins | sample TR1MG_FD_202531 | JGI IMG/M metagenome (GOLD analysis project Ga0307375, IMG submission 202531) | Soil microbial communities from Risofladan, Vaasa, Finland - TR-1 | ecosystem: Environmental > Terrestrial > Soil > Coastal area > Acid sulfate soil | place: Finland: Risofladan, Vaasa | collected...
TTCGGACCTCTCGGCGCCGATTGAGGAAGCGGACCGGCTGTTTGCGGCGATTGAGAACGGCGCGGATATCGCGATCGGGTCGCGCTGGCTGGAGAGCGGGAGGCAGACGCACCGGCAGCCGCTCTATCGGCAGGTTTTTGGGCGGTGCTTCAACGCGGTGACGCGGATGGTGATGCACCTGCCGTTTGCGGATACGCAGTGCGGCTTCAAGGCGTTTACGCGAACGGCGGCGCAGACGGTGTTCCAGCTGCAGACGATTGAGCGCTGGGGTTTTGACCCGGAGATCCTGTTTATTGCGCTGAAGCGCGGGCTGAAAGTGCAGGAAGTGCCGGTGAGCTGGGCGCATGACGAGCGGTCGCGGATGAGCTATTTGAAAGACGGCATGCAGATGCTGAAAGAGCTGGCGATCATCCGATGGAATGCGCTGATGGGCCGCTACAACCGGCCTGTCAAACCAGTGCTGCGGGCGGGCGAAAACCGCTGAGCGCGACGGCGCGGCAGTCTGCCGTGCTGAGGCAAATCCTAAACTTGAAGATGCGAAGACGAAGGAGCTTTTTGCGCTGCTAGCTGGCGGGCGACTCCCACTGGCCGGTTTGGGCGGAGCGGAAGATGGCCTCAATGACAGCCATGTTGCGGATGGCGTCTTCCAGTGGAACGGGGACCTGGCCGCCGTCCAACACGGCGCGGGAAAAAGCGTCACCCTGCAGGGTGTACTGGTCGCAGGCGGGAAATGTCTCCGTGGTGATGCCGGCGCCGAAGAGGTCGCCACCCTGGTCAACGAAGAGGCGGGTGGGACGGTCGTTTGGCGCGTTGAAGGGGATTTCCAGCTCGATGCGGCCGGTGGTGCCGAGGAAATGGGCGCGCTGGTAAGGGACGAGCTGGGTGCTGCAGGTGAAGATGGATTGGCCGGTGGGGAAGTCGAGGATGGCCGAGGTGAGGCGGTCGATATGCATGGCCGGATCGCGTTCGATTTTTGCGACGACGCGGACGGGCTCCTCAGCAAAAGCATAGCGGGAGAGGTGGATGCAGTAGCAGCCGATGTCGTAGAGCGCGCCGCCGCCGGAGTCGACGCGGTTGCGGATGTTGGCGGGGTCGTTGTTGAAGTAACTGAAGAAGCTGGTGATGGCGCGGAGGGGGCCGATGCGGCCTTCGGCGATGAGCTGGCGCAGGCGGAGCCACTGGGGGTAGGTGCGGATCATGAAGGCTTCGCCGATGTGGACGCCGGTGCGGGCGCGGACTTCGAGAAGGGTTTTGGCCTCAGCGACGGTGAGGCTGAGGGGCTTCTCGCAGAGGACGTGCTTGCCGGCTTCGGCGGCCTTAATGGTCCAGGGGACGTGAAGCTGGTTGGGCAGGGGATTGTAGATGGCGTCGATGTCGGGGTCGGCGAGGAGCTCCTCGTAGGAGCCGTAGGCGCGGGGGATGCCGAGCGAATCTGCGGCGGCGCGGGCGCGGGCAAGGTCGCGCGAGGCGATGGCGTCAACGGTGGTGAATTGGCCGAGTTGCATGGCGGGCAGAACTTTTTTGACGCCGATGGCGGCGGTGCTGAGGACTCCCCAGCGAAGTTTCCTGGACATGCAAGTGATGATAGCGCCGTGGGGGCAGGGGCGGGAACTTTGCTCGGAGGTCTGCCGCGAACGAGGCAGAAGAGCGCGCCGAGGGCGCGAACGAGGCAGAAGCTGGACGCAACAGGAATCGAGAGAGGCGGCGGAGTCAGGTGGCAGCTATGCGGGAATGCCGCAGCAAGGATGACGAGAGGGCGGGCGACACCGGGGTAACCTTGCGATCCATTTCGCAACTCCTGCCGGGCACAGCTTGTGGTAGCCTGCAGCAAAGCCAACATGTGAGATGCTCTGCGCCATGAAGCGTGCATAAGAGCGGCTGAAGCAAGCGACTTTTGAGGATGGCGATGATGAAGAGACCCCTGCCTTGGCGGGCGGCATTTTTCTGTGCGTTGATGATTGCTGCGGTGGAGGTTCTTTGTCCGACATGGATGGCGGCGCAGTCGGTGGTTGCCCAGCCTCTTTCGCGCATCACGGCACCAGTGGACGATTCCACGCGGGTGACGTTGCGTGGCAATACGAGTCCGGTGGCACAGGCGCGCTATGACCACGGTCCTGCCCCACTTTCGATGCCTGCGGACCGGGTGGTTCTGGTGCTTCAGAGGAGCAAGCAGCAGGAGGCTTATCTTCAGTCCTATCTCGAGTCCGTACAGGACCCCAGTTCGGCGAGTTATCACAAGTTTTTAACTCCAGCGGAGTTTGGGCAGCGGTTTGGCGTAAGTGATGCGGACATGACGACTGTGCAGTCCTGGCTGGCCAGTCATGGATTGAAGGTTGACAAGGTATCCAAAGGACGAATGGCCATCGTGCTTTCCGGCACGGTGGAGCAGATTCAGGGCGCGTTCCATACTTCTATCCACAGCTACGTACTGAAGGGGAAGCAATACTGGGCGAATGCCACGGATCCGCAGATTCCCGCAGCACTGGCGCCGGTGGTGGCCGGGCTGGCCTCGCTGAACAGCTTCAAGCCGGAGCCGCAATATATTCGCGGGCCGGGCGGCGCGTATAACCCGGCGACGCATTCAATTAGGCCGGCTTTTACCGTTGGCAATACGACGACCGGGTATTACTTCTTTCTTGGTCCCGCGGATGCAGCGACAATTTATGACACGCCGACAACGCTGAATGCAAACCACTCCGGGACAACTTATGACGGCACGGGAGTGACTATTGGCATTGCGGGGGATTCGAATATCGATCTGACGCAGAATGTGAACTACCGCGCGACGTTTGGATTGTCTGCGAAGGCGACGGCCGTGGTGGTAGACGGTGCGGATCCGGGGCAGAACGCGGACGCGATAGAGGCCTATTTAGATACGCAGGTGGCCGGAGGAATTGCGCCGAATGCGAATGTAATTCTGTATACAGCGGCAGATACGACTTATCAGTCGGGGCTGTTTCTTGCCGCCGAACGGGCAATCGACGATAACCAGGTGGACATTCTGAGTGTAAGCTTTGGGGCCTGCGAAGCGGGCCTGGGAGCGGCGAGTAATCAATATATCTCGGACTTATGGGAGCAGGCAGCAGCACAAGGTATCTCCGTTACCGTGGCTTCAGGCGATAGCGGTTCGGCGGACTGCGACAACCCGCACCTGGAGACAGACGCGACCCTGGGGCTGGCGGTGAATGGGATTAGTTCCACTCCCTATAACATCTCGGTGGGCGGCACGGATTACGACATTCTCTATTCCAATTTCCCCACAAGCTTTACGAACTATGTAGATTTGACCAATACGCTGGCGAATCATCGGAGCGCGTTGAAATATATTCCCGAAGAGCCGTGGAATAATTCGACCTATCCGAATACTTCGATCTCGCAGAACGTTGCCCTTTCCGTTGTGTCCAACTACCAGACGCAGAACAACATAGTGGCAGGCGGAGGTGGCGTGAGCGCGTTTTACCCTGCGCCGACGTGGCAGAGCGGGTTTGGAAGCACGGCGGGGCGGAATGTGCCGGATGTCTCGCTTCTGGCGGGCAACGGATTTTACGGCGCGCTATGGGGGATTTGCACGAACGTGGACACTGATGCCTCCGGGAATCCTTTGACCGATTGTGCGGCGGGGGCTACGGGAAATAACTTCTACCTGACCGGGATAGGTGGAACCTCTGCCGCGGCTCCGGCGTTTGCGGGCATGCTGGCGCTGCTGGAGCAGAAGACGGGTTCGCGGCTGGGGCAGGCCGACTATGTGCTGTATAAGTTGGCCAAGAGCAAGTATTCGACGGTGTTTCATGACGTGGCGACGGGAGATAACTCAGTAAGTTGCGTGAGCGGTTCGACGAATTGCAGTCCGAATCCGCTGTCTGAGTTCTTTCTGACTGGCTATGACGCGAAGACGGGCTACGACCAGGCGAGCGGGCTGGGAAGTGTAGACGCAACGCAGATGGTAAATAACTGGTTGACAGCGGGGATGGTGACGACGACCTCTACGCTGCAACTGAACGGGGCGACTACGGCCCTAAATTTCGTACACGGGCAAAGCGTGACGGTGGCGGGGACGGTGAGCGGGTCCGGCGGTACGCCGACGGGTGACCTGGCGCTGGTGGACGACCTGAGCCCGGCGAGTTATCCGGGGCAGGAGGCGATTGCCACCTTCTCGCTGAGCGGCGGCGCGATCAGCGGCACGACGAATGCACTGCCGGGCGGGAGCTACAACGTGTCCGCGCATTATGGCGGCGACAGTACGTTTGCCCAGAGCGACTCGAACGCGATTGCGGTAACGGTAGGCGCGGAGAGCAGCACAACGAATCTGAAGGTGGTGGGGTATTACGATCCGGCGACCGGCCAGACGGCGGCGACGCCGTACTACGGATACATCTACCTGCTGGATGCGCAGCCGTATGGGAACAGCGCGTCGCTGGCGAGCCCGGACGGCACGGCGACGGGGACGATCACGTTCAAAAGCGGGACCGCGACTCTGGGGGCGGCGCAACTGAGCAGCGAGGGCGTGGCAGAGTTGCAAACGACGACGATTCCCGCAGGGGCGAACAGCCTGACGGCGGTGTTCCCGGGGGATGCGAGCTTTAACGCGAGTACGAGCTCGCCGGTGAGCCTGGCGGTGCAGCCGGCGGTGATGACGGCGTCGGGAATTACGCCCACGCCGTTCTTCCCGACCGTCGGGGCGAGCGTGACTCTGAGCGTGACGTACACGACCGACAGCGCGGGAGCGGCGCCGACGGGGACAGTGACGTTCATGGATGGCACGACGACGCTGGGAACGGTGCCGCTTACCGGGACGGCGGGAAGCAGTACGGCACTTGCCGGGGCTACAGCGAGCTACACCACCAGCACCCTGCCTGGTGGATCGAATTCGATTACGACGGTGTACAGCGGGGACGGCAACTATGCTGGGGTGACGTCGTCTGCGACGGATGTACCTGTGGCGAAGTATCAGACGACGCTTACGATCAACCCGGCTTCGCAGACCTTCCAGGTGAATCAGCCGTTGACGGTGACGGTTACGCCCGCACAGGGAACGGGTTTGCCGTTGCCGACTGGGACGGTGTCACTCTACCTGAATTCGCTTCTGGTTCCGGCGGTGAGCCTGACGAACGGCTCCGCGACAATCACGATTCCGGCCAACACGCTCCCGCTGGGAAGCTCGAATATTGCCGTGCAGTACAGCGGAGACTCGGATTACGGACAGGCAAGCGGGATTCTGGCGGTGACGGTGGAGTCGTCCGGCACGGTGACGCCGACGGTGGCGGTGGTGACGCCGGGCGGAATCGTGAATTATCCGGTGACAGTAACGGTGAATGTGACCGGCCCCAGCGGGGATCCGACGGCGACGGGGACGGTGACGTTGTCAAATGGCTCGTTCTTCCAGCTGACGTTACCGCTGACGAACGGCTCGACGACCTTTTCTATTAATGGCTATGGGCTGGTGCCCGGGGCAAACACACTGACGGCGACATATCTTGGGGATTCGACGTATACGAGCGGGACGGGCACGGGCACGGTGACACTGATTGCGTGGACGAATCTTATGTTTACACCGACTTCCCCAGACTTTGCCGCGAACGAAGCGGAGACCGTGACGGTAACTGCGCAGGGGCAACCCAACGTGGCAACTCCGACGGGGACGATTGATCTATCTGGCGGAGGATACGATTCCGGGCCTGTGCAGATGACAGCTGGCGCAGCGAGTATGACGATTCCGGCCAACACATTCACCACCGGGAGCTACACGCTGATGGCGAGCTACAGCGGGGATACCAATTACAGTCCGGGAACGGGTTTCGTCGACGCTTATGTCACAACCCCGGTGCCGGCGGGATTTTCGGCGTCGGGGACGGCGGTGGCGATTAGCGCGCCGGGGGCGACGACGAACAATACGTCGACGATTACGGTGACGCCGCAGGGCGGGTTTACGGGGGCGGTGACGATGTCGGCGGCGATTACGAGCAGCCCGGCGGGCGCGGTACACCCGCCGACGCTGAGCTTTGGGTCGACGAGTCCGGTCACGATCAGCGGGACCAGCGCGGCGACGGCGACGATGACGGTGACGACCACGGCGGCGACGACGGGAGCGCTGCATGAGCCGGGACGGCCGGGGGCGGGCTGGCTGACGGGCAGCGCGGCGCTGGCGTGCCTGCTGCTGTTTGGGATTCCCGCGAGGCGGCGGCGCTGGCGGCAACTGCTGGGGATGGTGGTACTGATGGCCGGGCTGGTCTATGGCGTGTCGAGCTGCGGCGGCGGCAGCAGCGGTGGTGGGGGTGGGAGCAGCATCCCAGGGACCACGCCGGGCGCGTACGTGGCCACGGTGACCGGGACGAGCGGAACAATCAGCGCACAGACGACAATTGCGATTACCGTGCAGTAGGATGGGTGCGTGGCCGGGGAAGGCACCGGCCTGAGAGTTGAGCACGCGGGGCGCCATGGGTGCTCTTGTGTTTGGTGCGCGTGCAGATTCGAGTACCACGGGGCTGAAAGGGTAGTGCGTGCAGAGCCCCCGGGGGGCCGAAGAAAACGCTTCCATTTTCTTCAGCGATGGCATGGAATTGCAGAGATAGAGAAAGAAGAGAGGGTTGAACGATGCAAGTTTGCAGGAGTATGGCGAAGGCGACGTGGATGGCGGTGTGTGCGCTGACGGTGGCGAGCATGTGCAGCGCGGGGGCGCAGACGCTGGAGTCAGGGCCTGTGCGGCTGACGCAAACGGATGATGGCTATGCGCTCGGGAATGCGGCGATGGAGGCCGTGGTGCGGTTGAAGGACGGGCGGCTGAGCGGGCTGGCGGTGAGTGACCGGCTGCACAGCACGGAGATGACCGAGGCCGAGCCGTTCGCGATCCAGATGCAGGACGGGCGCGTGTACCTTTCCACGGAGATGAAGCTGGCTGGCGAGGCGAGCACGCATGCGTTGGCGGGCGATGCCGGCGCGGCGCGGATGGCCGAGGGGCTGAAGGGCGAGGAAGTGACGGTTCCGCTGGAGACGGCTGACGGCGCGCTGCGGGCGGAGTGGCGCGTGGTGATGCGGGACGGTGGGAACTATGTGCGCGAGGTGCTGACGCTGACGGCGGTGGGGAAGGATGCGGCGATTGGGCGTCTGGAACTGCTGGATGTGTCGCCGGCAGGTGCGCACGTGAGCGGAACGGTGAAGGGTTCGCCGGTGGTGGCGGGGAACTGGTTCATGGGCTTTGAGGACCCGCTCTCAGAGAGCCGCGTTTCGGTGGGCCGTGCGACGGCGTGGGTAGACCGCGAACTCCCGCTGAAGGCCGGGCAATCGATTACATATTCGGCGGTGGTGGGCGTGGCGCGGACGGGCCAGATGCGACGGGATTTTCTGGCGTATCTGGAGCGCGAGCGTGCGCATCCGTACCGGACATTTCTGCATTACAACTCGTGGTATGACATGGGCAACATTCATCCGTACGACGCGAAGCTTGCGGTGAACCGCGTGAACGCATTTGGCGAGGAGCTGACGCGGAAGCGCGGGGTAGAGATGAATTCATTCCTCTTTGACGATGGGTGGGACAATCACCACTCGCTGTGGAAGTTCAACAGCGGATTTCCGGATGGGTTTACACCGGTGCGCAAGGCGGCGGAGCGGATTGGCGCGGAGCCGGGCGTGTGGATGTCTCCATGGGGCGGCTATGAAACGCCGAAGCAGGAGCGAATCGCGTTTGCGAAGTCGGCCGGATATGAAGTGGTGGACGGCGGCTATGCACTGTCGGGGCCGAAGTACTATGCGGCTTTCCGCGATGTGTGCCTGGAGATGATGAAGCAGTACGGTGTGAATCAGTTCAAGTTTGACGGCACGGGCAACGTGAACTCGGTGTTTCCGGGGAGCCGCTTCGACAGCGACTTTGCGGCGATGATGCACCTGATTGGCGAGATTCGCGCGGCCAAGTCGGATGCGTTTATCAACGTGACGACGGGAACGTGGCCTTCGCCATTCTGGCTGCGCTATGCGGACTCGACGTGGCGCGGCGGCGACGACACCTCGGTGACGGGAGTGGGATCGTATCGCGAGCGGTGGATCACTTTCCGCGATGAGCAGACTTACCGCAACATTGTGGAGCGGGGACCGCTGTATCCGCTGAATTCGCTGATGCTGCACGGGATTGTTTATGCGCAGCTCCGCAAAGGTTTGAGCACGGACCCGGGGAATGATTTCCGGAATGAGGTGCGGTCCTACTTTGGGACAGGAACGCAGTTGCAGGAGCTTTACATTACGCCGGATCTGCTGACGAAGGCGAACTGGGACGATTTGGCGGAGGCGGCGAAGTGGTCGCGCGCGAACGAAGACGTGCTGAAGGACACGCACTGGGTGGGCGGCGATCCGGGATGGCTGGAGGCGTACGGATGGGCTTCGTGGACGCCCAGGATGGGTATCCTGGTGCTGCGGAATCCGAGCGACAAGCCGCAGACGATCCGGTTGCGTCTGGCGGATTCGCTGGAGTTGCCCGCGGGGGCGGCGGAGGCGTACGAAGCGAAGAGCCCGTGGAAGAGCGATGCAGGACAGCCTGCGCTGGAACTGGACGCGCGGCAGGAGCACGCGTTCCGGTTGGCGCCGTTTGAGGTGCTGACACTGAATTTGACACCGAAGCAACGCGGAGCGAAGTAGTTTCCAGGAAAGGACGGGACGCTATGGTAAAGCCGACACTTCTGGTGATGGCAGCGGGCCTGGGCAGCCGCTACGGCGGCATGAAGCAACTTGATCCCATCGGCCTCGAAGGGGAAACGATGATGGACTACTCGATCTTTGACGCGCGTCGCGCGGGCTTTGGCCGAGTGGTGTTTGTGATTCGCAAGCAGATTGAGCAGGCCTTCCTGGAGACGCTTGGCACGCACTACGCCAAGCGCATCCAGGTGGACTGCGTGTTCCAGGAGATGGACAACCTGACCGAGGGCCATAAGGTGCCGGCCGAGCGGGTGAAGCCGTGGGGCACGACGCACGCGATTCTGATGGCCACAGGTGTAATTCATGAGCCGTTTGCGGTGATCAACGCGGACGATTTCTACGGGCCGGAGAGTTTTCAGCTTTTGGCTCGGCACCTGAGCGCGGGCGGGGACGACTACGCGATGGTGGGCTATGTGCTGCGGAATACGCTTTCGGAGTTTGGCTCCGTTGCGCGCGGCGTGTGCCACGTGAGCGCGGACGGATACCTGGAAACCATCGAAGAATTGAAGCAAATTGAGCCAGACGGCGGGCACGCCAAGAACACGGACGCCGAGGGGAATGTGAAGCGGTTGACGGCCGACGAGGTGGTCTCCATGAACATGTGGGGATTTACGCCGCGGGTGTTCGGGCAGCTGAAGGTGCACTTTGAGCGGTTTCTGGATGAGTACAGCGGCGACTTGAAGGCGGAGTGTTATATTCCCAGCACGGTGAATGCGCTGCTGGGCGCGGGCGAGGCGCGGGTGAAGGTGCTGCGGAGCACGGATTCCTGGTTTGGGGTGACGTATCGCGAGGACCGGCCGCGGGCGGTGGACAGCATTCGCAAACTGGTGGCGGGCGGCTACTATCCGCGACGGCTTTGGCATGACTGACCGGGTGACAGAGGCGGCCGCGCAGTTTGCCATCAACGGAGAATTGGAAAGCGCCGCGCCTTACGGCAGCGGGCACATCAACGACACGTTCTGCGCGGTGTTTGCCCAGGGCGGCGTGAAGCAGCGCGTGATTCTGCAGCGCATCAACGACCACATTTTCCGCGATCCGCCGCGGCTGATGGAAAACATTGAGCGGGTGACGCGGCACTTGGCGGCGAAGGTGGCGGGCGAGCCGGACGGCGAGCGGCGGGTGCTGCGGCTGATTCCAGCGCGCGACGGGAGCGCCTGGCACCGGGACGAGGAAAGCCGCTACTGGCGCGCGTACCGCATGATTGAGCGGGCGCGGACCTATGACGCGGTAGAGTCGGCGAAGCAGGCGTTTGAGGCGGGGCGCGCGTTCGGGCGCTTCCAGCAGATGCTGGCGGACCTTCCGGCGCCGCGGCTGCATGATACGATTCCGGATTTTCACCACACGCCGAAGCGTTTTGCGGTGCTGGAGCGGGCGATTGCCGCCGATGCGGCGGGGCGCGCGAAGCAGGCGGAGGCGGAGATTGCCTTTGCACTGCGGCAGGAGCCGATGACGCGGGTGCTGCTGGAGGCGGGACTGCCGGAACGCGTGACGCACAATGACACGAAGATCAACAACGTGATGCTGGATGATGCGACGGGGGAGGGGCTTTGCGTCATCGACCTGGACACGGTGATGCCGGGGCTGGCACTTTACGACTTTGGCGACATGGTTCGGACGTCGACGAGCCCGGCGGCGGAGGACGAGCGCGATCTGTCGAAAGTGGCGATGCAGTTTCCGCTGTACGAGGCGCTGTTGGGCGGCTACTTGAGCGCGGCGGGCGGCCTTTTGACGAAGGCGGAGCGGGAGATGCTGGCGTTCAGCGGCAAGTTGATCACGTTCGAAATCGGGATTCGATTTTTGACGGATTACCTCGCGGGCGATACATATTTCAAGGTTCATCGCGAGGGGCATAACCTGGACCGGTGCCGCACGCAGTTCGCGCTGGTGCGGTCCATCGCGGAGCAGGAAGGGCAGATGAATCGGCTGGCGGAAACGCTGGGCTGAAGCTGCGCGCGACCGCGACACATTAGAATTGCTTGCATTGCCGCACCCCTAGAGGAGTTTCCATAAATGATGCCTTCCCAAGTTTCCCGCCGCTTCTGGTTTTTCCTTGGATTGAGTTTGCTGCTGAGTGCCGCGCCTGCGGGCGCTGCCCGGGCGCAGAGCACTTCCGTGAACACGGCCGCCAGCACCACGACACACGCGGAGTGGATGCCGGACCTTCACTGGCGGATGATTGGGCCGTTCCGGGGCGGGCGCACGCGCGCGGCGACGGGCGTGCCGGGTGAGCCAAATGTGTTCTACATCGGGCAGGTGGACGGCGGCGTGTGGAAGAGCGACGACTACGGACGGACGTGGCGGCCGATTTTTGATCATGAGCCGACGCAGTCCATTGGCGCGATTGCGGTGGCGCCGTCGGACCCGAAGGTGATGTATGTGGCGAGTGGCGAGGGGTTGCACCGGCCGGACCTTTCGGTGGGCGATGGGATCTATCGCTCGGAGGACGCGGGGAAGACCTGGGTGCATCTGGGGTTGCGCGAAGGGGAGCAGATTCCGGCGCTGGCGGTGGACCCGCACGACCCGAACCGGCTGTTTGCGGCGGTGCTGGGGCATCCGTACGGACCGAACGCGGAGCGGGGCATTTTTCGCTCGACGGATGGCGGCAAGACGTGGACGAAGGTGCTCTACAAGGACGAGAACACGGGCGGATCGGATGTGGTGATCGACCCTGCGGACCCGAATGTGGTGTATGCGTCGCTGTGGCAGTCGCGGCTGGGTCCCTGGGAGGACGACAACCAGTATGACGGGACGAGCGGCGGGCTGTTCAAGTCGACCGATGGCGGCGAGACTTGGCACAAGCTGACGAAGGGGCTGCCGGAGGACCTGGTGCAGATCCAGGTGGCGATTGCGCCGAGCGATCCGCAGCGGCTGTACGCGACGCTTTCCACGACGCACGAGGGCGCGTATGCCTCGGGCGTGGGGCTGGGCGTGTATCGCAGCGACGACGGCGGGGAGAGCTGGACGAAGGCGACCGAGGACCCGCGGCCAGCGATGAAGATTGGCGGCGGCGACCTGCCGATACCGGCGGTGGACCCGAAGAATCCGGACGTGGTGTACAGCGCGAGCATTGTGACGATGAAGTCGAGCGACGGGGGCAAGACGTGGATGGCCCTGCGGGGCGCGCCGGGCGGCGACGACTACCAGAACCTGTGGATCAATCCGGAGAATCCGAAGATTATTTTGCTGGTGGCAGACCAGGGTGCGCTGGTGACGGTGAACGGCGGGCGCACGTGGAGCAGCTGGTATAACCAGCCGACGGCGCAGCTGTATCACGTGGCGACGACCAATGAGTTTCCGTATTTTGTATGCGGCGGGCAGCAGGAGAGCGGGTCGGTGTGCATCTCGAGCCGCGGGAATGACGGCGAGATTACGTTCCGCGACTGGCACCCGGTGGGGATTATCGAGTACGGCTATGCGGCGCCGGACCCGCTGCACCCGGAGATGGTGTACGGCGCGGGGCGAACGGAGGTTTCGCGTTTTGACCGCGTGACGGGCGAGGTGCAGAACATTACGCCTGTTCCGGGGAGAGATCCCTCAGTGCGCGCGGACCGGACGGAGCCGATTTTGTTTTCGCCAGTGGACCCGCACCTTCTGTTTTACGCGGCGAACAAGCTGTTTGAGACGCGGGACTACGGGCGTACGTGGAAGACGATCAGCCCGGACCTGAGCCGCGAGCACACGGGACAACTGGAGACGCTGGCGAAGCTGCCGGAGAAGGATGCGGCGAAGCGGCGCGGAGCGATTTACTCGGTGGCGGCTTCGTACAAAAATACGCAGACGATTTGGGCGGGTACCGATGACGGGCTGGTGTGGCGGACGACCGACGAAGGTGCGCACTGGAAGAACATTACGCCGCCGGGAATGACGCCGTGGAGCAAGGTGACGCAGATTGACGCGTCGCACTTTGACGATGCGACGGCGTACGTGTCGGTGAGCCGGATGCGGATTGACGACATGCGGCCGTACATCTATCGCACGCACGACGGCGGCGCGACGTGGCAGGAAATTTCGGCGGGGCTTCCCGGCGACTCGCCGGTGAACACGGTGCGCGAAGACCCGGTGCGGAAGGGGCTGCTGTTTGCGGGGACGGAGACGGCGGTTTGGATGTCCCTGGACGACGGGACGCGGTGGCAGCCGCTGGAGTACAACTTGCCGCACACGTCGATGCGCGACCTGGAGGTGAAAGGGAACGACCTGATTGTGGCGACGCACGGACGGGCATTCTGGATTCTGGATGACATTTCTCCGCTGCGCCAACTGGCAGAGAAGACGTATGCGGGGCCGGTGCTGTTCCGGCCGGGCGGGGCCTACCGGGTGCGGCGGGACACGAACACGGACACGCCGTTGCCGGCGGACGAGCCAGCGGGGCAGAATCCGCCGGACGGCGCGCTGATTGACTTTGCGCTGCCGGCGGGGACGGAGGGTCCGGTTTCACTGGAGATTCTGGATGCGGCGGGGCGCGTGGTGCGGCGCTTTGCGAGCACGGACGCGCTGGAGCCGACGCGGGAGGAATCCGAAAAGCAGCTGATTCCGATGTACTGGCTGGCGAAGCCGAAGGTGCTGCCGGCGAGTGCGGGGATGCACCGGTGGGTGTGGGATTTGCGCTACACGACGCCGACGGCGACCCAGTATGCGTATCCGATTGCGGCGGTTCCACACCGGACGCCGCAGGAACCGCAGGGACCGCTGGCGCTGCCGGGGACCTACCGGGTTCGGCTGAAGGCCGACGGCAAGGTGCTGACGGAGCCTCTGACGGTGACGATGGATCCGCGGGTGAAGGCGACGGCGGCGGATCTGGAAGCGCTTTTCCGGCTGGAGAATGCGCTGGCGGACGAGGTGACACGGAGCGCGGAGGCGGCGCTGGAGGCGCACTCGGCGCGGGAACAGGTGAAAAAGCTGGCGCCGAATGCCGACCCGGCGATGAAAGAGACGCTGGAGGCGGCCGGAAAGGCGCTGGACGCGCTGCTGGACGGCAAGAAGGGCGTAGAGGGCAAGGAAGGGACGCCGGGGCTGGATGGCGTATCCCAGGAGGTGGACGGGCTCTACGGGCAGGTGGGCCAGGTGGACGCGGCTCCGACGGCGGCGCAGGAGCAGGCGGGGCGGCACGCGGGCGAGGAAGTGGCCGAGGTGCTGGCGAAGTGGAAAGAGCTGAAGGCTGGTCCGCTGGCGGAACTGGACGGCAAGCTCAAGGCAGAGCATCTGGGCGGAATCGACCTGACTCGGCGGCCGGAAACGATGCCGCAGTCGGGTGACGAGGACTGAGGCGGACGAGGAAGGCCCCGGCCGCGGCGGGTTAACAATCACGGGGCGCGGTGCTATACTCCGCCTCACGAGGGCTGGCCATGCGGCGGACGATTCTTCTCAGCTTATGTCTCAGCTTGTGTGGGCTCCTTGCTGTGAGTGAGGCAAAGGATGCCTGTGCGCAGTCTCGCGGCGGTACTGGGCATGGCTATGGCGGAGCCGGGCACGGCTTCGTTGGTGGTGGGCATGGCTTTGGCCGGAATGGCGACGCTTTTCGCGGGGGCCGTGTGGGGCATTTGCGGGGAAGCCACGAATTTGGGCGCGGAGCCGGCCACATTCGGGGAGGCTACGTTTCCAACCGCACCCGGGGCGACTCTCGCTACGGATTCGGCTACGGATACGTGCCCTACTACTCCGGCCTGCCCTACGACTACGGCGCCGCGTACGCGGACCAGGAACCCCAGCCGGTGGTGTACGTTCAGCCGCCGCCCGTGATCGCGCAGAAGCCTGAGCCGCCCGCCGTGGAGCCGCCGGCGGAACCCGTGATCAAAGAGTACAAATGGCCCGTTGCGGAGGTGGCTTCTTCCCACTCCAATTCCGAGCCCCAGGTTTTTGCCATTGTGCTCAAGGACGGTTCGACCCTTTCCGCCTTGACCGTCTACGCCTCTGACGACGCGCTGCACTATGTCGACCCCGGCGAAAGGCACCTGCGTGTTGCCATGAGCGAGGTTGACCGCGCTGCAACCCTCAAGCTGAACCGCGCGAGAGACCTGAATCTGTATCTTCCTGCCGCGGAGTGAGGCGCGGCAACCTGTGCCGCTCATCGGCAGGCGAACTGCCCGCATGTTCTGATGGCGCTGTAGGATTCCTTTCGCCAAGTAACTAGCTAATCCAAAAGGGAGATCCCCCGGCTCTGCCTGGGTGGCAGTAGGACTTTTGAGAATTCCGGGAGTATACCTCCCGCTGTTGCTTTCGCTTTTGCCGGAACCAATCGCTTAGCAACCCTCCTGCTGTTGTGGCTGCTTTTGCTTTTCCAATCCGTGGACATCACGAGGGTCAATATCAGCCTGCTCGGCAACGACTCTACCCGGCGTCCCCGTGGCAGATCGCCACAATCGCCGCCCCGTAGCGTTCCGCTTTCGCCGGCCCGATACCATGAATCGACGTCAGCTCCGCCATCCTTTGCGGGCTCGCCACCACCACTCCTCGCAGCACCGCATCCGACAGCACAAAGAAGGCCGGCTTGCCCGCAGCCGCTGCTTCGGCCTTGCGCCACGCCCGTAGCCGGTTCTCCAGCTCCGTCTGCGCGGGCGTGAATGCTGCCGCCCGATCCGCTCCGTTTTCCAAAGCCGGCGCCGCACCCGCCGGCTTCTTCTTCCGCGGAGCCGCCGCCGACACGGCACCCTCGCCCGTCGCCCGCAGCAGTACGGCCAGCGGCTCCGGCTCCGACCAGCTTCGCCCCTCGTATGTCAGCGCCGCCTTGCGGAACGTCACCTCCTGCCCCTCCGGATTGGTCCACGCCTCCGTCGTGAGCGTCACGAGGCCAGCCCGCGCCAGCCCATCCAGCAGCGCGTCAAAGGCCCGCCGATCGCCCTCGACGCCCGACTCCGTCTGCAGCCGCCCCACCGACCTCGGCCCGCCCTTCTGCAACTCCCGCAAAATCCGCCGCAGTTGCCGTGCCTCGTGCGGCCCCGGATGCACAAACGGCACCGCCACCGCCGTCTCAGGGGAACAGAAATCGCAGTGCCCGCACGGTGAGCCTGGTTTATCCCCGAAATGTCGCACCAGAGCCGACATCCGGCACTGCGCCGTCTCCGCGAACGCCACCATGTTGTCCAACTGCGCCCGCCGGTGCTCCCTTTGCGCCTGATACCCCGTCCGCCACCGGCCCGCATCGGTCGTCCGCAGCAGCCCTTGCACCCGACCCTCCACATCGAACGCCGCCGCTCCCTGTGCCGCCAGCTTGTCCACCGCGCGCCCAAACACCTCGGGATTCATCTTCAGCTTCGCCCACAGATCCTCCGGCGGCTGAAACTCCTCCGTCAGCACCCGAGCCACGCGTGCCAGGTCCTCCGCCGGAGGATAATCCCGATCGAAAAAGCTCTCGTGCATCTTGCGATCCGCAAAGCTGTGCAGCAGAATCGCCCGCGACCGTCGCCCATCGCGCCCCGCCCGCCCAACCTCCTGGTAATACGCCTCCACTGACCCCGGAAGCGCCGAGTGAATCACCGTGCGGACATCCGCTTTGTCGATCCCCATCCCAAATGCGATCGTCGCCACCACCACTTGTAGATCGCCGGCCAGGAAGCTCCGCTGTGCCCGCTCCCGCACCGCCGGCTCCAGCCCCGCGTGGTACGAAGCCGCAGGAAACTGCCCGTTCAACTCCACCGCCAGCTCATCGGCCGCCTTGCGCGACGGCGCATACACAATCGCCGGCCGCGTCTCCGCCGCCTCCAGAAACTTGCGGATAAACTCATTCCGCCGCGGTTTCGACATCTCCACGATTTCCAGAGCCAGGTTCTCCCGCCGGAATCCATGCACGAACAGCGCCGGTTCCACCAGTCGCAGTTGCGTCACAATGTCTTGCTGCACCCGCGGCGTTGCTGTGGCCGTCAGCGCGATAATCGGCGCCGGACGCAACAACGGCAACCACTCGCCCAGCGTCCGGTAGTCCGGCCGAAAATCGTGCCCCCACCCGGAAATGCAGTGCGCCTCGTCCACCGCGATCAGCGCCGGAGTCCGCCGCGCCAGCATCTGGGCAAACCCCGGCACCCGCAGCCGCTCCGGCGCGATGAATAGAAACTGCAGTGTCCCATCGAGATATTCCCGGCATGCCTGCCGCGCGTCTTCGCGTGACAGGCCCGAGTGGATCCGCGCCGTCCGCAGCCCGTGAGCCGCCAGCCGCGCCGCCTGGTCGTCCATCAGCGCAATCAGCGGACTCACCACCAGCGCCGGGCCGCCGCGCGCCACGGCCGGCAACTGATAGCAGATGCTCTTCCCCGCCCCCGTCGGCATCACCAGCAGCGCGTCGCGCCCGCCAGCCACCGCGCGGCAAACCGCTTCCTGATTCTCTCGGAATCCTGGAAACCCAAACGTCTTCTTTAGCAGCGAAACAAGATCCATGGCGCTTGTTTCATGGTGACACATCCGGCAGAGTACCAGGAGGAATCACAGGAACGTACCTGTGCCCCAAGCGCTATCGCAGAAACAGAACTACTCGGAGGCTATTGCCGTAGCGCCCGCCGCGCAGCGTCTTAGTGCAATCGGACTATGCTCCAAGAATCCCCGGCCGGGCACTGCTTCCAGAAAACGAACGCAGAGTGACTTGCCGTTTCTGATTGTCACCATTCGCGGTATTCGGACCCGACCGTCTGCACGCCTTGCAAGGGAATTGCCGTGTGGCAACCAACGATCAGGCACTCACCTGGGCTTGCCCGCACCCATCAACACAAGCGATCGCTGCGCAAAGGGTGAGTAGACCAGCAGCGTTGTGCAGGCCAGCGCCAGCCCAAAGTTGATGTGGTGGAGAAGCAGGAAGGGCGACAGAGCCCAGAACTCGTCGAACAGCAGCAGAACCGGCCAGATCTTCAAGAGCTTTTCTCTCACGCCGGGAGCATGAAAAAGCGTGGCCGAAAGGATGAATGCGCGAACAGGAATCAGAATTGCCGCCGTCACGACCAGGATCGTGACGATGTGCGCCGATTTGGTCAGTGGCGAGAGCAGCTCCTGAATCTCAGCGAGATTTGCCAGCGCGCCCACGTAAAACGCCAGGTACATCAATTGAAGTAGGACATAGAGCGTTTGCACGACCGGGTACGGCGTGTTGGGTAACTCATGGGGTGAAGCGAGAATGCCGCTGCGAAGGCGCTTTCCGGAGGGCGGAGCGTCGGAGGGCGCATCAATTAAGGCCGCGCCTTGCGTTGGAGCCAGACCGGCAGTTGGCGTTTGCGATTCCTCTCCCGATGGAATGCGTTCGACAGGCGCGACAAATCGGTATCCTCGCCTGGCCAGGGTCTCAATAAAGCGCGGGCTGCTCGCCGTATCGCCTAATGCCTCGCGGATGCGGTTCACGGCCGAATTCACGCCGTGGTCATAGTCGACGAAGGTGCCATCGGGCCAAAGCTCGCTCAAAATCTCCTCGCGGGTGAGCAGTTCGCCGGGCCGGTCGAGCAGGAGGCACAGCATCTGGAAGGGCTGAGCGCTCAGCTTTACGCGGATGCCCTGACGGCGCAGCTCGCCCGTCGACGCGTCGGCTTCAAAAACGCCAAATCGGTAACCTCGGGCTGGCTGCCGGTCATTCATGAGCTCGATAGGTTCAGTGTATACGATGGAGATTTCCGCCCGCGCCACGAGCGTCGAGTGAGAGTTTGCCGCAAGTAGCCTATTTAGATCACCTTGCCCGGTGAGGATTGTTTGCGCTCGTTTGAGGTTTCATGCATTGCGCTCATGCGACCAGACCGGGCACAGTGGAGTGCATGACGCAGAGATGGTCAGCTTCGAGATGGGTTGCATGGGCAGGCATGCTGCAGGTTTTGATGGCGCTCGCGTGTGGCATCTGTCGCGCGGAGCAGCCTTCAATGGAAGCTGTCGCAGGGTTCAACACGTATGTTGGAGCGCTCGAAGCGCGGCTCGCGGCACAACACCGGCAGGATGCAGGCTTTGTCATCCTGGCGGAGCCTGCGGCGCAGACCGAGGCGCGCCTGCGTCGCGGCGATCTGATCATCGAGAACCTGACGCCGGCGAAGACCGATCTGCCGGGAGCGATGCTTTCCCACTGGCGCGGCACAGCATTTCTACCGGGCGCGACTGCGGCGGATTTCAAACGGCTCATGCGCGATTTCTCCGCTTACCCGCGCATTTACGCTCCCCAGGTAGTTGCAGCCAGAGTGCTCTCGCAGAACGGCGACCGTTATCAAGCGACGCTGCGCGTTCAACAGAAGCACGGAATCACCGTTGTAATGGACACAACCTACGACATCGATTTCGAACAGCTCGACGCTCGCCACGGTTGGAGCATCTCGCACAGCATGCATATTGACGAAATAGAAAACGCTGGGACCAAGAGCGAGCGCGTGCTCAGCTTAGCCGATCAGTACGGTTTCCTGTGGCGGCTGAATACGTACTGGACCTTCGAAGAGCGTGACGGCGGGCTCTATATGCAGATCGAGTCGGTTTCACTCACGCGATCCATCCCCACAGGGCTTGGCTGGATGATCGGGCCATTCGTCGAGAGCGTCCCGCGAGATTCGCTCGAGTTCACGCTGCGCGCCACATGCCACGCGCTGCGCAGATAGCGCGACCCAAATCAGAACCGTTTTCGAAAGGAGCTTCCATGAGTGCCATGGTTATGCGGGGGATTCTTGTCTTCCTTTTCTTTTCAGGAGTCGCAGGCGCCCAGGCGCAAGGACCCGTGCCTGCAAAACCGGTGCCGGAGTCTGCTGGTTCCGGGGCTTACAACTGGTTCGTGCGCGCTGGGCTGACCTGCGGGGTCGGAGCTTCGGAATCCACGGCAGCGGTGAAGCCGACTGTGCAGTGCGGAGGGATCGCAGGAATCATGCCGTTTCTCGATCTGGAAGTGGGCGTCATGGGCCCTCAGGCAAACAGGAGCCAGGTATCCGGCTATTTGAGCACAAATGCAGTGATCCCATTGATGCCTCCGGAGAAGACAAAGCTGGTGCTGCCGCTGGTCGTTGGCGGCTACACGCGGATGTTCGAAACCGGAAATGCACTGGACTACGGTCTGGCATTTGCGCACCCGTTGGACTCCTCGCATTCTCTTCAGTTCGAGGTGCTGGATTATTGGGCAAATGCGAATCCAGCTCAACACAACATTGTCTTCCGAGTTGTTTGGCTCGTTGGCGTGCCGGATTAGCCGCCGCCGGGAAATAGAGGAAGTGCCGGGAAGGGAGAAAAGCAATGAATATGAACTCGACGATGTATAAGAGTGGCACCCCGTTCCGCGCGGCGCAGCGCGTAAACCGGTCGCTGACAGCACAAGTGGAGAAGCGCGTATTGCTGTGCATGGCGGAACGTGCGCCGCGCTGGATTAGCTCCGACATGCTTACCGTACTAGGCCTGAGCGCGCAGATTGGTGCGGGCGTCTGTTACGCTCTCGCGCGATTTGACAAGCACTGGCTACTGGCCGTGATTCTCTGCCTCGCGCTCAACTGGCTGGGCGACAGTCTGGACGGAACCCTAGCGCGTGTGCGGAGGCAGCAGCGTCCGCGTTACGGATTCTATGTTGACCATATCGTCGACATATTCGGCGTCGTGGCACTCATGACAGGCCTTGGCGCGAGCGGCTTCCTGCATTGGCAGATGGCGATGGCTTTGCTCGTCGGCTTCATGCTGCTCTCCGGAGAGAGCTACCTGGCCACGTACACGCTTGGTTGCTTCGAACTCTCGCAGGGATTCTTTGGGCCTACAGAGATTCGCATCCTGCTCATCGTTGGCAACCTCGCGCTGCTGCGGAGTCCATATTCCACGCTGCTCGGCCACAGTTTTCTGCTCTTCGATGTGGGCGGAGCAATTGCAGCCGTAAGCATGTTCGCAACCGCAATCATCGTCGCCTTGCGGCATACGACTGAGCTCTACCGGCAGGAGCCACTACCTTGAACACTCTTGCGCGGTGGGGCAAATTCAACGCAGTAGGAGTCATCGGAGCGGTGGTGCAGCTTGGCTCGCTCGCCGTTCTCAACCGCAACATGCCGGGGCATTACCTTGTTGCCTCGGCCGTCGCTCTCGAACTCACACTGCTTCACAATTTTGTGTGGCATGTGCATTACACCTGGCGCGAGCGGCGGGAGCAGGCAACGCTGCTGCGGCAGTGCGTGCGATTCCATCTGTCGAATGGGTTGGTGTCGCTCGCAGGAAACCTCGCTCTGATGAAGGTGCTGGTAGTGGGTGTACGAATGCCCGTGTTGGCAGCGAACGGGATCGCGATTGTATGCTGCTCGCTTATCAATTTCTGCCTTGGGGAGATGTGGGTGTTTGGAGCAAAGCACCTGCAGCCCAAAGCAGGTTGAGAGTGGCGAGTTGTCCACCGTTCCGTACAGGGCCCACGCGCTCATTGAGATCCGGTTACGCTCAACTTTGAGAATTTGTCCCTGTAAACGCCCTGACTAGGGTCCGGGTTTGCCGGGACACGCACCGGGAGCGAATTCCTTGTGCATTGCCGACTTCATGGGACCTATGTGA
>Ga0307375_10002052_pt1 | contig 21112 bp, 16 predicted proteins | sample TR1MG_FD_202531 | JGI IMG/M metagenome (GOLD analysis project Ga0307375, IMG submission 202531) | Soil microbial communities from Risofladan, Vaasa, Finland - TR-1 | ecosystem: Environmental > Terrestrial > Soil > Coastal area > Acid sulfate soil | place: Finland: Risofladan, Vaasa | collected...
GGAAGGTGCGCATCGACTGAACTTCGCACAACAACCTGCCCAACTCGTCCCGGCCATCAATATCGACTTCACCTTCGAGGTTGCCCTGCATGATATCTTTCATATCCGCAGCTATTGTGCGCACCCTGTTAACCACACACTTGCTTACACAAAAATTCAAGATAAAGAACAGCACCAACTGAAGAATTGCCTGCGCGCCGATCAACTGCATTTGCAGGGTCGTGCCGACGTCCAGGTTAGATGAAAGATATACTTGGCCTAATCCCAACATCACCAGCAACGCAATCTGGACGCCAAAATTCAATTTCAGAAAGAGCGGCCAATTCTTGAACTTGAACCGTTCATACCTGGAAACGATCTTCGCCCCCGACTGATTCAACTCCCGGTACAGCGCCTCGGACTCCGATACCTGGGCGCGGGTAGGTGGCTGGCGTACCGATACATAGCCGGTGATCCGGTTGTTCTCGATGATTGGTGCAACGGTGGCGCGCACCCAGTAATGGTCGCCATTCTTGCAGCGATTCTTGACCTGGGCACGCCACGGCAGCTCCCGCTTGATGGTATTCCAGAGCCATTCGAAAGCCTGTGGTGGCATGTCGGGATGCCGCACGATGTTGTGGCTCTTGCCGATCAGTTCTGCGCGCGTATAGCCGGAGATCGCCTCGAACTGATCATTGACATAGGTAAGGATACCCTTGATATCGGTTTTTGAAACCAGCACCGTACCGGCCGGAAACGGCACCTCTTTTTGCGACACATAGGCATTCTTGTTTTGCATTAATTATTTCCTTAAAAATATAAATCTGAGTCGCAATACCGCCCCACAGGTTCCAGCCTGCACTGCAGAAACGCACGCCACTCCGGACTACACCCTGAATTTGCTCACCGCGGCCTGCAGTTCGGCCGCCAGACTTTCGAGTCGTGCGATGTCCTGGTTATTGGTTTGCATTGCCGCATGATTCTCTTCCGACATCTGCGCAATTTTCTCTACATTGCGGGCAATCTCCGTGCTGGCCAGACTTTGTTCGCTGACCGACGCCGCAATGTCGCTCACGCCATGACTGGATTTTGACACTGCGACACCTGCTTCGGTCAAAATCTCGGAGACACGCCCCACCTGTTCCTGGGTGGCCTGTAACGAGCTCAAACCGGTTTGCACCACCGCCTCGACCGAGGCGGATTTCTGGTTCAGCGAGTTGGTCACCTGATCGATCTCGCTGGCCGATCTGGCCGATTTTTCCGCCAGCTTGCGCACTTCATCAGCAACCACAGCAAAACCACGCCCTTGCTCACCGGCACGAGCCGCCTCAATCGCCGCGTTCAACGCCAGCAGATTGGTCTGGTCGGCGATATCCTTAACCTGTTGGGTCATGCCGGCAATCGCGCGGGTGCTGTCGACAAACTCTTTAACCGACCCTGCGATCTGGGTCACCGCCTCCTGCACTTTACCGATCTCGCCTATCATCGCCGTGACGCTCTGGTTTCCCTGCCGAGTCTGATCCAGGCTCTGCTCGGACAACTTGCGCACATCCTGGGTATTCGCCGCAACCGAATTAATGCTCACGGTAATCTCTTCAACCGCTGCCGCAGTTGAGGCCGCCGCCTCGCTCTGCACCTGAGAGGCTTGGGATGTTTTCAGCGAAGAAGCGGCCAGTTGCGCAGCGGTACTAGTAACGGTACCTGCGCTGCTGATCACTTTGCTGATAATCGCGCCAAAACCGTCGATCAAGGCATTGAAGGCATGTGCAGTCTTGCCGATCTCATCCTGGCTGCGCACCACCACACGCTTGGACAAGTCACCGCTGGCCTGCATGCTTTGCATGGCCAGCTGCAGTTCCCGGGCCGGACGCGTCATAATCGTAATAAGCCAACCTATTCCAAAAAACAGCACGACTTGAATGAGGAGCTGTACGCCAAAAAGCATGTAATTTGCCTTGCGCAACATCGCGTATTCGTGAGTGAGGTCCACCGTGATGCTTCCCGCACCGTTTACCGAACCGTCCTTGACATGATGGCAATTCAGGCAATTGGTGCCGCGAAAATTCGTGCTGACGATAAAAGGAGTTACCACGCGCAAAGCTTTCTTGCCGTCCTTGACCAGCAATTCGGTCTGTATCTTCTTCGTTGCGATTGCAGAGCGATCCATATCATCAACCGCCTGCTCGGACGGCAGTCCCGGTCCGAACTGGTCCTGAACCTGTTTGGCGCGAATGACGCGCAAGTCCAGAACATTGGCAGAATCCTTCATCTTGTCGACCATCAGGGTGCGCAGGGTGGGATCGCTGATAATGCCGCCTTCCATCATCACATTCAGCCCGTTCAACAGACCGTCGGACGATATCATCGCTTTCTGCTTCGCCTGATTAAGAACCTCGGCCTTGTATTTGTCCATGGCAACATGTTGCGTCAGCAGCAACACAACCAGCAGCATAAGTTGGATGGGTAACTGCAACTTGCTTTTCAGCGAAAGTTTGTTCCACCAGTTATTCATGATTAGATTGCCTTCCCATATATATTTTTATGTATTTGCGTGAATTCCCAATCCCTAAGTGATTTAGCCAAGGGAGCACTAAGCATATCGGCATGAAATCAACTTTCTTTAGGGGAACAGGGAAATAATTACCTGCCAATTCAGGGAATCGAAGATGGCAAAGGGTACGCGTTGCCGCAGCGAGGACCTGCCCGGAATCAGAATCAGGTGGGAGAAGCAGGAAAAATCCAACCGGGTACAGTGTTATTGTGCTGCGGGCACAGGCATTGCAGGCGAGACAGCAGGTGCAAGCGTAGGCACAACCGTGACACCGGATACGGCCGTCAGGGTATTCTTCACGGAATCGCCGTTCTGCGCATCGTCCGGCTCGCCATTCAGATTCACCACACCGCCATCGTGCTGTGCCGCTTCTTCAGCTTTCTTGTTCATCACGATCAGGCTGATGCGGCGATTGACCGGGTCCAAAGGGTTCTTTTTATCAAACAATACCGACGAAGACAGGCCTACCACGCGAACGATTTTATCCGGCATCATGCCGCCCGCGATCAATTCCCTGCGTGAAGCGTTGGCCCTGTCAGCAGACAATTCCCAATTGCTGTAGCCTTTGCTGCCGCCGATGTAAGGCGCAGCATCGGTATGCCCGGACAAGCTCAACTTGTTGGGAACCTGGTTCAGCAGCTTGCCGATCGCATGCAGGATAACCCTGGTGTAAGGCTCGAGCTGGGCACTGCCGCTCTTGAACATGGGCCGATTTTTCTCGTCGACAATCTGGATGCGCAGGCCTTCGGTGGTCATATCGATCAGTATCTGGTTGCGGAATTTCTGCAAAGCAGGGCTTTTATCTATCATGTCCTCAATGCCTGCTTTCAGGGTTTTGAGCTTTTCGATTTCCTTGAGCCGCTCCAGCCGCAGGTAGTCCTCCGGCGCAGCCTTGAGGTTGATGATCTTCTTTTTAGGCGGGAGCTCGCCCTCTTTTACCTGGCCCTCGCTGCGCGTCAGGTCCCGCCCGCCTCCCTTGATAACGCTGGAACTGTCGCCGCTCCCGGTCCCGCCGAACAAGGCGACTTTAAGCGGCGTCTTGAAGTATTCGGAAATTCCCTTCAGATCGCCTTTGCTCGTCGAACCCAGCAGCCACATAAGCAGGAAGAACGCCATCATCGCCGTAACAAAGTCCGCATAGGCGATCTTCCAGGCGCCGCCGTGATGACCGCCGACCACCTTCTTGATGCGCTTTACAACAATGGGTCTTTTATTCTTGTCTTCGGACATGACTCAGGGGCCGGGATTCATGATAGAGCCGGAAAACGGGAAACCGATTTTTTCAACGCGGTATCCATTCACCGGCAATTCGGCTTCAGCGCTTTTGTTTGACATGCGCTTCCAATTCAAGGAAACCAGGACGCTCGGTCGAATTGAGCACCTTGCGGCCGAATTCGACCGCCATTGCCGGCGCATAGCCGTTGAGATTTGCCAACAACGTCACTTTGATGGTCTGCAACATCTTGGTGCCTTCTTCGGCTTTTTGTTCAAGCAGGGTTGCCAACGGGCCAACAAAACCGTAAGCCAGTAAAATCCCGAGGAAAGTGCCAACCAGTGCGTGGGCGATCAACATCCCCAATTCAGAAGGCGGAACACCCACTGACTCCATGGTATGCACCACGCCCATCACCGCAGCCACGATACCGAATGCAGGCATCCCGTCGCCCAGCTTGGCAATGACATGGGACGAAATCATCGCCTCATGATGATGGGTATCGATTTCCACGTCCATCAGGTTTTCGATTTCCATCGAATTCAGGTTGCCACTGACCATGATGCGCAAATAGTCGGTCATGAATTCGACAGCATGGTGATCTTTCAGCACCTGGGGATATTTGGCGAAGATCGGGCTTTCTTCAGGCTCTTCCACATCGCCTTCTATCGACATCAGTCCTTCCTTGCGCACTTTTCCGAGCAGTTCATACAGCAAAGCCATCAGTTCCATGTAGCTGTTCTTGTTGTATTTGCTTCCTTTCAGCACTTTCGGCAGATCCTTGAGCGTTGCCTTGATTGCTTTGCCGTTGTTGCCGACCAGGAACGCGCCCCCCGCCCCGCCTGCGATCATCAGCAATTCAAGCGGTTGCATCAGGGCAGCCAGGTGCCCGCCCCCCAATGCAAAGCCGCCGAATACCGCGCCCAACACCACCACATAACCGATGATCACCAACATGACCCACTCCCTGATTTCTATTCTTACGCGCGAAAGAGACCTATGGATACCCCGTTGCCAGCTCCGCTATACGGCAGCCTTAATGCAAGTACAGCGCCGTATATTAGCAATCAATTCGGTAACCATCTCGCACTCCCCCTTAAGTTGCGTTGATGATAACTCGGGTGCATTCTAAAACAAATTTGCACCACCAGAATGCGACTTTATCAGCGGCATGGCGTTCGAATGCAAAATCGCAGCCGCAAAAACGCTTTGTTGCGGCAGGATAAACCCGCAATACTGCTAACGGTCAGATCGCATGATCGGCGGCTTGCAATGTGTTGTTAAGGATCTTTCTGGCTGCATTTGTTTTGCCGGCTCGCGCGGGAGCGTGACAGATGCCGCAAACATAATTGGCATGCAGATCACCGGCATGGGTCACAAAATGGCCACCGCATTCCTGGCAGGGGATGAGTTGCATCATGCCCGCATTGAAGAAGCGGATCATCGACCACGCACGGGTAATGCTGAGTACCGGCTCTGCGTTTTCAATACCGTGCACCTGGTCGAGATACAGGCGATAAGCGGAAATCAGCGCATGCACACCGTCTATCCCGGCATTCCTGACCAGAAACTGGTATATATCCATAAACAAAGACGAGTGGATATTCGGCTGCCAGCTCATGAACCAATCGGTCGAGTAGGGCAACATTCCCTTGGAAGGCGACTCATTCTTGACTTCCTTGTACAGCCTGAGCAGGCGTTCGCGGCTCAGCGAGGTTTCTTCCTGCAACAGCTGCAGGCGCGCACCCATTTCAATCAGGTCAATCGCAATCTTTACCTGCTGGGCTTCGCCCATTACGGTTTTGCTGGCCATGGTTGCGTCCCGGCTAGGCTAATTCTTCAACCGCTTGCGCCGACATCAATATCGCCGCATGAGCCTGCGACATCATACGATCCTTGCTGTAATCGGTAACCAGATTAAGTAACAGCTTTTCGTCGAAGCGAAAGCGGCAAAGCAGCATGTTGGAAGCTGCCATTTTTATGATTTGTGGTGGAGTGAGCCGAGCTATCACGTCCACCAGATCCTGCCCGATACCCAAACGGAAAATTGCAGCGGCTTTATCTGCCTTGATCATTTGTTGAGCCAGCATCAGATATGTCAAATTGATGTCACGTATACCCTCTTGCAATTGCGTGATGTTCATATCGCCCCCTTGTAAGCCCGTGCAACACGGATAACTTTAAAATTTAACAACGTTCATTCCAAAATTATTTTTATCGCAATCTCGGTCAGCCGATTTCGTTGAACGCATTATTCATGACGAGGAGCGGACAAATAATTGGAGGCTCGCCAATTATTCTGTACGAATTCAGGAATAGTTCCTGTAGGGGGTTTTCTTACAAAGATTTACATCTCTTTGCCAATAGGACAGAAAGAGAAAGGGGGAAGTGAAGGGAGCTTGCAAGGGAATCTGCGCCGGCAAGTCACTTAGTGTTCTTATCGTCACTATTCGGAAATACTTTAGGGTGAAATTGAAATATTTATTATGTTATTAATCAAAACTATACAAACAAAATGCAGAATACTTGAAATAAGCTGCTCCGTTTCGCCATTATCATGGCGCTTTCCGGACAGGATGTAACTCATAGTCAGATGCGGCTCCTTTTCAAAAAATCCCCCCCTTCCGTTACCGCTTTGCTGTTGCAATGTGCGGCATGCCTGTTGATATGGCTGACTGTTGAAATCACCGGTGTACGCGCGTCGCTGTTTATGCTTGCCTGGCTATGCGGAATACTGGCCGCACTACTCAGCTATTTTTCCGGGCTTGCCGTTTGGTGGCTGGCAATGCAACTGCTGTTTGTGCCTACCCTGTTGCTATTGCTAGGGGCCGGGTTACCGCCCGGCCTCTTCTTCGCGGCATTCATGGTAACCGTGCTGGTGTATTGGAGTACTTTTCGCACCCAGGTCCCGTTGTATCTTTCCAGCACCAGGGTATGGCAGGCACTGGAACGGTTGCTGCCCTCCGAAAAATCCGGCGCTGGTTTTGCATTTCTGGATATGGGTTCGGGACTGGGCGGAGTGGTGACGTACCTCGCCGGAGTGCGACCGGACGGATCGTATACCGGCGTGGAAGCAGCGCCCTTGCCGTACATTTGGAGTTGGCTGCGCATCCGGCTAGGCAGCTACCACAACAGCAGGGTACATTGGGGTAGCTTTTGGGGCTGCGATTTGTCGCAATATGATGTCGTGTTCGCGTATCTGTCGCCGGTGCCGATGGAAAGGCTCTGGCACAAAGCGCGTGCTGAAATGCGCCCCGGTACGCTGTTTATCAGCAGCACCTTTGCCATCCCCGATCAGGCACCGCACAAAACCGTGCCGGTGGATGATTTGCACCAAACCCCCTTGCTCATTTGGCACATGTGATAGTTGGCGCGAACAGTATAGTCGCGCTGAATATCATTTCCCGGTTGAAGCGAAACGCAGACCAGGTGTTATTGGTTGTCGGTGAAAAAACCGGTGTCCAGCAATTCCTTGGTCAACGCCATATAGTCCGCCGCACCGGGGCTGTGTGACGCATAAGCGAACACGTCGGTGTTATGCATCGGACTGGTCGCCAGTGCGACATTCTCGCCAATACGCGTATTACAGACCAGCGGGCCGTAGCGTTCCTTGAGCTTGTCGAAAATGTCGTATGAAAGTCTGCGCCGTGAATCGAAGCGCGTCACCACAATGCGCCGCTCAAGACTGCGTTGCAATTTTTTTTCCAGCACATTGAGTGCGCTGTCCAAACGATACACACCCTGCAGCGAGAGAAAATCGGCCGATACCGGAATCAACACCCGATCGCTGGCCAGCAATGCGTTCAGCGTCAGTACCCCCAGCATCGGACAGCAATCGATCAGGATGGGGGCACCGGATAGAGCCAGCTCTTCCCGCAATCCCTGCTTGAGCAGTGTCGCCGCTTTCGCGTCGCTGCCGTACAGCGCATCTACTTTTGCCAGTTCCAGCGAGGCGGGGATGATTTGCCAGCCGCGCGGTGTTTCACGCAACAAGCTGTCAAGCGGGGTTTTATTCTTGAAGAATTCGGCCAGGCCGCTGTCCTGCGGAACCGATTTGATTCCGCAGGACAGGGTCAGATGCGCCTGGGGATCGAGGTCCAAGGCGATCGGGAATTGCTGCAATATCTCCAGCGCAGCCGTTACATTCAGGCAGGTGGTAGTCTTGCCCACTCCACCCTTTTGATTGAATACCGCGACTACCGTCATTCAGCACTCCATAATCTGCAGATGATCGTTGAATTTTCCGGGATGCCCGCAATCATGCAAAGCTCAAAAATATTATTCTCCCAAATGATCGGTTAATTTCAGGTTGTCCATAGCGATATACGCCGCAGGGTGAACGCTACCCGGTTTCAATTCGCCCCTGGCAGCACCCGCCACAGTCTTGTCTGCATGCGTCATATCGGCGCGGAACGGTTGAACAATCCCTTCGTACTGCATGCTGTAAAGTTTCATGCCAAGCACGATCAAAATCGAAGCGAAGACAATCCCGGCTGCTTTTCCCGGCCTGACGATTTGCCTTATCCTGTTCAGGACCATCATCAGGCGGCGTGACATGATTTCCTTGCGTGAGTGTGCGATCCGGGCATGAACCAGCACATTCTCATTCTCTTCCAATTCGGCAAGCTGTCGCGCAACGCGTGATTCTTCCTGTGCCAGCTCTGCCTTGGCTTGCGCGGACATACGGGCACGCTGCATGCAGATTTTGCGTTGTTCCGATTCCGCACAGGCCTGAGCTTCAGACTTTACCCGCATTTCGGTTTCAACCAGTATTTCCCGCTCGCTCTCCAGTCTTGCCTGTTGCTGTGCCAGCAACTCCCGCTCATTTTCATGCCGGCGCACTGCATATTGCTCGGCCTGCTCGGCGATGACGGCACGCTCATGGGCAGCATTGTATGCAGCCTGTTCGGCGAGCATTTTCGCCTGTTCTGCCCTGGCAGCGCACTGTTCTTCCGCAATCCGCTTTTCGTTCATCTCCGCAACAAGGCGCGCAGCTTCTTCTGCCTGCCGGTTCGCGGTATCGCCAAGCTCCCTGCAACGAAAAATCACGGCCTGCTCGGCGGCGATTTTATCCTGCTCTGCGTTCACCGCCTCGCTCTGCTCCCTGATGCGCAGCTGCATGACCCGCTCTGCTTCCTCTGCCAGAGTCTTGAGTTGAATGGCTTGCTCGAGCAATTGCTGCTCCTGCTCAAGATATTGCTGCTGTTGAGCCAGCAATTGGATTTCCAGCCGCTCGCGCTGCTCGGCCGCCGAACTCGCCTGCTCTGCAATTGCGCTGCGTTTTTGTGCGGCAGCAGCAGCCAGCGCTTCGCGCTGAGTGCATTCCTGTTCTGCGGCGGCGGCATTGGCTTCTTCAATTGCAAGCCGTTTTTCCATATTCTCGGTTTGTGCCATCGCTTCAATCCGGGCAAGCTCGCACGCTGCAGCCTGTTTGCGGAACGCCACGGCAGCCAGGGCTTCTGCGTGTATCTTGGCTTCTTCGGCCCTGAGTGCCTCGCTTTCGGCTTCGGCTCGAACCTTGGCAATATTCAGGGCACGAAGCGCGGCTTTCTCAAAATCCCGGGCGCATTGGACTGCCTGTTCATTGAGTATTTCCGCCTGTTTGGCCATTTCCCTGGTGTGAACCTCGAGTTCCAGACGTTCGTTATCCGCATTGATCGCATGCAATTCAACGTCCATACGAGCTTCAATCTCGGCAATGATCTGTGCTTCGATTTCAGTCTTGTGTTCCGCCACATGCTGAGCCTGACGCTCAACAACGATCCGTTCATGTTCCATTTTGAGCTGCTTCGCTTCAGCCTGCAGCTTGAGCTCAACTGCGCGCGCAGCCTCCAATTCGACTGCGGCGCGTTGCTTCGCCAGCGCAGCCAGTTCGGACTCGGCTTGCAGTTTGGAAGCTGCAGCCTGGCTGGCTGCCAATTCACTGTTCATGCACTCTCTGGCTTTCAGTTCGGACTTGCGCAGCAAAACATTGGCCTGCTCCTGATGCTGCGCTGCCATCCTGTCAGCGTCAGCCTGCGACAGCAATATCGCAGCGGCATCCTGCTCTGCCTTGAGTTTGCGTTCCGCCTCGGCTCTCGCCAATTCACGCGCCTTATTGGCACGATGTCTGGCCGCCTCGAATGCCAGCTTTTCATCGCGTTCCGCTGTGTCGACCACAACCCTGGCTTGTTCCTCAAGTATCTTGCGCTGAATGAACGCATCGGCGGCCGCACGCTCCGCTCCGGCTCTCGCCAGAGCGGCCATCTCTGCTTCCTGGCAGGCGACAAGCCGCGTTTCACATTCGCTCAAGGCAAGCGTTTCTGCGCAGGTACGGGCATCCATGGCCTGAACTTCCGCCTGTTCGGCCGCCAGTTTCAAGTTCAGCTGCGCGACGAACTGCTGTTCTTGGCGAATCTTCTCTTCCAGGGTTAGTGCAATAGCCTTGTCGACCGACTCGTTCTCACCTGCCTGTCTGGCAAGTTCCTGTTCAAGCCTGGCCCGATTTTCAGCAGCCTGTAGCGCAGATTGCTCAGCCTGGTTGCGCTCGTTGATCTGATTCAGTTCAGCTTGCTCGGCATCGATCCTGTTTTTTGCCAGCCGCGCATAGGCGGCATCAGCTTCAGCCCGTTGGGCAGCCATGTCACGAAGGCAGGTCTCCAGTCTCAATTTTTCCTCTGCCTGGAGCATTTGCGCCTGTTCGGCGGCATAGCGTTCCGCAGTGACCTGTTCGGTACATACCACCAGTTCGGCGACCGCATCCTGGAGCAGGCGCAGCTTTTTCTCGGCTTCTAGCTGGGCATCAAGCTTGATTTTCCATTGATTTTCTGTCAGCAAAGCCAGATCGGATTCCGCCCTGGTTTTTGCTTCGGCGGCAGCGCGCGTATTTTTTTCGTACAACAAACGCTGCTCCAACTCGGCATGCGCCTGCTGTTCAGCATTCAGCCTTGCCTGATTTTCCGCTTTGAGCTGCAGCTCTGATTCCAGCCTTGCCCGGTTCTCGGCTTGAAGCATCAGCTCGGAATCCAGCCTGTTCCGAACTTCTGCCGTCGCCAATTTTGCTGTTTCCAGCTTGGCCTGAATAACCTCGGCAAGCCTGTTTTCTTCCCGACACGTCAATTCCAGCTGCGCGGCCAACTCCATTTCGGCACGTTCGCGTGTTTCCGCCAACTCCCGTGCGTGTGCACTTAGGCGCGCGCGCGCCTGTGCGGACAGCTCGGCTTGCAGCTCGGCCTCAACATGCCCCAGCGACTCGTGGATGGCCTGCGACTCGGCTAAATGCTGCTCGTTGTTGTTGCTGATAAGTCTGACCAAAGCTGGTTTTGACATGGCATTGCCCTCATTTTCGGGTTGATGCTTGATCGCATCAAATATTTGAACCCATTGCGACAATGCAAAGGTAGCAGCTTGCCTGGCAAGTAAAGCCTGGAATAACGCGCAGAAACCAGGCTATTTCAAGTGCGCTGACGCGGACTCAAGCTGCGGCTGAAACAGAAATCCGGGGTGCGGAAGCATGGAAAGAAAACCAGAACGGAGCTGAAAACTGCCGCCCTGCTCAGGTTAAATTCGCCAAACGGGCCGCCTGGTCGAGTACAGTCAACGCTTGTGTAATGATGCGGTTTGCATCTTTTCCGTCATTCGCAACCGCTTGCACGACCAGGCGCGCGCTCAGGCACAGGCGTAATGCATTGCGTTCGGCGCTGTAGTTGACCGGCTGGCCGAGTTGGCAGTGCAGCGCGGCAGTCGGCAAATCCCGATAGACCTGCAGCGTTTGTTCGGCATTGAGCACTTGCCTCCCCGAGTCGGTGGCACGGTACAGCTGAAACGGGAATATGGTCTGAACCTGATCCCAGCCGGGCTTTTCAAGCAAGGCGCTGCGATCCAACCCGGGCACAGCAACTACCGAGTAAGCGGGGTTGCCGGAAAGCCTGGCCTGCATCGCCCGCGCGAAGGTCTGCAGAAATCGGGTTACGTCAACATCGTGCAATGAGCGGAACGCGCGCAATTCGCTCAGGGCGGCATCCCAGCGCAGCAGCAGCCCAAAATTCCAGGATCGCTCAAGCACCTCCCGCACCGGCCAGCAATCCGGCCAGTCTGCCGCGGCAGAAAAATTTGCCAATTTGCGCGGGAAAGGTCGTTGACGAAACTGCCCGGCAGTCCCGGCCGGAATGATCAGTGCGCTGGAGAAACTGGGCCCACCTACGAATTTAGATCCGGTCAGGGCAACGCTGTAACCCCGCGCCAGACAAGCGCGCAAGGTGGCGGGGGCAATGCGAAACTGGCAGGCATCAACCAGCACGTCAAGCTGACTGTCCAATGCCTGTTGCAATGCGGCAGTACAACCATAGCTGGGCGCAATCATGCCCGTTTTCGAGATGTCGGCCTGAATCAGCAGCACATGGCGCCCGGCGGCATGGGCTTGCAGCGCAAGCTCGGTAAAGTGTGCATCAATCTCAGCGGCACTGCGCGGCAAACCATCGGCCTTGCGCAAGGCGACGGCAGCGACTTGGATGCCTGGAGACGTCTCCGTAATGGCGGCGCGTATGCCGCTGCCGGTTTCCGTTTCATCCACCATCAGCACCAGTGCGGGGCGGTCAGTGGCGGCTTGTGTGAGTTGCGCGGCGATCCGGTGCAGATCAGTGCCCGATGCGGCAAAAACGATATCCGGTTCCGGCAAATCCCCCAGCTCGCATAACGCCAGCAACTCCCTGCGCATGCGTGCCAATTCACGCTCATATATCGCGTCTGGTGTAAGGTAACGCATATCCTGTTCCAGCCGTTCACGCAACCGGTTGGCTGCCGCAAATGCCGTCGTCGAGATCACCGAAGCGGTAGCGGAAGAATAGTCGAGCAGGTTCGGGTCGGGCGTTGGTCCGCAACCGTAACGGTTCACGCCGCGCAGCGGATCGAGCTTGATGCGTTTATCGCCGCCCTCGACCAGAAGCTGGGCTGTTACGGGCAGGATGTTCAATGCAGCTTGTCCCATCAATCAGCCCGGGTGCGCTCCGATGGCACGCACCAGCAGGGCACGAAAAGCATCGAATACTTTGCGCATTTGCGGGCGTTTGTATGGAAAAAGATCAACCGGATCCATCGTGTGCACCACTGCACTGTTGTCTATTTCAAACAGCAGCAATTCACCGCTCTGTGTTTCGGCGCAATCGATAACCAGATAATCCAGCTGCATGTGTTGGTGTATGGCCTGCAATGCAATGGCATGGCGCTGCGCGAAAGCGGTATCGAATTCCGCCATGAAACGCGCTTCCTCTGCGCGCTTGTCTGCGCTTTCGGCCATGCCGGCGTTGACATAGTGGATCATCCAGTGGGTGGAAACACCCATGTGCACTGCATAAGGCTTGCCTTCGATCAGCACGATGCGGTATTTGCGGAATAAACCGTCCGTATCGCGGTAATCGAGGAAGCGGGAAATATAAAACGTCTCCTGCCGTATGGTAAGCAGATAATTGAACAAGTCGGCCGGATGTTCTATCTTTTCCAGACCATGGCCGGCATGGGATCCCACCGGACGGACGATGATCGGGAATGCCGCGTCGAACAAATAATCCTGCAGCGGCACCGTTTCATTGGCGATGTTTTCCAATGCCTTACGGGTCAACCGTGACGTAGCGGGCATGGCCACGCCGGGCAGTTCGCTCAGCAGTTTGTAGGCACGGTCGCGCGAAAGCCAGGAAATGCGTTCAGCCCGGTTCAATACCGGTCTTGGCCAGTGCTTGAGCACGCCACCGAGTTGATCAAGCAACGCCAGGGTTTCATCTGCCTCGCCTATTGCGACAAACAGGACATCGTGATCAGGCACCATTTCCGGGATGGGCAGATGCGGCGCAACATATAAAATATCCAGCGCAATATCGGAATCTTCCAGCAAGAAATCCAGCGGCATGTTTGCCATCAGGTTGCCCGGTGTCATCAGCGCGAGCAGTCGTATGCCGGTGGTGCCGCGCGGCGCGGACAGGTGGTAAAGTTGCTTGAGCCTGAGTGCTTCGCGCTGTATCGACAAGGCGACTTCGTGGTTGCCTTTAAGCTGCAAGATGGTGGAAATGTCCAGCAGCGCGTCTGCGCTCGCTGTGTCGGGACCGGCGCCAGCGCGTGCGAGCAACGTCTCGCCCAACGGGGTGAGATCGGTGCCTGCATAAGCCCTTCTCATCAGCTCGGCGATGCCGATAAAAGCCTGTTCGGGGGTCGGGTTGGGATGGTCCATGTCAACTCCGGTTGGTCAGGTTTATATTCTGGCAGCCCCGAATTCAAGTGTTGTCCTGATTAGCGCGTCAATATCCCCTTTATTCGTGCGATGGTTGAAAATGGCGGCGCGTATTGCCAGCTTGCCGTCCAGTGTGGTGGTGGAAGGCGCGACTATGCCCGATTCCTGCAGTGCAACCACGATTTCCGCATTCACGCGGTCCGCGTCGCGGCAACGGTAACGGAAGCAGACAATATTCAGCGAGACGGGGGCCAGCAATTCCAGCTCCGCTGTCTGCGCGATGCATTGCTTCAGGTATTGCGCGAGCTCGCAACTGTGCGCGATGACCTTGCCCATCTTTTCCGCGCCGTATACCTGCAGGGTGAACCATGCCTTGAGCGCGCTGAAGCCGCGCGACAAATCCGGACCGAAATCGCAGGGCCACGGCGAGCCTGCCGCTATCCCGCGCGTATCACGCCGCAGATAAGCGGCGGGTGCCGCGAAAGTATCCAGTTGCAGCCGACTGTCACGGATCACGATGAAACCCGCATCGTAGGGTACTTGTCCCCACTTGTGAAAATCGAATGCCACCGAATCAGCCCGCTCCAGTCCGGCCAGACGCGGCGCAATTTCGGGTGAGAGCATGGCCAGTGCGCCATAGGCACCATCGACATGGAACCACAGACCGTGCTGCCGGGCAACGTCGGCCAATGCGCCCAGCGGATCGATTGCGCCGGTATTGACGGTGCCTGCAGTGGCGGTGATGAAAAACGGCGTAAGCCCCTGTGCGCGATCCGCTGCGATAGCGTGTTGCAGCGCCGCAATGTCCATTTCATGATTTTCGTTTACCGGGATGGTGCGCAGCGCGTCCGTACCGAGACCGGCGATATCCATCATTCTGGCAATGGAGCCGTGTGCCTCGGTCGAGGTATAGGCAACCAGGTGCTTGCCTTCTCCGGCGATGCCCTGCGCGCGCACTTTTGTGCCCAGTACCGCGCGGCTGGCAACCAGTATGGCTATGAGCGTGGCCATTGAAGTGCCGGTTACGAACAGGCCGCTGGCATTTTCCGGGAAGCCGAACAATTCGCACACCCAGCGCAATACTTGTCGTTCGACTTCGATCGGCATCTGGTCGCGTCCGCCCAGGTTGGCATTCAAGCCCGCGGCGAGCATCTCCGCCAGCATGCCAACCGGGGTGCCGCCGCCTTGCACCCATCCCATAAAGCCCGGGTGCACATTGCCAGCGGCATAGGGCAGGATGGATTGCATGAAAGTCTGATGCGCATCGGCAATATCCGAAGGTTGCTGCGGCAACGGTTGGCGAAATTGCGCACGCGCACTGTCGGGTATCGGTTGCCAGACCGGGCGTGATCGTATCTGCGCGAGATAGTCGAACATATCGTCGAGCATGCGGTGCCCCTGCGCGCGCAGGGCATTCCAGTCTTCTGGGTCGAGCGTATCAGGTTGGGTATTGTCTGGAATAGGCATGTCGGATTATTGATGAAATATCGGAATATTGGCGGGTTGCAACCCCGCATCGGCAAGCTGACCGGTCAAGCGTCTGCGATTATACATGGCGCATTTTGATACCAGTGCCTGGATTTCCGGATAACCTGCTGGATAACAATCATCCCCAATCAGAACCTGATTTATTTACTGAACCGGAATGCCTCTTGACCAGCGCGACCATTTCTAGTGGGCTGTTTATCGCATCTGGCTGGCCTTGTTAATTGGATGGGATGAATCGTGACTTGGCCGCATTTCTGTGATTACCCAGAAAAAGGCTGACTAAATTTATAATGCGCAGGAACCAACCGGACGGTCGGGCAAATCAGGTAAAACAAATGTTCAGAGTTCGGACTGATAAAACCACAATATTAATTGTTGGTATTTAATGTAAAGTATGCACCTGTGGCTGGTCGATAACATTTTGTTTTGTGCAGGGAAGGATGAGAATCAATGAGGCAAAAAACAATGCTTTCGGACTATATGTCGCAAGAGAAGCTGATCACCCCCGAAAGCATTGCCCAGCGCAAGCAGTTCCTGGAATTTTCCGCTGATGACATCACAATACTGGGCGAGATTCACCAGTATCTGGAACGCAATGTGGCCGTTATCGATTCCTTTACGGACACATTTTACCGGCACATGTTTTCTTTCCCGGAATTGCAAAAGTTGCTTCCCGATGAAGCCGCCATCAACCGGCTCAAGGCTGTCCAATCCCGATATTTCATGGAACTGACGGCGGGTGATTACGGTGATGACTACATTTCAAGCAGGCTGAAAGTCGGCTACGCACATCAACGGGTCGGGCTGGAACCAAAATGGTATACCGGGGCATACCGGAAATACCTGTCTTCCCTGCAGCCGATTCTTAGGGATATATACGGGAATGACAACACCAAACTGGTTGCAGCACATGATGCAATATTGAAAGTGGTGTTCTTTGACATGGACCTGACACTGGACACTTATTTCCATGCCAGCATGCAAAAAACACTCAAGCTTGCCAACTATGATGTTCTTACCGGACTGCCCAACCGCAATCTGTTCCAGGACCGGTTGGAACAGGAAATCAAGAAAGCTCAGCGCAATAAATCGTCTCTGGCACTGTTGCTTATCGACCTTGATCAATTTAAAAAAGTTAACGACACATTGGGACATCACGCGGGTGATTTGTTATTGGTTGAATCGGCAAAGCGTATCAGCAGATGTTTGCGTGAGACCGACACGATTGCCCGTTTGGGGGGAGACGAATTCGTCATCATCCTGCCCGATATCAGTGGTTACCCGTATATAGAGCGGGTCGCCAAGGATATTATTCTTGATTTGAACAAGTCATTTGCGCTGGGAAACAATATCGTCTATAGCTCAGCAAGCATCGGAATTACCGTTTATCCGGACGATGCACAGGATATTGAAAGCCTGCTAAAACACGTCGACCAGGCTATGTATGTGGCCAAGGCGGAAGGTCGTAACCGCTTCGGTTACTTTACCGAAGCCATGCAACAGGAGGTCAGGGAAAAACTCGCGCTGACTAAAGACCTGCGCAAGGCGCTTGTCCGTAATCAATTTCAGCTGCATTTCCAACCTATTGTGGAGCTATGCAGCGGAAAAATTTTAAAGGCAGAGGCTTTGCTGCGCTGGAAGCATCCAGTTCGAGGCATGGTCAGTCCATCTGACTTTATTCCCCTGGCGGAAGAGACCGGGCTCATCCACGAAATCGGTGAATGGGTATTCAAGGAAGCTATTAACAGTGTGAAGCAATGGCACAATCAATTCGGGCTCATCATCCAGGTCAGTGTCAACAAATCCCCGGTACAGTTCGAGCAGAATAACAAACTTGATTGGCTGGAACAGATCAATGGACTAGGGTTGCCCGGAAATGGTATTACCGTGGAGATAACCGAGGGATTGCTGCTCAATGGTTCTGCCAACATCAACCAGCAGTTGCTGGAATTCAGGAATGGCGGCGTTGAAGTATCGATCGATGATTTCGGAACCGGCTTCTCCGCACTTTCATATCTGAAACGATTTGACATCGACTACCTCAAGATCGACCGTTCTTTCATAAAGGATTTAGAGTTGGACGGGCACGACAAGGCGCTAACCGAAGCAATCATCGTGATGGCACACAAGCTGGGCATCAAAACCATAGCCGAAGGCGTGGAAACAGAGGGACAGCTCAGCTTGCTGAAGTCATTCGGGTGTGACTTTGTGCAGGGATTCCTGTATTCGCCTGCAGTTCCTGCAGCCGAATTCGTAAAAATGATTGAAAAGCAGATGTGAATCATCCCTGCAGGACATTTGCCGGGAGCTTCATCCTTAAATGAATAAAGCCAGCTTTTGGCCGGCTTATCATCACAACTAACTGCTTGATTTTACTGGTCGGGGCGAGAGGATTCGAACCTCCGACCACTTCACCCCCAGCGAAGTGCGCTACCAGGCTGCGCTACGCCCCGAGGACGCGGATTATAGCAGAGCGGGTGCAACTAATGACAGGCCATTCTCGCTGCAAACCTGAAATTGCGCCGGGATTTTTCTTGCCGGTAGCGTATGGCAGGTGTCTTGGTACGAGTTAGCGGCGTCAAATCCCCGCCACCCTGAAGCAAACCGCAAATATTCGACTAGCGTTGCAGCAAAACTAATCCCAGCGATCGTCCCTGACCTGGACCATGCCGTTTTCGATCCTGACCGGAAATGTCGCCGTCGGCTCGTAGGCCGGTGCGGACAAGGCTTCCCCGGTCCTGATTGAAAATCGGGCGCCATGGCGCGGGCAGATGATCACGTCGTTTTCGATGCACCCGCCGGTCAGCTTGCCGCCGTCATGGGTGCAGACATCCTCGATCGCGTAGAACGTCTGGTCAAGTTTGAACACCGCGATACCGGCGCCGTCTATTTCAACGTGTACAGGCTTGCCGACTGATATCGCTTCCGCGCGGGCAACATCCACCCATTCGCTCATACCACTTCCACTTCGATATCGGGTTCTATGGTACGCGCCAGGTTGCCGATCGCGGAAAGCGTGCCGGCAAGCGAACTCGGACAGCTTCCGCATGCGCCGAAATAGCGTATCGACAGCACATTCCCTTCCAGACCGACGATCTGCAGATCCCCGCCGTCGGATACCAAAGCGGGCCTGACCTGCTCGTCCAGCAATTTGCGAATTGCTGCCAGCCTCGGATCATCATCATCGAAGCTTGATACGGCCTCATGTTCGGGTTTCTCGGCGGCTTCCGCCTCCCTGATCGGCATCGCGATCTCACGCACCAGCTTCGGCCAGTCCGCCCCGCCGTCCTGGGTGACCGTGATCCATTTGTCCATGTAATACACATTGGTCACATGCGGAATGGCAAACAGGTTGGCGGCAAGCGGGTCGGCTGCGGCAGCCTCCGCACTTGCGTAGGAACACGCGGTACCCCAGGTCAATCTGTCCTTCAGGATGAACTTGACCGCGTTCGGGTTCGGGGTGTCTTCAATATCTGCAATTTTTGGCATGACTATTATTCGCCTATCATGGAGCCGGGTACTGGATCGGCTTCGCCTTCGGTTGAAATTGTTGGTTCGGCATTCAGCGCGGCATGCAGCGTGTGCCACGGCAGGATTGCACACTTGACCCGCGACGGCAGGTCCTTGACCCCGGCAAACACCTTCAGCTTGCCCAAGTGGTTGGGTTGATTTTCCGGATCGAGCGTGCCGGTCGTCATGCCGCGGAATTCATCGACCATCATTTCCGCTTCCTGCACGGTTTTGCCTTTGACCGTGCTCGTCATCATTGAAGACGACGCCTTGCAGATTGCGCAGCCGTGCCCTTCGAATCCGATGCTCTCGATCTTGTCGCCCTGTATGTTCAGCGACAATTTGATATGGTCGCCGCACAGCGGGTTGTGGCCGTCCGCATGGCGGTTTGCGTCCGCGATCGCGCCCCAATTCCTCGGCTTGCGATTGTGGTCGAGAATGACTTCCTGGTAGAGCTGTTTCATGTCGCTCATATGAACATCTCCTGCACTTTCCGGATGCCCGCGACCAGTTTATCGATCTCTTCCCTGGTGTTGTAAAACGCGAATGAAGCGCGCGCGGTGGCGGGAACATGGAAGCGATCCATGACCGGTTGGGCGCAATGGTGGCCGGTTCGGATCGCGATGCCTTCCGAGTTGAGTATCGTGCCGACATCGTGAGGATGCACGCCCTCGATCTCGAACGACAGCACGGCTGCTTTTTTCGCGGCCGTACCGATGATCCTGACACCGGGAATGGCCGAGACTTTTTCAGTCGCATACTCGAGCAGTTCATGCTCGTATGCCTCGATATTGCCCAGCCCGATTCCGTTCAGATAATCGATCGCCGCGCCCAGCACAATGGCCGCCATGATCGGCGGCGTACCCGCCTCGAACTTTGACGGGATCACGTTGTAAACGGTCTTCGCGAAGGTCACCGACAGGATCATGTCGCCGCCGCCCTGGTAGGGCTGCATCTTCTCAAGCAAATGCGCCTTGCCGTACAGCGCGCCGATACCGGTCGGGCCGCACATCTTGTGACCGGAGAACGCGTAAAAATCGCAATCCAGATCCTGCACATCGATGGATTGGTGCGGCGCAGCCTGCGCACCGTCGAGCAACACCGGCACACCCTTGCCGTGTGCAAAGGCGACCATCTCTTTCACCGGATTGATCGTGCCGAGCGCATTGGACACATGGCTCAACCCGAGGAATTTTGTCTTCTCGTTGAACAGCGCCTTGAATTCATCGATCAGCAATTCGCCTCTATCGTTCATCGGGATCACGCGTATCACCGCGCCCTTCTCCTCCGCCAGCATCTGCCAGGGAACGATGTTCGCATGGTGTTCCAGGCCGGACAGGATGATCTCGTCGCCCTTGCCGATGAAGGCGCGACCGTAGCCGTGCATCACCAGGTTGATCGCTTCCGTGGTGCCGCGCGTGAAAATGACCTCGCGCGATTCCTTTGCATTCAGGAAGTGCTGGACCTTGACGCGCGCCTCCTCGTATTCCCTCGTGGCCAGTTCGCTCAGGTAATGCACCGCGCGGTGAATGTTGGAGTGCTCTTCCTTCTGGTAGCGCACCATGCGGTCGATGACCTGTTGCGGCATCTGGCTGCTCGCGGCGTTGTCCAGATAGACCAGCGGCTTGCCGGAAACCTGCAACCTGAGTATCGGAAAGTCCGCCCTGATCTTGCCCAGACTGGCCTGATCGATCGCGCCATGCGTTTGTGCAACAGAAATATTTTCCATCTTCATTTGCTTACCCCGCCCGCGCGATTCCCGTTCATGCGCTCAAGGATCGTCCGGGCCAAGGATTCGACCAGGGACGGTACCGAAATCTTGTCGATGATCTCGGCTGCGAAGGCATGGGTCAGCAGGTTTCTGGCACGCTCTTCGGAAAGCCCGCGGCTCTTGAGGAAGAACAGCGCGTCCATATCGATCTGCCCGATCGTCGCGCCGTGTTTGCAACTCACATCGTCGTTGAAGATTTCAAGCTGCGGCTGGGTGTCGATGTGCGCCTTTCCGGAGAGCAGCAGGTTGCGGCTGCTTTGCGCGGAGTCGGTTCCGGTCGCGCCAACGTGCACCATGATCTTGCCGCTGAAAATCGCATGCGATGATCCGTCCGCGATGCATTTGTGCAACTGGACACTCTTGCCTCTCGGCACGGCGTGATCGACCAGCGTGTGGGTGTCG
>Ga0307375_10002053_pt1 | contig 21109 bp, 16 predicted proteins | sample TR1MG_FD_202531 | JGI IMG/M metagenome (GOLD analysis project Ga0307375, IMG submission 202531) | Soil microbial communities from Risofladan, Vaasa, Finland - TR-1 | ecosystem: Environmental > Terrestrial > Soil > Coastal area > Acid sulfate soil | place: Finland: Risofladan, Vaasa | collected...
GATGAGTAAGCAAACAAAATCACCACCCTCATTTGCCGCGCTTGTACAAGCCTACTTCACCGAGTACTTGAGCCAGCAACGGGCGCTCAGCGCACAGACCATCACCGCCTATCGTGATGGCTTTGTGCTCTTCCTCGGCTTTGTCGAATCTGGCCTGGGCAAATCACCGAACGCAATAACCTTGGCTGACATCACTCCAGATATGATCATAGCCTTCCTCGATCATCTGGAACGTCAGCGACATAATTCCGTGCGCAGCCGCAATGCGAGATTGGCGGCGCTACGGTCGTTCCTGAAATTTGCGGGGCATCGAGACGTGGCATCGCTCCAGGTGATAGAACGTGCCTTGGGAGTCCCGGTAAAGCGGTTCGAACGTCCGATGTTCGGCTATCTGTCGCGCGAGGAGGTGCTGGCGGTAATCGGCACACCGGGCGAGTCATGGCTGAGCCAACGGGATCATGTGCTGTTTCTGCTGATGTACAACACCGGGGCACGCGTGTCGGAGATCATCGGGGTCAAGGTTGGCGACGTGGTGCTCGATGACAGTGCCGCCTGCATCCATCTCCACGGCAAGGGCAGAAAGCAGCGGAGCGTGCCACTGTGGCATTCGACTGTGAAGGCAGTGCGAGCCTGGTTACGATTCAATCGCCAGTTCGAGGCGACATCGACCTTGCTGCCCAGCCTCGACGGGAACGCAATGACGCGCTCGAATGTGAATAAGCGACTGATGCTGGCGGTACGAATGGCCTCGGAGCAGCATCCCCGCCTGCTTCAACAGCACGTCTCGCCACATACAATCCGCCACACTACGGCAATGCATCTGTTACAGGCGGGCGTCGACATCAGCGTCATCGCGCTCTGGCTCGGTCATGAGAGTCCGGCCACTACTCATCATTACGTTGAGGCCGATCTGACAATGAAGGAACGCGCCTTGGCCAGACTTCACGAGCCAGACGTCAAGCTTCAACGCTACCGTGCGCCTGACTCGCTGATCGACTTCCTAAAGACATTGTGATTATGTGGAGAACAAAATACGCGTCGGCCTCTGCCCATCAGCGGTTGGCGCGTATCCACAGGATTGAGTCCACATAATCGAGCAATCTACATAATGCAGAGGGTTTTTAGCCTGGCGGGCGCGGCGCGCAAGTTGTGATGAATGCGCGGTGCTGCCACCGCGACCGGTAGACTAAAAATCTGTTGTACTAAACCGACGCTCAGGCCGTGAAGCTATGGCGATTGTATTGGGGCAGTATCGTCGAAGTGCGATCCTGGCGGAGGCAACAGGCGAACAAGCGAAGCAAGGGCATTGTTTCCTGGGCGGGTGTCAGGATGCAGGAGAGACGTGATGCGGGATTGGACGGGTAAAGCGGCAGTGGAAAGAGCGCATTGTGTTGTGCCTTGTCTGTTTTGACCCAAGGAAGGCGGCCGTTGCGCGCGGCAATTGCGGAAACGGTCAGCAGCGATTTTGTCCTGGCGTTCATGAACGATCACACGGAGGCCCGCGCGGCAAGGAACCCGGCAGGAAGGTTTCGACGCATATCATCTGGCCGCAGCCGCACTTCGGGCAATCACGCAGCGATTTGCCGGTGAGTTGCTGGTAGCGGTCGCGATAGTCTGGCGGCACATCTGGGAGTTTGACGATGGGTGCGGGTGCGGCGAGCAATTGCCGGCAGCGGGCCAGCTTGACTTCGCGGTAGCGATTGGCCAGGAAGCCGTAATGCCTGATCCGTTGAAACCCGTTTGGCAGGACATGCAACAGGAAGCGGCGAATGAACTCCTGCGCATCCAGGCACATTACCTTCTGGCGCGAGTCGTGGCGGTAATCCTTCCAGTGAAAGCTGACCTTGCCATCGGCGAAGCCGATCAGGCGGTTATTGGAAATGGCCACCCGATGGGTGTAGCGGCCGAGATACTCGAGCACCTGCTGGGGGCCGCCAAACGGTGGCTTGGCGTAAACCACCCACTCGACATTTCGTACGGGTGCCAGATATCGGGCAAAGGCAGCGGGAACGCTAAGCGCTTCGAGCGCGCTAAAGAAGTGCAGGCGCCCGGCGTCAAAGGCGTCCTGCAACTGCGCCAGAAACAGCCGGCGAAACAACCGCGAGAGCACGCGTACCGGCAGGAAGAAACCCGGACGGCAGGAGATCCAGCGCTCGCCATCGGCACTCAGGCCGCCGCCCGGAACCACGCAATGCAGATGCGGGTGATGCTGCAGATTCTGGCCCCAGGTATGCAGAATGGCGATGAAGCCGATCTCGGCACCCAGGTGCCTGGGATCGACAGCGATGGTGCGCAAAGTTTCGGCGGTGGCGTGAAACAGGATGTCGTAGACGGCGGCCTTGTTTTGGTACGCGATCGCGGCGATCTCCTCGGGCAGCGTGAAGACAACGTGGAAATAGCCGACGGGAAGGAGGTCGGCCCGGCGATCTTCCAGCCATTGCGCGCGTACCAGTGATTGGCACTTTGGACAGTGCCGGTTGCGGCAACTGTTGTAGGCAATGCGCTGGTGGCCGCAACGGTCACACTGTTCGACATGCCCGCCGAGCGCGGCCGTGCGGCAACGCTCGATCGCGCTCATGACGCAGCGCTGCCCACGGCTGAGGGAATCAGCGTGTTGCTGGCGATAGTCAGGCCCGGCCTGGCGAAAGATGTCCGCCATCTCGAGTCCGGAGGCTCGCATCGCTCGCCTCAGAAATGAGCGGGTGGAGTCGGTGGCGCCGCGGGCCGTTCAACCCGGGGCAGCCAGTCGAAGGGGCTGGCTGTGGCGCATACCGTGCGGGTCGCAACTTTCAGGTAACGCGCGGTGGTCGCCAGACTGCGATGCCCCAGCAAGAGCTGGATGGTGCGCAGATCGGTGCCGGATTCGAGCAGGTGCGTGGCGAATGCGTGACGCAGCGAGTGCGGGGTGATGGGCTTTTGAATGCCCGAAGCACGATGCGCTTTCTGGCAGGCCGACTCCACGGCACCCCGGGTGATCGGCTGGCCGTCCACGTCACCCGGAAATAGCCACAGCGTCGGATGCGCGGATTTCCAGTATGCACGCAACTCATCGAGCAGCCTCTGAGAGAGCATGACGTAGCGATCCTTGCGTCCTTTACCTTGATCGACGCGGAGCGTCATCCGCCCGCTGTCGATGTCGGTCACCTTGAGACGGGTCGCTTCGGTAACGCGCAAGCCCGCCGCGTAGGCTGTCGTGAGTATCGTCCGGTGCTTGATGCTGTCGATTGAGTCCAGGAAGTGCATGACCTCCTCGCGGCTGAGAATCACCGGCAGGATGAAGGACCTCTTGGGCATCGGGATCTCTTCGACGGCCCAGTCGCGTTTGAGCGTGACTTTGTACAGAAATCGCAGCGCTCCCGTCGCGACACTGACGCTGCTCGGCGAAAGCATCCGGGTCTGGGTCAGGTAAAGCTGGTAGGCGCGGATCGCTTCCGGGCCGAGTTCTTCCGGGGAGCGGTGAAAGTGTTCTGCGTAGGTGGTGATCTGTTGCAGGTAGGCCGATTGGGTGTTGTCGGCGAGATTGCGGATGGCCATGTCTCCGATCATCCGATGGCGTAAAGGGGTCATGATAGTTCTCCTTGTCGGGGTTGAATGAAGTGCTGCAAGCAGCAACACCATCATTCTCCGATTGGAGGTTTTTGTGAATCTGACCTGCTGACCCCGGCGAGTATCTGCCAGCACTCTGGAACCTGCCGCTACCGCGTTAGCGGTTTAGTACAATCGGCCTTATGTAGCGCGCTACATAAGGCCGAAGAACAAGCGCTAAGGATTAAGTTCTAACAGACAGTTTCTGGCCTCATTCTGCCAATCTTTGACTCGCCTAGGATTATTAATACCGCAGGATCAATAAGCGTTGCTAAAATGGAAACCATTTAGGGATATGAGGAAGTTGGATTTGTTAGCAATTCATCGCACATAATCGACACGCCCAATTCGTTGGAATCTTACTATTTTCATATCAGTTGATCATGACCAAAGGAATCCCCGGAAAAGTAGTTCAGTCCTCACGATATTTGCACATAGAGGCAATTGAATTACTTGATAAAGCTGAAGCAGAAGTTATAGAACACGCTGAAAGACTTGCACAAATAACCAGAGGAACTGATTACAACGTCGTACGGCTTTCTGCGGATTTGGCGTCGGTCTCCTTCCTTCGCTATCCGGGGTTTTTTGAAGAGCCTTTCCCTGAATTAGATGCTAGTTGGCGTATCGAGCTCAATGGGCCACAACAGGTGCGTAACCGGACTTACGCTGAATCACTCAATCCTCCCATCCTTCATCGCAAGGAACTTCTCCTCCCATCCGAGCATGAAGCAATTGCGAAATTTCAAACACTGACTAATACCGCTGAAGCATTGGGGCTTTTCGATGACCCCTCTCGGATTGGTTTCCGTAACCAATGGGAGCGCCTTATTGCTGAAAAAGGCTACCGCCTCATTGATCATGAGTTTGTTCCACTCGGTAACGACATTTCAGAAGCCGATGAAGTCTGCGATTTTTCATCTACTGCTGAAGTACGACGCCACCTGACTGCGTTGGTTAGGTATGGTTTCTCTGCGCCCATTCAAATGATTGCAAGGTTAGGCTTTATGGATGGCTCGCGCAGCATATTTGACTACGGATGTGGCCGAGGTGACGATCTGCGTGGACTGCAGGAGAATGGAATTCAAGCGCTAGGCTGGGATCCGCACTATGCGCCTGATAACCCAAAGCTGCCAGCTAATATCGTCAATCTTGGCTTTGTGATAAATGTTGTTGAAGACATCAACGAGCGGATTGAGGCGCTCCAAGGCGCTTACTCGCTAGCACATGAACTGCTGGTTGTTTCGGTAATGCTAGCCAATCAATATGCCACTGGAGGGAAGCCATTTCGTGATGGCGTGCTGACATCACGTGGCACATTTCAGAAGTATTTCACCCCGAACGAGCTAAAGATTTTCATCGAGCAGAATCTGCATGAAGAATCCATTCCTGTTGCCCCGGGAGTATTTTTCGTTTTTAAAGATAAGGATGCTGAACAACGATTCTTGGTTGGCCGCAGTCGCTCTCGCTCCAACCTCCTCCGTGCTGCAAGCCAAGCACAGCGTGCACAGAGACCTGGCAAAGCGGAAAGGGATTTAGCGCGATATGCGGAGCACCAAGAACTTCTGGACTCGCTATGGCAGCAATGGCTAGAAGCCGGTCGGGAACCTGATAAAAGCGAAGTCGCAAACATGCCTCAATTGCTCGAGGCTTTTGGCAGCCTGCCTAAAGCCCTACGATTCCTGCGCAGCCAGAAGGATGAAGCAATTCTAGATGCTACTCATCGGTTAAAAAAGGATGACCTCCTAGTCTACTTTGCCCTTGGCATGTTCGAGAAACGTAAACCGTATCGGCATCTTGAATCACATTTGCAATGCGACATTAAAGCCTTCTTTGTGGACTATGGAACTGCTCAGCTAACCGCAAAAGAGCTCCTTTTTAAAATTTCCCAACCTGAATTGCTAGAAGCAGCATGTCGTGATGCAGCATCAGAGGGACTCGGCTGGCATACCGAAGGAGAATCGCTGCAGCTTCACTCAAGCCTTGTGGAGCGCCTTCCACCGATTCTGCGTGTCTATGTTGGTTGTGGCGCAGCTCTTTATGGTGACATTACCTCGGCTGATCTCGTTAAAATCCACATTCGCTCTGGCAAGCTCACGCTCATGCGGTTTGATGACTTCCTCGGAAAGCCCATCCCTAGGATGATTCACAGAGTGAAGATCTTATTCAGGCGGCAAGAATTTCATTTATTCGAATATGGTGAAGAGTTCGAGTCACCCAACCTTTACTTGAAGTCTCGGTTCATGAATGAAGAGACAGAAGGCTACTCTGACCAAATTGTTTTCGATAACCAGTTGGAAAACCTTCATATATTTGATCTATCAGGTTACGGACCTAACCCCACTGACTTTGAGCATAAGCTGCAACTTGCTCGCTGGGAAATTGATGGCATGCGTTTAATTCGCAGCCAGTCAATTCCAAAACTTGATGACCCATGCGGTAAACATTTCACCTACCGCAATTTTATTGAATGTGGTGAAACTCAAGCCAGAACTGGATTACTCAACTTGCCAAAAATGCCTGACACCTACACGGCATTATATGAACTAGCCAGCAAGATCCTTGACCCAGTCATTGACTATTTCGGGATGATCAAGCTGACCTATGGATTCTGTTCCTCAGAGCTTGCGAAGGAAATACCCAGTCGAATAGCCCCAGAACTTGATCAACACGCCTCTCATGAACAAAAGCGCAACGGAAAATTTATATGTGAACGTCTGGGTGCGGCCTGCGACTTTATTGTCGAGGATGAAGACATGGGAGAGGTGGCCACTTGGGTATTTGAAAATACACCTGTTGATCGAATATACATATACGAAACAAACAGACCAATACATGTTAGCTGGGCATCGGAACCCATCCGTCAAATAACTAAAATGGTTCTTAGCTCAAATGGGAAGAGATTCCCGCGCACTGTTTCAATAACATAATGAATAATGATTGTCCATTCTGTCATGATCCATCACCAATTATCGTTGGACGTAACGCATTTGTTCGATATGATCGATTTCCAGTTAGTCCAGGCCATGTATTGGTGATTCCTAATCGGCATGTAGCAAGTTTTTTTGATCTGACTAAAGCTGAGAAGAAGGAAATATTTAATCTAGTTAATAAGGCCCGTCATCTAATTCAGGAAGAATTCAGGCCCGATGGCTATAACATAGGGATTAACATCGGTGAATCTGCGGGTCAAACCGTTTGGCACGTCCATGTGCACCTAATTCCTAGATACACTGGAGACGTACAGAATCCAAGAGGAGGAGTTCGGGGCGTTATTCCAACCAAACAGAGCTACTAAAATGGCAACTATTTGTCCTGAATTCCAAAAACTAGTTCGTGGATCGACAGAGGAAGAAATTAGATTGCGAATCAACCTCAGGCGACCAAGAACGGCAGATTATGCTGAGCGTAACAATGAACATATAATGCAAATGGCAACTTAGCTGTATTGGCCCCTGCTGCATGCCCCGAGGAAAAGCAAATGAAAGCTGATGCGTACACATTGACGAAACTCTTCGATACGCTCAACAAGGCGTACGTTATTCCCAGCTATCAACGACCATTTGCATGGGATCCTGCTAGGGCCATTGAATTGCTGGACGCCATCTATGAGGACGCCACTAGCAACGCAAAAATGACTTCAATCGGCACGTTTCTATTCTGCAATGTGGCATATCAAATCGGGAATCACCCTTTTGGCAACAATGCTCCCAATTCTGATGCCCCTAACACCATTTGGGAGGTCGTTGACGGTCAACAACGTCTTACCGTTCTCGCTCTTATTGGTTACGCTCTTAAAGAACGTGGGCAGCAGTTGGCGGCCACCGGGCTTACATATTCCCCACCACTAGATTTCGATCAACTTTTTCGCACTGCGAAAAGGATGAATGGCAAGACCGTCCCGGTGCTTGTAAGGGACGAAGATAATTTTGATGCTGGTTTTGCGTCTGACCTGGGGCGACTACTCAATTCATTTGCAGGCAATGAACCATTTCCGCCAGCGAATCCACCGATAGGTACTCGGCTATGGGCAGCACTAGATGCCATTAAAAATTGGGTCGCTGTGAATTTAGGTGCCCATAATTTCGATGTTTTTTGCGATTACTTGATGTCCCATTGCCAGTATGTGCAAGTTGAGGCTGACGATCAGGACACAGCATTTACAATGTTCGAGCCTCTCAACTCGACGAGTGAGCCGCTTACAGCTTTCGAGGTCTATCGCTCACAAGTGGTCAGGCAATTGCCGGCTTTATCTGAATTTCCTGAAACAAACAAGCTTCTTGACTATGAAAATACTAGGCGAGATGACGTCATAAAGAAATCCAATTTGCTCATATTTTCTTCTGCCCAGGTTGTTTCTGGCGATCGTCCGCGGGTACATTTTCTTAAACTTAAGCAATATTTAGACGGGCACATTAATGCCAATTTCGTGCCTCATTTTGAGCGAGGAGCAGAATTTTTGCGGACTGTGTGGTTCAATCAGACCTCAACCGCCGCTTGGTTCGACGATGAGACAAAAAACTGCATTAGATTTCTAAAGGCTGCTAACCACGACGCTTCCATGCCGTTGTTATTGCGCTACTTTATTACGGATGAAAATAAAATACCCGTGGTAGCCAAAACTATAGTTGCTTTCTTCGGATTGTGGCGCCCAGCATTCCCCACTAACACCTTGCCTGACATCTATCGTAATCTCTTAACGGCCGGTAATCTTTATAATATGGCGATTGATGGTGGAGTCCTCAAGTCTGAGGCTGACCTGAAAAAATATTTTCGAGATAAATTGGAAGCGCGTCTTGGCACTCTACTGCCCGGGAAAACATATGAAGATCTTTGGTTAGACGACAGTAAGCAGATATACCTAAGCTACGATCAACTCAAAACGATATGTCGTCTTTTCATCTTTCTCCAAATCGGAAATACCATTAAGTCTAATCTAGTGCCTGACGATCCATGGACCGAGCAGGACGATCTTGACCATATCTTACCAGCTAGCACGCAGCCAATTAATCCAGAAATTCACAAAATTGGAAATCTCACCTTCCTTCCGCCAGTAGTAAATAAATCGATCCAGGACATGCCATGGAATGACAAAAAGGAGATATTCATGCTACTCGCGTCGCCACACAAAACAAATCCCCCGCCCACCACCTTCCCCGACGGTCGTGATTTGCCGCCTGCTGTAAGGGACTACCTCGCTGCTGCCGGAACTCCGGCATTAGCTCACTTACAAACTCTTGCTGGTCAGGTGACTTGGGGTACTACTGAGATAAAGGCCCGTACTTTAGTGGTCCTTAAAAGTGTTTGGCAAACCCTCTATGCCCAATGGCTACATTAGAAACGCGCGAATGCAGAAAAAGCATATGTAGTCAGGTGGAATATTGACCCAATTGGAATTGGTCGGGACTTTCAGTAAATAACTGCCCTCTCCTGCGCAGTGAACTGAATCGGCACATAGGAAGAGGAGCAAGTCATGAGCTACTGGCGGATGCAACTTCATCCCGCAGAACAAGCGCACGCTGTGGCGCACACAACGAAGTCGCTAGGCCTCGGGTACATTGGCCTCGACTTCGCCAATCCACCTGGGGATCTAACGGACGTCCAGCGCGAGAAAATAGACAAGACCCAACGCGATTACTGGGATTTCGCCCACGCAATGCAGGTCGGAGACACCGTTCTGGTCATCGCACATCACTATCCATTCGCTCTCGTAGAGGTTGTCGGTGAGTACAACTACATTCGCCGTCCGGAAGAAGAGCTGGGCGTGTGGTTCCGTCACCTTCGTCGTATCAAGGTATTGGGCTACTACGCCGACTACAAAACGAATCCATCTGCGTGGGAACAAACCAAGATGACCGACACAATATCCATCCTCAAAGCAACTGATGGAGTGTCGTATCAACTTATAGAGCGCTGGCAAGCGGCGAATGGGGCCTAAATCCTTCCATCGTACTCACGGACAGCCTATGGGAAGTCAGTGTTTGGACAATTAGAGCCACACAAGCGGTAATTATTGATATGTGGTCGCTGCGCGAGAACAATTGGTCAGATTGAAGAAGAAATGGTGGTCACCCAGAAGGAAATACGCATCAATAATTTGATTCTCCACAATACTACCGAATTCTGACTCTTTCAGAACGATTCGGGCGGTCAACCATAAGACCACACTTCGGAAAAATTTGAATCCAAGAAAACAAATTCGCGAGAAGATCCTTAACTTCACTTCTATAGGGTCTTGGATCATTAAGCAAAGCATCATGTAGCAAACTAGATGCATATCCAAAATACATCTCCCTTTCTGGGAGCTTATAAAGGAAACTCTCAAGCCATTTAAATATTTTCGTTCTCTTAATCGCCTCCGTAATTTCAGCTTCTCTACAATGTAACGGAGGTAATTCAGCAGCAAATCCAAGCAAAGACAAATCATGGGCAATATTCGGCAATATATCATCCGCAGGTAAAAAATCATTAAGTATCCATGAGCCATTGCTCATAAAACATTCTGAAACCAAAAGTCGAGAGTAGTCTCCAAGAGGGAAACTCATTTCGGCTTTTGTTATGGGCCAATTGGAATCTTCAGAAGATGTAAAAAAATCTTTAGGTTTACCTTCAAGATAAGATCTGATGTCATAAAATAATTTGCTATCTATAAGGACAGCACGGTCAAACAGCAAACCTAGCTCATTTAGATTTGCATTGTTAGCCTCAACTTTGACGATAATTTCAGCATTACCTTGTTCTGATAACAGTGAAAATCCACGATTAGTTAAGTTCGGACTCCCAATAAAAATCGAATCAGAACCGAATCGATATGCTTTTGCATGTAAATCCTGACGTGCATAGAAAAGCCAGCCATATTCTCTGGCAAATTCATAACTTTCAACGTCTGACGCTCCAGAAAGAATGTCATTAGGCTGCCATCTAACCAATATCTTGACCCTATTCGTTTGATCAAGCCCATCCATTAGTTTTTCAATCGCGTTGCGTTTAAGATAGGCGGAAATAATCCAAATCTCAGCCCCCTGCAAAGAAAGCAATATTTGCCGCATCAAGGGGAATGCCTTTACGGAATCCAGTAACTGCCCTACTAGAATCGGCCCCCTCAGATTTTTACTCGTCATACGCCACATTGAAAAAATCTTTTGTAAGACGACCCCAATTATCACGGAAATCTGTATATCTTTGCTTAAGCTGTTGGTTCTGAGTTTCATCTTCGAGTCTAGCCCAAGCACAAAGCATCAGTTTCAACGCTAGTAACGCTTTGTCAGATAGTGCATTTTCTGACTCCTCCAACAAACCAATTAGGTATGTAGAAACAGGATGTTCTTGATTTACAGTGACTATGATACTTCCACCTCTAGAGCTAACTGAAAAAAACGATGGGCCCTGATAAGGCTGTTGTTGGAAAACATACTTCAAACCCGACTCGATATGAGTAACAGCAATTTCCCTAGCTTCATCAGGAGTACTTCCTAATTCAGTTAATCGTAGCGTTAGATGATCTGTTTTTTCTTGTTTTGATAATTCCTCTTCCCGATCACTTGCTCCTTCATAACCTTCATTGATACGAAGACGAGTTGCGCGAGTTGCTGCCTCTTCAGCTGGGTCAATTAAAGGCTGTTCAATTTGCCTCGTTCTTGCACCATCAGACATTCGCTTAAGCTGTGCTCGAATAGCCGATAAATTTCGATGAATTTGGCGCGATATTTCATACATTGCCCAGCGTGGGTCTCTAGATTCCTTCAATTCTTCACGATAGGCTTGGGTACTAAGCCCTAATTCAGCAGCATCATCGTCCTCATTTAATATTTGAAACGCTGTTGCTGACTGCTTATTATTTGTTACCCCAAAAATTGCATCTAAAGCAGGCGGAAAAGAAACTTCCACCCCCCACCATCGTTCAACGGGATCATACCCAATTACATGTGCCTGACTTAATTCTAATTCACGCCCAGCTCGTATAAGGGAAACACCAATATTGTTCTTCGCAAATTTACCGGCAGGAGAACTCCCTGCGTTCGAGTAAAGCTCGTTAAGTTTTTTTCTAATCTGTGGTTTTACAATACTAAAACTAATTACCACATCATGAATTTTAGGATCATCTGGTAAAGTAACCCCTAAAACAACGGGGTCACCATACTCTTCAAACATAGACTCACCACGATATGGATCAGGCAGCTCAGGACATGATGTGTTATTCATTAGAAACATTGGATCATTGGGCTTGGCGTACTGGTCATAATCAAGAGTCCAACTACCTGATACACCTTTTGAAAATGCAGAAAGACGTATACTTGCTGAATTGTTATGAATGAAATATCTGTACATTCTACCGATCAGATACTCAGAGTTCAGCAACAATGTTTTGCTTCCCTTCCAGCGTATGCGGTCTAGCATAGACCATAAGACTAAGGTGCCAGATTTTCCAATTTTCGATTTTAACTTCTCGATAATGTCCTGTGGGGGAACTCCCGGAATGGGTTCAGGCACTTCAGTTAGTTCTCCACTTTGAATTTTATTAACATCCAAATAAGAGTACATTGGATTTCCATTCTGCCAAGTCCATACTTCCACTATTTGGCATTGTGAAATGGACGAGTTAGGGAGGCCCATCCCAAACTTCCCGATACCAGTTTGATCCTCCGGATTTAACCGAGTACCATTTCCGAATTGAAGAGCAATTCGTAATGTTGCCGCACTCATCCCACTTCCGTCATCATAAACAGCAATACGGTCAACACGATTACGAGTTCGTTGATTTACTGTGTCCGATTTGTCCAAACATATTACCTCGACATTCTTTGCCCCAGCTTGGATTGAGTTATCTATTAATTCAGCTAACGCGTGAGCTGAATCACGGTACCCACTATCTCGCATAGCCTTTATTGCAAGGCTTGCTGGAATGATCTGCATGTATATTCCCCTTAGAGTTTCTTAATTAACAAAGTTAATTCCAAACATCTTCCCAATGAGTAAAGCCTTCATAAACACTTCTAAACCCAGGGATTGAATCTTTAACTGTAATAACAGTACATGTTGCGTTACCGCCCGATTTTGGGCCGCGCATTGCTCTACCAATCATCTGGCTATATAGCACGACAGACTGAGTTGGCCTTGCAACAACAACCACATTCGTTTTGGGTGCATCAAAACCCGTAGTGAGCACACCATAGTTAACAAGCACATCTATTACCTCCGCAACCTTATAATCATTAATTATCTGCCTTCTTTGGTCAGGACTTGTCTTTGAAGAAACGGCGGCAGCCCTTACGCCTCTCGCAAGTAGCACCTCTGATAGAAGATGAGCCTGTTCTACCGAACAGGCAAATACAATCATTTTTCTGCCGTGTTCTACATGTTCCATAATAGAATTAATAACAAGAATATTCCGCTGCACATCATCGCCTAGTATCGCCAACATCTTTTGGCTAATATCCAGTCCAGAGGCAAGGTCAATCTGTTCGTCTTTGGAAAGCTGAAGAGTAGGCTGATATGGTAACCAAATATAATTTGGCGCAGCGAGATACCCCATTTGTTGCAGGAAGGTAATGGGATCTGTGCCCCCATCGGTTGAGAGAGTTACCTTCTGTCGGTAAAAAAGATTTGCTAACTTTTCATCCTCCCCCATATTTAACCATGTGCGTCCGGGCGTAGCGGTTAATCCTAGCAAAGCAGCAGGACCATCCTGAGGCGCAAGCATATCCAACAGATGATTGTATGTTGGTGCAACCGCTTGATGGGCCTCATCCATCACCAACAAGCCAGTTTTTCGTTTTAATTTAAGGAATGATGTCTGCTCGCTGAGTGATCGGCTATATAACTTCTGCAGTCCAGCAACAATAAGACCATTCTCAAAACTGGAAAGATCAAAATTATAATCAGAATAAAGTCGACCTAAACTAATGCTTCTAGTACCAAGCGTGCTCCACGCTTTTTTGAATTCTTCTGCAGCTTGGTCGCAAAGTTCCTCAGAATGTGCGAGCCAAACAACTACAGGCCGATCAGGATACTCATTTAATATTCTGGATATAAGCACCATAGCTGACCGTGTTTTGCCGGAGCCAGTTGGCATGTGGATTAAAACCCTTCGCGCGCCTTTCGTGAGAAAGGCATATGCTTGGTTTATAGTTTGAGCTTGAAAATTATAGACCTGATAATTTGGCTTGATTTCCTCAGTAGGAAAAGAATCACTTATCTCATCCTTGGTCGGAGCTACCAAGGGGACAGAAAAATGATCACAAAGCACATCAAATACGGGTGAACCGTAAGAACATCGAAGCTTCTTAAGAAAATCATAAGGATTTTGCAAGGGGGCACTACCTAACTTCTGAGCTAGATTTGAAGCTTCATCCATTGGTAATGCATAAAAAATACTTTCGCGTAATACCCGTTGATTATCTGTCAACATTTCAGCGCCATAGCGCGAAATAAGGATATCAGCTAGCTTTGAGGATGTTACATCTTCACGGAGGATGGATAAGTATCGTACGGTCTCAGGCCCGACAATTTTCTGTAAAAAGACATCACCTATGCGCATTAAGGAATGCTTTAAATTAGGCATTGAATTTAAAACTTATTAATTATGAATGTTTTTTATAAGTTGCAAATTATGCAAGACTCATCGGCCTCTTCATCAGCAATTTCTGCCAATTTACCCTGCCAGGTCACAACAGCAATGGACTTAAGTTTTTTATTGGCCGCATATTTTATAGCATCAGCTCTGCCTAACAATTCATCCAAACTCTCTCCCTGAGACCAAGTAAATTTGGCCCCTGTCACAGGATCGAATTTCTCGTACTTTTTTGCCTCTTCAAACAGTTGTGGGTGACGTTCGTGCAAACCAATCCACTCTGATTTGCGCTGAAAGAAGCAGAAGAAGCAGCCAGAACGGCTTCGCCATTCGTAGTATGCCGGCAGCCCTAGCCCGGAATCGTCCAATATCCGCTTGACGTCAGCATAAACGACGCCGGCTTCTTTAAACGGAAATACTGCGGTGATGTTGGCCTTCGTGCTGACATATCCTCCACGATCTTCATCGGCCCGAATACCCACATAACTAACAACTTCATCGTCACCCACAAACTCCTCAAATGGCCTGATTTTGAGCTCACGGGTGCACCAGCGCGTATTGGGTGAGGGCAGATAGTCGTTATACTGAGTTTTTAGTAGATGATCGAAAGTGCGTGTAGCATTTATCCGAACAATCGGTTTCCCAAGGTAGGCTTCTAACTTATCGAGAAATTCGTAAGTTTCAGGTAACTCAGCACCAGTGTCAGTGAAAAAATATTCCATATCTGGAACCTTATCCCGCATAAAAATTGCGAGAGCGGAGCTGTCCTTTCCCCCCGAGAGACCCAGAACGTGACGCACTTTTTTATCACTCATTGAGTTTTCCTTTTATCAATTAATTGTTGCGATTCTTCATCGACAATTTTCTGAGTCTCGACGTACTCTTCAAAAAGCTGCGCCAAGAGTGCCAATCTAAGATCTTCCGATGGTAAATCGTTCAGCATCAGACGGAAGGATTCTAACTTATCACCAACTGCTTTTTTCTTCGATTCATCTAGCGCAACGATAACGTCATGGTCATTTCCTCCTTGGCGCACCGTTCGGAGCATTACCACTTCGACCTGATTGTTAGAGGGTGTCTCTTGATCTTCGTAATGGATGCGCAGGCGCTCGAGGTCACGCAAGCGCTTTGAGAACTCAACAAGTCGATAGTCGGCTGCATTGATATCTTCATCTAGCCACTTTTCAGGTGGTTTGCGAGCAATAAAGGTGGCGAGGCTATTCAGCCAGTGGCTATCATCACCATACGGGTCCGCCAAGCGACCCAAGTATGCCTTAAGGCCATGTGTATCGATTGTATAAGTTTGTAGCGTGCCAAAACGACCTCTCAGCCGCTCACGCAGATCAGAGAGCGAAATTTTTTCGCTTTCACTAAATGTGTGCTTGAGCATCGACTCGAATTCATGGAGCAATGCATGATAGGCTACGCGAAGCTCTGCAAACAACGACTTCAGCTCTTCAGAAAAATTATCCAATGTTTCAATAGAGGTATTAGGGCTGATAGGCTCTAATCCACAGGCGACAGGCAGATCGTGGAACAAAAGCTGTGTAGGAGACTTAGCCGCAAAGAAGTGCTCCCGTACTTTCTGTGCCTTCTCAGACACACGTTTTGTACGCTTAGTGTAATCCGGGAGGTTCATCATAAAGCGTGCTAATGGCTTTGCGACACCCATCATGTTAACAACTGATGGGTCTTCAAGCGTGATGGCCTGTGCATATTTTTTAAATAGCAATTCTCGAAGATGATCGACCCTGAAACGTTGGATGGAAAACAGTTCAGGCGATTTCAGTATTTTTTCAAGGGTCTCCTGAGTCAGGAAAGGCGAGTAATAGCCATTTTCGTAGAGGGCAATCTCATCCTTATAAACCAAGTAGGCAGAGAGAAAAAGCAGTGGGAGCACGCCTGCCTTTATTCCGAATGGTGGGTTAGAAAGCTCTTCGTAGAACTGGGCCACCGTAAGCGGAGCCTTCTCGGTACGATCAAAATAACTCTCGATCGCTTGCCATAATAGTCGGATCCCACCTTCAGCTGATTTAACTGAGTTCGGGGCTACAAACTTCCACCCTTGGCTCGTTTTTGCGTGAATGCCTGTTGCCTGCAAAAGAGATCGATAGATCGCCTTCTCTGATGGAAACTTTTCAATACCAAGATCTTCTTTGTCTTCCATTTCCAACATAGCTAGCATCAATTTTTTACGTCCAGCCATTGCGCTAGTAGAGGGACGATCGCGGTTAATCATCTCATTGTGTAGATGAGGTGTTTTCGGATAATTTTCTTTGAGAACTTTAGTCAGAAGCTCTTGCAGCGCACGCTTATTGATGATTTCATATTTGGCAGAACCCCAGTACCAAGTGGAACGACTCGGCTCATCCAGAATAGTGTAAATAGCATGTCGCTCATTTCTGATCGCGGCACTGAGCCGGTCTTTTAGTTCACGCTGCGCAACAGGGTCAGAAGCTAACTCTGGGCTGATACGTTGAACTCTTTGCAAGGCGATAACCTCAAGCAAGGATTCCCGGAGTGTAACGCCAGAATCAACAATTGCACCAAGTGCTAATGAGTGGCTCAAAAGATTCAGGTCACTCAAGCGCTCCTGGAAAATCTTTTCATCTTCACCTGTTTCAGCCAAACAAAGATATAGTGTAGGTTCAGTAGCTACAGTAATTTGATTTGCATTATGCCGGTCAATAAATACCGGCTTAAAGTACCTTAGTGTTCCGGTTTCAATTCCATAACGCCTTGCAACGAGTGGCTGTACGGCTTTTCTCTCATTCAACATCTCAGCAAGCTGAACGTTAACCATCTGCCCTTTTTGTTCTTGCACTGAAGCATCTAGATCAAAGTCACTGCCTTGCCACACTCGATACTCACCGCTGTATTTACGGTAAGTAAGGATAGATTTGTCCTGCAAAGATTTGAGTGCACGATTGAAAGCTCGTTCATCACCCTCCCCGATAAGCGCAATGATCTCTTTAGATGCCTTTAGCCCCCCTTGTGCTCCAACGATATTGAGTAGGCCAATAGTTTTAAGTAAATGAATTTCCTGAATAGGCGCGTCCCCGAGGCGCTCGAGTGCAGTCACCACCTCTGCCCATCTGCGATGAGTCGCATGGTCGGTAGTTAGACCAGGCTGATTGAGAATGAAATATTCATAAATGTCCCATGGCATCACCCAAGGCAACTCTTTATCACTTATTTCAAGACGGCTAAGGGTATCAAGAAAACCGTGAGGTTCCTGGCTACCTAAATACGTGAATAAGGTACGTTCGTTCTGCGCCACCTTCTGACACAAGGTTGGCAACAACAACATAGTCAGAGGATGGAGTGGATAGCATTTCTTAAATAAATCAGCGGCAACAGCTGCATTCATTCCAGCAGGTAAGGCGTCGACCTCAGCAAGCAAGGTCTTGATACGATTGCACTGAGCAGTTTTACGAGCAATGACAACTTTACCGAAATCAGAAATCAAGGTCGCAGCAAGAATCAGAAGGATCTGCTCGGTGGATTCCAAGAATGGTACATTTTCAAATCTCCCCTGTACCTTCTTCCACTCGTTTTTAAGCTGTTCGCCGAGCCCCTGGAAATATTGTTCAAAGGCTTGGTGCAACAAAACAACAAAATGCAAAGGAACTTGATTTGGTTTGTAAGCAAACTCTGCAATCGCTTGTAGCAAAAATATGTCGGAGGCGTTGCGATGTCTAGCCTCAAACTCCAAAAACTTTCCAAGCTCATCGATGATAATGAGTATTCCAGCGCCCTGCGCGCGATGGACAGATTTCTGTAGTTCAGAAATCAAATCGATAATTTCTGTAGTAGAAACAGTTTCGGCCTCAGATGCAGCTTGCAGACGTTTGATAACATTTGGTACTGGGCCTCGCCTGCCTCCAAGAAAGACTTGAGCGCCTGTCAGGATCGCTTTTACTAGGCGCTTACTTAGGGCCTCGGGGCTACCAGTAAGGTTGATGCAGCAATAGCCTTCTGTTCCGGCAAGTGACTTAACGACCTGCTTTGCCAAATTCGAATTAGCAACCTTTATTGTCTCCCTTGCGTGCTTCGACCCCACCGATCCTGGTTTGCCTAGCAATTGGCCTAGAAACAATCCAAAAGCTGACTTACCTGAGCCATACGGACCAATCAATGACCAAGCCCGTGGAGCCTCTTTAACGTTGATGGTATCAACAATTCGACCTAACGTCTGAAGTGCACGGCTAGTAGGAATATAGGGCCGAATATTCGATCCACCTTGTGTGTCTCGCTCAAGGTTGATCGACCGCGTGTAATTAGTATTAACCCTAATATTATTTGTGAGGCTCATGCTGTAAGCTCCAAACGAGAGTTTTGATAGTCACCGTAGTATTTATCCAACACGTCCAATGGCGTTATGTTCTTTAACTTGTAGAGCTGATGGATGCCTGCAGATTCTCTAAGCTCAAAATATCCAGGAAGCCAGATGATCATTTCTTCCAATTTTGCAATCAGACCTTCTTCGTTTAGCCGGTAGACAGTACCAGGGGCAGCATAAATGCCGTCGCTGATCATCAATTGCTCGATGGGCAAGCTCGATAATTGAGTGGTTTCAAAAACCTCTAGAACCGCGTAGCTGAATGGTGCGACCGGAAGATTCCATCGGTTCTCCGACTTGGACTCGTGATACTTTGAACCCTCTAGATCGTTGATTAGCCCAAGCAACGACAATGGAGAGTCCAGTCCCTCTTCAATCGGTATGGCCTTAAAATCGATCGTAGACTGGTACATACGCAATAGGAGCGTAATATCACTTTTTAACGTGTTGTCAGATGTCTTGGCGCTCGTGTTCTCGCGTACAAAATCACGCAATGCATCAAACAACTCTGCTTGAGTAAATTCAGGCTTATGAAAGCGATTAAAAAACCAGAAGAATGCGGTTGCATCTTTTGCATTTGAAGCAATCAGCCAATGAAGCAACCAGATGGTTGCGTCATCTTCCAAGAAGGGATCATGACCATCCTCAACATCAAATATGCGATTACCCAGCGGAGTCATCACTAGAGACTGCCCATCAAACTCAACAACCTGACTAGCAATCAACCAGTAGCGTATGGCGTGGACCATGTTTTTTCCCACACCCAAAGTTACCGTAGCGTTGTCGTTCTCGAAGATTCCAGAGTCTTGGCACAATGCCTTGAAACCTTTAGTTATCCAACCAAAGCGCAGAGCGAAAGTTTCATGCCGCCCAAATGATACTGATGTCTTATTAAGTGGTTTCATTTGCAGCTTCCTTTTTTTGACGCTTTTCAAAACCTAAAGTCATCTGTGTGGTATGCGTTAAATAGGCCTCAGCGGATTTCACGAACCAGCCCTTCAGCGTGAGTCCATCGCGCATCAATGAAGCGTATAGCTCCTTTTTCAATTCAGGATCTACTTCAACAACAACTCGCCCGCTATTTCCGATGCTCATAATTACCTCTGTATGTTATGTAACATAAGTTACATAACATAATAATGCACCTAAAAGCATGCATTAGTAAAGTCAGATTGAAAAATAATCAACTTAAAGCGTTTTCGATTCGTTGCCAGCTCTCTTAACATAGAGATCAGCATATGCATAATAGTACGGACAAGTGAAGTTTGCTTCTTTCGTTTGATTCAAACATTCCCTTTGAGCCTCGCTTTACTAAAGTGAACTTAAAAAAAATAGCAGACTAATTACGCTGAGATTCAACAAAGACATCCCTTCGAGACGCCGCTTTGCGGCGCATTCCGGGCAGCTCGTAACTCCGCACTCCGCTTGGTATAGACCAGCGCCACAAACGTCAGTCCTTTGGACACACGTTTAGACGCGGCTAAACCCGCCGTCATGCCTTCGTTCCCCTGCCCTCGCCTTTCACCCGCCTTAACGCCTACCGCATCCGAGATCGGCGCACCATTCCGCAAGCTCCATTCAGCGACCGTACACTAGCGTCCGGCTGGTCGGTTCGTCTCCGTTGCTGCCCTCAATCATCACGGCTACCAGCACGTCCACGGCCTACCCCTCACCCCTTAACTGCACCGGCTATTGAATCGGTTGTTACAGGCCGTTTGTTGAGCGCCTTCATCTGGTCTTTCATGGGTCATGCCGTCGCATCGGCAGTGGCTGGTCGGTCGCGGAGGCTAATCATCAGTCACGCCAGCCAGCAAGGGCACGATATAAGCCGTGCCGCTGCGCGTGCCCCTTCTCCCGTTCGCACTGCCTGCGGTCGCTTGCGCTGCGGCTTCGGTTGCCCCTCTCGTCTGTCATGCCTGATGCCGCCTCCTAAAAACGCGACTGCCCTAACGCCACCCTGGGCGAGCGATAAGACAGCATGACCCACTACACAACGACAAAGAGATGACAGATGCGCGATCAACAAACCAACACAACCGAAAGCAAAACCACCTGCGGCAGCGAGCTTCACAACAGCATATCCCAAACCACATTTAAAGGAAAAAACATGAACGCAAGCACACTACCAGCAACCCGTTTTCAAGCCGGTGTAGCACTGTATAAGCTGAGTAGTTTTATCAGTTCATACCTGTTTATCCGCAACCTTACTGTGCGGGAACTGCCGAGCTGGACGCTGTTTCCCGTGGTGATGTAGCAATGGGTAAGTTTGGTTAACTCAACCAATGGTACCAATGCACCCTAACAAGTAGGTGGTTTAGTTAAAGAACGCTTGCACCGCCTCAAGGAAGTCACGGGTAACACGCTCGTTCACATCCTCGCCGATCTCCAGCCTTTCGATTAACTCGTTTTGTTGTCCAAACATCACCAGCAGCAACGGTTTCAGTTCGTCCAGATCGAAACACCACCCGACCATGCCCGATTTACCGGCCACGGCTTCACCGGACAGCAACAGCGAAAGGACGAGCGGTACAGTCTGGTCAATGCGGCTGGCGAAGAAAGACCAATATGGCCATGCTTCAAACAGTTTGGCAAACCATTCCCGCACGTCTGGAATG
>Ga0307375_10002054_pt1 | contig 21108 bp, 14 predicted proteins | sample TR1MG_FD_202531 | JGI IMG/M metagenome (GOLD analysis project Ga0307375, IMG submission 202531) | Soil microbial communities from Risofladan, Vaasa, Finland - TR-1 | ecosystem: Environmental > Terrestrial > Soil > Coastal area > Acid sulfate soil | place: Finland: Risofladan, Vaasa | collected...
GTGAAGGCGGCGATCGCCCTGGCGCGCGGTCGGCGGTCCTTTGACAAGCGGCAGGCAATCGCCCGGCGGGACGCCGACCGGGAGATTGCCCGCGAGCTCAGCGACCGGCTGCGCGGCCGCCGGCGACCGGCCCGCGGGCCGGGCTGAGAGCCCAGGCGGCCCGGCGAGGCAACTGCCGGGCCGACAGCCACGACGGCCCGCGCCTTACTAGGACCGCCAGTCGGTCTTCAGCGTTACAGAGATCGACTGCACTTGGGTGACATGCTCGGCCACGTAACGTCCACCGAGCCGGCCGATGCCGCTGTCGCGCCCTGCTGCCCCGCCGAACGGCATGTGAAGCTCCCAGTAGTTGCTGGTGTCATTGATCGTGACCTGCCCGACCTGGAGACGGCTTGCGACGGCGATCGTCTCGTCGAGGCTGGTGCCGAAGACAGCACCGCTCAGCCCAAACGTCCCCGCGTTGGCAACGGCCAGCAACGCATCGACGTCGTCGGGCACCCGCTGGACCGCGGCCAGGGGCCCGAAGGTCTCCTCGGCGAGAGTGAGTGAGTCACCTGGAAGACCGGCAACGATGGTGGGCGGCCAGTACAGGTCAGTCGGGAAACCCGTGGCAGGTTCACCGCCGCTCACGACGACCGCGCCGCGACTGGATGCATCACCCAGGTGTGCGCGCATCGTGGCTGCTACTGCCTGTGTGTGGACAGGCCCCATCGTTGTCTGGCTGTCGAACGGGTCCCCCAGCCGCTCCTGTGAAGCTGCCGTCACCAGCGCGTCCAGGAAGGCGTCGTAGATGCTTTCGGCCACCAGGATGCGTCCTGCCGCCGCACATGACTGCCCGGCGTTCGCAAAAGACGCAGCACTCGCTGCCGTCGCGGCGACCTGAGGGTCGGCGTGCTGGAGCACGATGAGCGGGCCGTTGCCGCCCAGCTCCATCAGCTGGGGCTTGCCAGCGGCGAGCCGGGAGATCTCAGCACCGGTCCGGGGGCCACCGGTGAACCCGACACCGACGACATCCGGGTGCGCCACGAGGACCTGGACCGGCTCGACATCGGGTCCGGTGATGAGGTTGACAAGACCCGCAGGCACGCCTGCCTCCGCGATGCAGTCGTAGAGCGCGGCCGCAATCGTCGTCGTCGAAGGCGACGGCTTCCACACAACGGCATTGCCGTTGGCGATCACGGGTCCGAGGTACTCAACCGGGATGTTCACCGGGAAATTGAATGGCGTGATCACAGCGAACACCCCGCACGGGCGCCGCCGGACGATAACGAGCTTGCTGGCGTCGCGGACAGGCGGCACATCGCCGCCGAGCCGCCTGGCCTCCTCAGCAGCCAGCCGGAAACCCTCCGCCGCCGAGTGCAACTCGCCCTCAGCTTCGGCAATAGGCTTACCGTGCTCCAAAGACAGAAGGCTAGCCAGTTGTGAAGCCCGGCTAACGATCACGTCCGCGATCGCGTAGCACCAGTCGGCGCGCTCAAAGGCAGACCGGTTAAGGTTTGCCTCGTAGGCAGCCCTGGCTGCCCTCACGGCGAGGTGCACCGTATCCGAAGTCATCCGCGGATGTGTCGCCACCAGGCCACCGGTCACCGGGCTGACGACATCATAGGTACCAGCAGCCGACTCAACGGCCTCGCCGCCGATACGCAGCGAGCCCGAGTAAGGGGTCATGTCCACCTGAGGCTCCTCCTTCTTGGCTAGGCCGCACGCAGAACTCGCAACTGCCTGGGTTCAGCTCACGGCGACGTCGCTCACCGCCGGCTGGGGTCACCGCCGAGCATTCCTCTTCCTCCGGTTAGAACAGCGCGTCGATCGACACCAGGTACGGGTCGAGGTTGCCGGGCGGCTCGGTCGCCAGCAGCAGGCCAATATCAGGCAGCAGCCGGAACCAGTGCCCAGCAGGTACTCGATCAGAGCCAGCCTCCTTCGCGCACTGCGGCGATACGCCGGAAGCGAATCAGCTCGGGCTCGCTCATCTGAACGATTCTTCTCTCAGGACGCGCCGCAACGCGTTCAGTTTTGGCCGCCTAGCGGACGTCATCGGCCGCCGGTCGCTGTTCCTGTTCGGTGTCGGCGGGTTCACTACCGCAAGTCTGCTGTGCGGCGCTGCCCCCAACGTGTGGCTGCTGGTGACGATCGAGGTCGTGCAGTCGGTCGCCAGCGGCGCCATATTTGCTAACTGCGCGGCAATACTGATCGACGCCTTTCCAGCCGCTCGCCTGAGTCATGCGTTCGGCGTCTACATCGCGGCGGCCTCGGTAGCCGAACTGTTCGGGCCGTCTGCAGGTGGTCTCATTGCCGACAGTCTTGGGTGGCGCTGGATCTACTGGCTCAATGTGCCGGTCGGGATCGCTTGCTATGTATGGGGGCGCAAGGCCACTGCCCTTAAGTTTCGGGAGTTATGTGCCTGGATGCCAGGTTTCCTGGCGCGTGTTGCGGGTTGATTACGATGCGTTGCGTGAGGTTTGTGGTGCTCTGAATGCAACGAAGCTCCTGGTATGACGTTGGGTGTCTAGTCCTCACCGTCGTGCACAGGAGCTCCGTTGTCCGCTCAGCTTGCCATGGTCCTTTCGCGTGCGTCCACTGTTCCCGCTGGTCACGGCGGAGACGAACCGGCAGACGGGGCCGCGCGGGGGCTGCTGTCGCAGGCAGCGGCCGGACCCGGGTTCTGGGAGGACCTGCTCGGCGAGCTGCGCCGGGCGGGCCTGATCGCCGCGCTGCTGGCGGACGGGGTGATCGCGGCGGCGGCGCAGGCCGGTCACGGGCACAAGCTTGACCGGACGCTGACCGCCGAGGTGACCGCGCTGTGCGTCATCACCGGCGCCCTGTTCCCGGACCAGGGCTATGACCTGATCCTGGCCAGGACGTTCGGGATGCCCGGGCTGCCGGTGAAGCCGGGCACCGTGACCCCGTCCGGCCCGGCGCTGTCGCAGGCCCGCGTGCTGCTGGGCGAGCAGGTGATGCGGGCGGTCTTCGAGCTGGACGCCGCCCGCAGCGACATGGAGCTCGGCATTGGCGCGACCTGGCACGGGATGGAGACCACAGGGATGGACGGCACCACCGTCGAGCTGTTCAGTAACGACGCGCTGGCCGGGGAGTTCGGGGTACCGGCGGGCGGCACCAAGCCGAAGATCCGGATCGTCGCCCATACGCGGACCGGGTCCCGCCGGTGGATCGCCGCCGCCGTCGGCGGGTACAACGACGGCGAGAACAAGCTGGCCGACCAGCTGGAGGAATCGTTCACCGCCGGGCTCCTCGACCTCGCTGACCGGGGGTTCTTCTCCATGGGCCGGTGGATCCGGTTCTCCGCCCGCGGCGCGCACCTGGCCTGGCGGGTCAAGAACGGCGCGAAGTCCGTCCCCTTCAAGACCCTCCGCACCCTCAGCGACGGCTCCGAGCTGGTGCTGCTGCGCGAATCGAGCTCGATGCTCGCAAAGCGCCGCCGCGACGCCGGCGACAAGACCCTGCCCCGCCTGGCGGACACCGTCGCGCGGCTGGTCAGCTTCACTATCGCCGCCCGCACCGCCCGCCGCGTCAAGACCACCACCCTCAAGGTCCTCACCACCCTGCTGGACCCCGAAGAGTTCCCGGCCCGCGAGATCGCCGCACTGTACGCCGAAAGGTGGCAGATCGAGATCGCGTTCCTGCACCTGAAGAAAACCGTCAAGGGCACCGGCCGGGTCCTGCGCGGACGATCGGTCACCCTCGCCCGGCAAGAAGCCCGGGCGCTGCTGCTGGTGCACAACATGACCGCCACGCTGGCCGCCCGCGCCACGCTGGCCGCCCGCGCCGCGCTCGCCGCCGGCGCCGACCCGGACCTCATCCCGTTCACCGCCGTGCTGTCCCTGCTGCGCGGGCACATCACAGCCGACACCTGCTGCCGGCACTGCGGTAAACGGCCCGCCAGCGGAAACGACCCCATCGCCCTGCTCATCGCTGACATCCTCGCCCAGCCCCACGACCGCGAGAAACGCGACCGGACCTCCGGCCGCACCACCTTCCAGCGGCAGCACTGGCACACCGAACCCGTCACCTACACCATCACGATCATCCCGTCGAATCTCCCGCAAGCGGACATAACTCCCGGAACTTAAGGGCAGTGGGTCGTGAGGTCGAGCCATCTCATGAGCGAGCCGAGGTCATTTCGGCGAACTGATTGGATGCCGGTGGTCCTATGCCCGGCGGGATTGCTTGGGCTGATCATGGTCGGAACTGGTTTAGTCTCGACGCTTCTATGCGTTGTCAAGTCGCCATGGCGGTCGTGAGTGCGCAGAAGAGTTCGCGGGTGATGTAACGCTTGAGGCGCCTGCGGATCTCGCGGTTGGTCTTGCCTCGGCGGTCCTGCGTACGACGTAGTCGCGGGTCCGGGCGCAGTTGCGTATGCGGGTGAGGGCGATGGGGGGATCGCTCGGTTGAATGCGCGGTCGCCGCCGCAGTCGAGGTGGTGGCGGACGGTGCGGCCGCTGCTGGCGGGCAGAGGGCTCGTGTCGGCAACCGGGGCGAATGCGGCGTCGCTGCGGCAGCGTCCCAGGTGGGAGAACGCATCCTGCAGCAGCTGCTCGCGATTGAGCTTTAGGAGAGTTTCGACCGAGGCGCAGGCCCTAGCCCTGTACCGGGATGGGCTTGTTTGGGGCCAGATTGGCTGGCGAAGCGGACGCCTACGGCGATCGGTGGTGTGGGCGGCGGTACTTGGGCAATGCGCTCTAGCGTAAGCGTCGGCATTTTTTCGCTGGCCACCCGTAGCCCGAGTTCGCACGCCAGGGCTCGCCCGACGGCCTCGGCAAGCAGCGGAGGCGTTGCGTTGCCAGCCATGCGCCACTGCTCTCGTTGTGAGCGTGCCAGCGTCCAATCGTCGGGAAAGCTCTGTAGTCTTAGTCGTTCGCGAGTACTCAGCGGTCGATTGTCCCAGTGGAAAGGTCCAGTATTCGGCCCAGGCGATGCAGGCAGTGTCCAAGCTGGCCGGTCTCGCGCAAGTTTAAGCAGGAACGACCAATATCGTGTGCGCCAGCCGAAGAGTTCGATACCGCCGCCCCTGGCGGTAAGCCATTGGTAATTCTGCCCCTCTGGAATAGAGGGCAGAAGTTCAGTCCAGGACCCAGTCGGGATTGGCGGATCCATCTCGACATGATCATGCAACGCGTCCCAGGTGCGGGTGTGGGAACCGTTATGTGTTGGTGCGGGCAGCTGAAAGCTGCGGCCGTCACGGAATGCAATCAAGATCGCTCGCTGGCGACGTTGCGGAACGCCGTAATCTGCCGCGTCGATTATCCACCATTGGATTCGATAGCTAGTGCCAGCGCGTTTGTTAATCGCCATGATCTGCAGTTGGAGGGACCGCAGGGCGCTTGTTGACCCTATGACGAAGCCAGGAACATTTTCTATGAATATGGCACGAGGCAGAAACTTTTCGATTAGAGATACAAAACCGCGAAGTGGGCGTGCCCGAGGATCCTTTAGGCCTGCGCGACCCGACGATGTCCATTGGGCGGCTTTGGAGAATGGCTGGCAAGGTGGGCCTCCAGCAATTAGGTCAAGGCCTCCAAGCGTGAGGCCAACGTCGGTGATTGTCCATCGTGTCCCGGCAGTAATGACGTCGCCGTCGGAGGGAACAGTCCACTCTGGGCGGTTGAGGCGTAGAGTCTCCTGGGCGCCGGAATCGACCTCCAGACAAAGAACTGGGTCGAAGCCAGCTCGCTCGAGGCCGAGATCCAGCCCACCTGCACCTGAAAAGGCCGAAAGCACCGTGCCCCGACGAGCCGAAGTGTTCAACGAGAACTCCAAGTTGTTTGCGGATGCGAACGGCCTAGCTGGCTCGGGCAGGCCGATATGGACCGCGATCTTGCCTTAGCACAGCCATCTGGCCAAACTGCACGCAAACCCCTGAGCGGAGTTTTCAAGCGGTAAGCGATGAGCATTGGCGACTGAAACCGCAGATGTATGAGCCGCAAGAGGACGAGCGCTGACCGTAGATCCCATTTCAGGCGTTCGCGTGGGTTTCCCGCGCTGCATGCGCTATTCACTGGCTGACCAGGCTGGACCAGATAACTCCGGGCCGCCGGACGAGCTGGTAGGTGCTGGCGAATGCGACCTGCATGGGCTGCCCATCCTGCAGTTGCGAGCTCAGCTCGCGCTGGGCCGCGGCGAGCCGGTCCGGAAGCGGGAACCGCTGTCGCTCGAGTGGGTGAGTCGCGATCATCGCTATCGGCGCGAAAGTGGTATCGACAGCGACGGGGATACCTGCTGCGGTCGTGCCCGTCCAGCCGAAGTCCCGGCAGAAGTCGCGGACCAGCAATTCCCCTAGCAGATCGCCGCCCTGGTAGTCGATGGGATTCCCGGTTCCCAGATGTAGCATGTCGACGGCGAGGCGCCAATCCAGCAGAGCGTGATAAGCGGCGTTGGAGTGGTCTCGCAGGCAGCGGTAGCAGGAACTGTCGCAGCCATCTGCCTGGCGGGCATGCTGCTGGTAGTCCTCGGCGAGTTCCCGTGCGGCCTGGACCAGCTGGCCGGGGTTCTCTCCGAGGTGAGTGGCGTAGCCGGCACCGTTCGCCAGGCTGTCGGCGAGGAAGGCGGCACCGGTGACTCCGTCGGGGTGGGGCTGCGGGAACACGCCGACCTTAATCTCGCCCGGCGAGACGTCGAGCAGCCTGCTGGCGGCGTTACGCAGCAGGAAGCCGAAGGAAATCCACGCAGCTCGGCCCTCCAGGCGGGTCGGCGCCAGGTCGAGTCCTGCGGGCGGCTCCGTCAGGCCGACCAGCAGTGCGTCGGTGACATCCCAGGCTCCGAGCGCCATAGGCACGATCGCGGAGGTGTCAGGGGGCGGGGCGGGCAGCCCGAGATCGCGGCGGCGCTCGTGATCAAGGAGCAGATCGGTAGAGATCAGCCCGTCCTGGCCGCCGACATGCGCCAGCCGGAAATCCGAACCGCCGGCGTCGTTGACGGTCAGGACGCGCGCCTTGCCGTGGCGGAACTCCAGCTGGCCGACCGTGTGGGTGGCTGATGTGTCCGTGACCGCTACGCGCGCATGCCCAGCTCTCGGGGTGAACTCATATGTACCGTCGTAGTCCGCGGGCGGTCTGAAGCTGGTGCGGAAGCCGCGCGGCTGGCAGATCGTAGCTACCCGGTACTGGCCGCTGTCGGCGGTGGCCAGGCAGGTGGAGCAGCCTGTCGGATTTCCGCTGGGATCTACCGCGCCGCAGTCGCGACAAAGCCCCACTTCGCTGGTCGGTCCCTGGGGATCGGCCACGGGAACCCAGTTGCCCGGTCCTCTTCGCTCGTAATGGGCCAGGCCGACCGCGGTATAGACGCCCTTGTCCTTCACGATCTCGCTGCCAGGCGCGAACTCGCTGACGGCAATGTCGATCTGGCGGCCGATCTTGCTGGTCACCTGGCGTCCGCGCGGTCGGTGCTGGTAGAGCAGTCGTTCTCGGGTGGGAAACCCGAACATGGGCAGGACCCCGGCCTCCGCAAGGCGCTGCGCCAGGTCGGGGTGCCCGTCATCGCCGACGACCTTGGCTACAGTGGCGGCCAGGCCGTCTGCCGATGTGGCCCAGCGGATCAGCTCATCACGCTCGGCTTGCAGGTCATGTCCCGCAAGGACCAAATGCTGGTCTAGTACCTGGGCGGCGTCATGAGCGTGGCTGGCCAGCCAGCTGGCCACCTGATGGCTGACGGACGGCCACGCGTCGGCGGCCCCGAACATGCCATGGGTGTTGTTGCCGGGCACGAAGCCATCGTCCGTATTGAGGACATGGCGGAAAGCGCGTCGCAGCAACTCAGCGGCAAAGGACCGGCGCAGGATCTCGATGCGGTGCAGATCCACGTAGGGCTTCGGTGGCAGGTCGCCCGTGATCTGGTCGGGGTGTCTGAAGTAATGCTCGTCATGGCTCCGAGTGCCGCGGCACACGGTGAGCGCGGCGGCCAGGCTGTCCAGCCGCCGCCCGGCCCGCCCGACGCGCTGCTGGTAGTTGAACCGCGTGGGCGGCATGTTGGCGAGCAGTACCGCACGCAGCCCGCCGATATCCACGCCGGCCTCCATCGTGGTGGTGACGGACAGGACGTCGATGCCATATACCTGCGGCTGCTCACCGTCGAGGAATACATCCTGGAACTGCGCCTGCCGGGCGATGGCGTCGAGCAGGTCGGTCTGGCCGGTGAGTTCCTCTGCGTGCACGCGGAACGGCGCACCGGCGCACAAGGCGAGCCAGGAGTAGTAGTCGCGGTCGGCAGGGTCAGCAGTTCGCGGCACGGCGGTCCCCAGCGGCTGGCGGCAGCGGACGCAGACACCTGCCGATGGATGCAGGTGACGGCGGCGGCAGCGCGGGCACCGCCACTCGCTGTCGCCGGGCATGCGCAGACGCACCTGGTCTGCGGTGAGCGTGTTGTGATCCGTGATGCCGACGGCGTGCCGGATGTCGGCCCGCAGTGCGTCGAGATCGATATTGTGCCGGGCGGAAACGGCCCGAAGGTACGCGGTGGCACTGGCCGGAAAGTTGCTGAAGCCCTCGGGGTGCTGTTCGCGGAATCGGCGTCCCAGGCCGAGCAGCCGGACGGTGCTGTGGCAGGCCTGCGCAAAGGCCTCGGGTGTCATGCCGGATGTGGTTGTTCCGTCCCGCTGGCCCGCGGGATAGGCCAGGCCGAGCGCCTCGACGTCTCGCCCGTTGCCGGAGAAGATACTGAGCTGGATCTCGGTCAGGAGTTCACCGGAGATGCGTTCGAGGAGTTGCTGCTGCGCTCCGGTCAGATAACTAGGCAGTTTATGACGAGGTGGCTTCTGGTCCCAGTCATAGAGGCTGTCCCACCGGTAGGTTTGGGACTCCTGAAGGCTCCGCTTTGGTCCGCCCGGATGTTGGCCGAGGGTCAGGAGTTCCGGCTCAACGCGGTTGGCGACTTGGACGATCGTCTGGCCAGACTCGGTGAAATCTGTGCTCGCACGCTTCAGCAGTTGCCGGTCATCGCTGGTGCTGGCGCCGACCGCCGCGCGCATGACCGGGAGCCTCAGCTCTGGGTGCCTGTCAATCAGCGCTGAGAATGCGGCCTCGGCGCGAGGGCTCTTGTCGCGTTCCGCGGCATACTCGATGGAAGCGGCGATATCTGGGCCGGCTGGCATGCTGAGCGCGGCGACGACAAGCTGGCGTACCAGGTCTTGATAGTGCGACTTGTCCAGCCCCGCGCTGATTCGTGCGGCGTCCTGTCGGCTGTCGGAGAAGACAACGATGTGGCGGCTGGCGCCGAGCGCTCGGAGCAGCGTGTCTGACAGAACCTGGTTGGCCTTTGCGAATCCGGTGCCCATGGTGCGGATAGGCGAGCGGGTCCGAGACGGATCCTCGACCCGGCGGCTGGAGATGAACATTTCCCAGTCGTCTCCGCACTGAGGGCACCTGATCGGGAAGGCCGGTACCCGGCTGAGATCCTCTGGGCGCGTGCTGGAGACTGTGAATGCCCATCCCGTGGCCGTCTCTTGCTCGCCGACCTCGAGCTCTCCGCTGGCCGGGTGCAGGCGGGCCCGGCGATAGTTAAATGTGTAGTGCCCGCCATCACGCTGCCAGCTTTCGCCGACCCGGCGGCTGTCTGACGGCCAGTAGACAGTGTAGTTAGCCGCGCTGCGGGCCAGCTGGGCACGATCGGGCATGGCCTCAAGGTCGGTGAGCGTGCTGACCAAGAACTGGCTCGTGCTTGCGGCTGCCGTAGCCGACCGGTACCCGCCAAGGAAGACATCTCCGCAGGTCTGGCAGTACAGCAGCTCGAGCACGCGGGCTCCGCAGTCGCATCGGTAGCGGGGCTGGCTGTAGAGCCGGCCGACGCCGCGCGGTGGCTGGCCTGGGTAACTGTCACCGGGGAGTGGTACCTGGCTGCAGCCTGGATCGGCGCACGCCCACAACCCTGGGAGATTTCGGAAGAACAGATGTGCGCGGAGCCGGATGTCCCCCGGATCGGCGGCGACTATAGCGAGGACATTGTTGAGCGCCTGCGTCCTGTCCTCCTGCGAAAGCTCCGGGAAGAGGCGCCGGGCCAGATCAGAGATGCTTCGGGCGCGGAGATCCCCGGACGGCTCAGTACATGCCTGGTCGAGGGCGGCATGCAGGCCGAGCGATCGGGATAGTCCGCTGACCGGTCGGCTCTGGCGCAGGCTGGCGGCTCCGGCACTGATTTGGCCCAGGACGCTGCCGAGATCCGGTTGGCCGTTCGGGCGTCGGCGCTCGCCGCGGACCACTGAGAATCGGCCAGGATCCTGGCCGAAGAACTCGGCGAGGAAGCCGCGGTCCCGCGCAGCTTCCAGCGAGGCGCTGGCCGCCACGATCGAGAGCTGGTCCGGCCGATTATCCAGGTCCAGGCGTCCGAGTAGCTTGCGCAGCAGGTAGGCAACCTCAGTGCCGGGAGTCCCGCGGTAGGAGTGCATCTCATCGATGACGAGCGTGAAGACGTGGCTGGGGTCTGCAGCCAGCCACTGGCGGGTCTGCTCGAAGATGCTGTCCTCGCGGTCCCGCATGAGGGCGATATTCAGCATGCTGTAGTTCGTAATCAGGATGTCTGGCGCTGCGGCCTGCATGTCCCAGCGTGACCTCATCTCCGCGCCGTCGAGGCGCGGCAGGAAGTACAGCGACTGGGGATCGACAAACATCGGGTCATCGGGGCTGAGGCCGGCGGACTGGCGGACCCGGGCGGCCAGATGCCGCTGCCGCTGATCCATCTGCTGCAGGACGTCGGCGAGCTCGCGGCGCGCAGTCGGCGCTTGCCGCGCGCTGATCGGGGTCCGGCCGGTGTAGCGGCCGAAGAAGAAGCGGTTTCCCTGCCGCTGGACATCGAGCCAGCCTCGCGCGGCATCGCTGTCGAGGGCACCCCGCAGCCGCATCAGCTGATCCTCGACTAGGGCGTTCATGGGGTACAGGATCAGGGCGCGGACCGCTGGCGGACGGGCATGCTTTCCGTCGCCGCGCTGCCGCGCATAGGAGCCGGATCCGGTCCACCAGGCCGGGCCCGTCTCGGACCCAAACGGCTGTGGCCAGGTGCGGCTCTCCTTTACCAGGCGGGCCAGCACGGGGAGCAGGAATGCCTCGGTCTTTCCTGACCCGGTACCGCTTGTTATCATGACATGTCGGCCCGCCAGGCTCTCCCGCATGGCCTCATCCTGGTGACGGTATAGCTGCGGCACATTTGCCATGAGGCCGGCGGCGAGCAGCCCGGCGAGGTCTGGAATCCCGGCCGATGCGCAGCTGACCGGTACCGGCCTGTCCGCTACGTCCCAGTCGGGCAGCAGCTCAATGTAGGGCTGCTGGAGCAGGGTGGTGCCACCGCGGAGCAGGCGCTGCCGCTCCGCCATGATGCTGTCGTCGCGCAGGCTGTAGGCCGTGTCGTAGTAGCGGAGGAAGACGTCCAGCAACTGATCGTGGACGCCGGTCAGGTTCAGCGCCTCATGCACGGCTGTCATTATCAGCCTCCATTTCCGCAGGCGGCTCGGCTAGCTGCTGGCCAAGCTGCCTGCCCAGGTACTCGGCGAATGCGCGATCGATGTTGCGGTACCGCAGGAACAGGGCTGGCCCTGGTGGCATCGCAATAGTCTCGGCTCCGGGCAGCAGGCCTGTCCGGAGCACCGCGGCTCGCTCGTACAGCTGCGGTAGCCGGAATCGGCTCGGCACGAGCAAAGAGCCGTCGCCGGAATCCCAGCGCAGCACATGCCGGCCTCGCCTGCGCAATTCCGCATATACCACTTCGCCGCGCCCGGCCTCGAACACATCGCCCGGCCTGTGCAGATAGAAGTATCGTCTCGTGTCGAACAGCGCCATGCAGTAGGCACCTGGGACGGTGCAGTCCTGATCGGGAATCTCCGCGAATACAGGTCTGCCGGGCTCGCCCAGGCCCATGCGCGTCGGGAAGACCCCGCCGGGCAGGCTAGTTTCCTCGCGGCGGCCAGCGCGCAGCATGTCCGTCAGGCTGGGCAGCAGGCGAAGCAGCTGGTCGGCGGCGAACGGCGAATACGCCACGCCGAGCGCGGCGCACACCTCCGCAGCCTCCGCACCCTCGTCAAGAGTCATCAGCCGCAGGCATGGCCCGTGGTCCTGCGGCACCGGGCGCTCAAGCACGATGCTGTCTGCAAGATGCTCAAGATCCGGATCCGTGGCCAGAGAGCCAAGCCGGCGCAGGAACCACCGTGGCCGCGCCCCGCAGAGCAGCGCGTAGCCGCCGCCTCCGACAATGGTGGCGACGGTGGAGGGAGCAACTTCCCACCGCCTCCTGTCCCAATCCACCTCGATGTGCCCGAGGGCCTGCAGCGACTGCAGCGCCCAGGTCCAGTGGTCAGTATCGGCCCCGGCGGGTGTGAGCCAGTCATACGCCTGGCGGAATGACGTAAGGCTGCCGCTGCCGCGTTCGCTGACCCACTGCAGCAGCGTGTCATAGTTCATCGCGCATCCAACGCGGCCTGCTGCCATTGAGACCAGAGCGCGGCCTCACCGGTCTCCGCCACGGCACCCGCGATGTACGGCAGCACCTGCAGCCATAGGGCGGCCGAGGAGTTGGCAGCGGAGAGCCCATCATGGATCTGCGGGCCCGCAGGCAGCGCCGATACCGTGTTGCCGCTCTGAGCTACGCGCAGCAGCCACTCAGGCGCAAAAGGCAGGCCGCGCAGAGCAGGTGCCACGTCGGCCAGATGGGGAGCCAGGCGCACCGGAAGAGACCGGAGCCACTGGGGCGGCTGGACGTTAGCCATGACTACCTGGCCAGGGCGGCCTAGGACGAAATGGCGCCCGCCGACGCGAACCCGGGCCGGGCGGGGCAATGGCGCGCGGGTCATGGCCGCCGGGCTCGCCGCTATCGCTGCTCCGCTGACCATGACGTCGCTCGGCCCGTGCCGTGCGGCGGCGCTCACCCCGACAGGAATCGTGGCAGTACCACCGGGACTCTCGCGAACATTGAAGGCGAAGGAAAAGCCGGCGTCGCGCGGGCCACGGGCGAACTCGTCCACCAGCGTCACCTGGTAGCGGACGCCGCCAACGTTGACCGAGTGCCGCCCGGCCGAGAGCCCGAGATCCGCCAGCCGGACCCGGCCGACCGTGTCCGGGCTGGCCTCCGCGCCGTCAACCGTGACTAGCCCGGACTGCTCGCGCAGGTCTAGGACCAGGTCCGGGGCGCCGTCGGTCAGATAGATCCGCGTGCGCTGGCTGATCGGCAGGCCCCCCTCCAGGGCGGAAAGCTCGGTTCCCCGCGGACTGAGCGCTGCCAGCGGGCCGTCGATCACCGCGAGCCTGGTCGGAGCGAACCGGAACGCGGCCCACCCGCTCGGACAACGGATCCGACGGAACGGCCGGGCGGCGTCCCCGAGTTCAGCAATGACCGCCACCGCTGCCGCCGCCAGTTCGGATCGCACCAAGACCAGATGCGGCCGTTGCAGCAATGCTGAGGGCACATCGACCCAGCGGGCGAGGCGATCATCGGGGCACAGCAGATGCACATCGCGGCGGGGCATGACGAGCGTTATCGTGGACGGGTGATTCCTCACGCGGTGGCCCGGGCCGGAGATGTCCGGTCCGCTGAATTCCGTGCGCCGCGGTAGCCCGTCCATAAGATCTGCCGTGACGGGCACGTTGACCAGCTGCAATTCTCCCGCTGCGCCAAGGCTCACGCGCGTGTCCGGGCCAGATTGCCATTCGGTTCCGGCTAGCTGCTCAGGCACCTGCACAGCCGCCTGCAGCTGTCCCGACCGCTCGTGGAATGCCAGCAGGAGCTTAAGCGCGACCCGGCCAGCCTCGTCGCGCAAGGTGCCGTCCCAGTGCGCTAGCTCGCTGTGCAACGCCGCCGCGAGGAGCTCGGAAAGGCTGGGATCCTTGAGGACGGCCGCCAGCCGCTGGGAGAACGTGCGCTCACCTGCTGACCATGAGCGCAGGCGACGTACCAGCAGGTCCCCCTTGACAAGCTGGCCCGGATGCGCCCCGAGCGCGGTGAAGAACAACGGCAACCGCACCCGGTCTGAGGGCCGGAGCAATGTCTGCGACTGTGCCCACCCGACGTTGGCCTGACCGCCGACGTTGGTGGCTGTTGCTGTGCCGAGCTGACCTTGGCAGGTTTCGGTCAGCCACTCGTTGAGATACGTCCACAGTTGCTGAATGTCGCTGTAGAAATCCCGCGGCATCGTATCGCCGGGCAGGCCTAGCAGCTTGTTCATGCGCCGGTAGTAGCGCCGGTCATTTGCCCCGTCATCTATCGTGGCAGCCAGGACCGTGAGGGCGAGAACGGACAGGAAGGGCGGACCTGATTCACTACCGGCGGCCCGCCAGCGGATCGCCTCGCTGACCCACCAGCCGAGCGGGCTCCGGGGGGAGACGCGATAGCGAACAACGCGACAAAGTGACTGGGTCGCGTCCAGCACGTCAAAGCACTGCTCGCGCGCAATCGCCGTGAGCGTCTCTTCATCCACCGCGAGATAGGCGGACCGCCCCGCCAGGTCAGGCCGGAAGAACCAGGAACGCAGCGCTTCGCTCCAGGCTCGCTCGTCAGGTACCACCAGGTTTCCGTTACCTCAGGACATTTAGCATGCCTCGTGTGCCAGAGCACGGCCAGCCCATCGTTCCACGAGCACGCCGCCGTGAACATGCTGCGACTTGTCGGTTACTGCGCGCCGACCCCTAATAGAGACGCCGACCGGGTGAGTGGGGTTCACAGATCCGATCGCCTGGGACTTCGCTAGCGATGTTGTGGCGGCCGCGGCGCAGGTTCTGGAAGAAGGCGCGACCGGCGGTGATGATCCACGCTGACCGGTGGCGCCTCGGTCCGCATCGACCGGAGTCACACTTTCAGCAGCCCGTCGGGGTGGTCATTGACGGACTCGTGGGGTTGTTTCGTCACTGGCCGTTGGCAAACGAGATTCTGTGTGCCAGTACGTCCGTCTTGGTGGGACACTGCCATCGGATCGCAAGGCAAGCGGTTGGTGATGCCGACGGATGGAAGCCTGCGGAGGGTCGTGCCTTTGAGCTGGCTTGGTTGTCCTCGGGACGGCCGTCAGCCTGATCATGGCCGGGGACTGAGTGACTCCAAGAGGTAGAAGGCCAGGCCAGCGAGCGGTCCGGTGGCGGGCGACGCAGGAGGCTTTCCCCGTGCGCTGGCCGCCGGGCGTGTCTGCTGGTAAAACGACTGTTGCGCGAAGCCGCCGACTCGGGATCCTTGATCGACCTTAGCGGTCGCCGTGGACCGGACTGGATCGTCAGGGCGGAGATCATCGCCGCCTTGGTGCTCGGGGAGGTAGCTATTCACCCTGGGTGGGCTGGGGTGTGCGAGATCAGCGGGCGTGGATCGGCTGATAGGTGATGAGCCGGCGCGGTGTAGTTGCTTAGCCTGGTCTGATGGCGGCTGGTAGCCAGGGTCCGTCGGTGAAGAGCTGGGTGAGTGCGTCGAGCTGGTCGATTCCCCCATTTGGCGGCGGTGGACAGGCAGGACTGCACGACGGCGAAGTCGGCGAGTCCGTCGAGGGTGCGCCAGCAGCCGCCGGAGGTGCGCATCTGTACTTTGACGGGGCGGATGTCGCGCTCGGCCTGGTTGCTGGTGAATCCGACGGCGAGGTCGGTGGTGAATCTCAGGATCATGTCCTGGTGGTCGCGGAACCTGCGGGCGAGGCGGAGGCCGTCCTTGCCGTCCTTGCCGCGGCGGTCCTGGTTGTCGGCGATGCCCTTGGCGACCGCGCCGCGGTACCAGGACCTGATCTCGGCGAGCGCCGTGTCGCCGAGGCGGGGCTTCCCGGCGGCGCGGGCGGCGGTGGCCTTCGCGTTCGCGCAGATGAGCAGGTCGGCCATGGACCTGGCCCAGACCTGCCCGCCGGGGTCGGACTCGAAGACGCCGCGCAGGTCACGCAGGCCATGAGCCCCGCACCAGGCGTGCAGCGCGTCGGCGAGGTGCTGGTACCCGGCGTAGCCGTCCCGGACGATCGTGCCGGAATAGCCGGGGAGGATCCCGCCGGCGTCGATGTCTTCCTTAGCGCGGCCGCCGGCGTGCATGGCGGTAAGGAACTCGGTGCAGGCGACGTGGACGTAACGCAGTTTCCCGGCAGTGCGGGGTAGGGTGAGCTGCACGGCGAGGTCCCGTATCCGTTATGGATGCGGGCCTTTTCCGTGCAGCTTCCCTCCGAACCCGGCGTGCGGCTTTTACCGCACCGGGCTCTCCAGCGATTTATGCCGCGTGCGCGACGGGGTTCGCGTGGATGTGCTCATGGCATGCCGCGCAGACAATAAGCGTCTTACGCCGCATTTTCGCCATGAGCGCGGCCCACGCAGGCTGGCCCGCCCCGGCCCTGCCGAGCTCCTTGAGTCCAGCGACCTGGTGGGCTGCCACCGTCGCGCCGGTCTCGCACAGCTCGCACCACCGCCTGCGGAGCCGGTAAATCAGCTCCCTGGACGGGGCTAGAACCGGGACCGGCACGGGGTCAGGGATGACCGCCCGCCGGTCTTGCCGCAGGATGATCCCGCCGAATCGTGCTACCAGGTCCCGCTTGCCCTCACGCCGCAGCCTGGCCTCGAAGCAGGTCCTGGGACCGTCACCGGTGATAACCTTCGCCTGGTGGCGGGCGGCCATCTGGGTGACGGCGGACTTGTGCCTGGCGGCCAGCGTCTTCAGCATTGATGTCACGGCGTACCAGCGCAGCACGCTGAGCCGCCCGACGTCCCGGGCGAGCAGGTAGTAGTTCACGACGCCCCTGTATTCGGCTCCGTAGGTCCGCACGATGTCGTAGCCGGGCAGGTTCTGGAGCCGTGGCCGGTGCCGCGGTTTGCCGTGCTGCCGGTAGCGGGCGCACTGGGCCCTGATCACGTCCGACGGCACCCGCAGCGCGATCCTCCCGTTGGCTGAACGGACGCCGCTGGTGAGTTTCGTGTCGCAATGCTGGACAATGATGTCATAGCCGAGGAATCGCGCCGGCTGGCTGCGGGCGTGCGTGATCAGGGTTTTATCCATCTTTTGCCATATCGCGCGGGTCCCCCGGCACATCGTCCCTGACGCATGGGCACGACTGCCGGTTTCCTGACATGCTGCGGTCCCATTCACCTTACGGATCCAGGTAAGTCATCGGACCCACGAACACCTCCTCCGGTTCGTGCCCGCTACGCGGGCGATAGAAGCAGTGCGCCTCGTGGCGCACCCGGGGTCTCGTCGGCATACAGCACCCCGGCCGCGCGCAGCAGGTCCCGGACCCTGGCCATGAACGGGCCGAGCAGGGCGGCGGCCTTACCGCGGATCCCGGCGGTGAACCCGGCCGGGACGCTCACCCCGGTCAGGGCGGCGACCAGCCTGGACGCGCGGGCGACCGGCAGGTAGTTCGCGCAGACCGCCAGCGCCGCGCTGGCATGGGCCCGCGGCCCGTACTGCACCCGGCCGGTCACCCCGGCCGGCGCGAGCCCCACCGAGATCTCCCCGCACCCCGGGCACTGCTTTGCCAGCACCTGGTATTCGGTCACCACCGGCGGCGGAGGCGGCGCGGCCTCGAACACCTGCCGTTTCTGCACCCACATGGCATCGGCGCCCGCCAGGCCGTGCCCGCAGCAGCCGCACGCGGCAGGCCCGCACTCCACCGTCTCACCGGGGTCATCGGACTGCTTCAGCGTGGATGACTGCGCGCCCGGCTGCTTGCCGGGCCTGCGGGCAAGCGCTGAAGTTCCTCCACCCGCGCCGCCAGCGCGGCTACCTGCGCGGCCAGCGAATCCGCCCGCGCCCGCCCGGACGCCAGCTGCGCCGCGGCCAGCTCATCGCGATCTGCCGCAGCCTGCCGCAGCCGCGCGTTCTGCGACTCCAGCTCCGCTACCCGCGCACGCAGCCACCCGGCCGAGTCAGACGGGGGCGCAGGCGGCATATCGGACACAAGCCGCACTCCATCAGAGCCGGCGATCCGTGATCAAGGCGACACGCCGTGCCGACTCGCAAAAGGGCAGAAACCCGCTCCTCGCGGACACCGCCAGCCCCCGTCCGCGCATCACGCACCCCCAGCCACCCAGGCTGATGCGATGAAGGAGCGGAGCCTCCCGCTCCATAGCGGATGCTGGAAGTTGCAAGTATCCGTCTCCACCAGGCAAGGGAGGCCCCAAGTGGAAGACTACGGCGGCCGGCAGATCGTCGGAATGGACCTGCACCGGAAGCGCAGCGTGCTGGTGCGGATGACCGAGGACGGCCGGCGGCTCGGCACCGCGAAGATCACGAACGGCCCGGCGGAGCTGCGGGCGCAGATCGCCCGGGCCGGGAAGAACCCGCAAGTAGTGCTGGAGGCCACGTACGGGTGGTACTGGGCGGCGGACACGCTCGCCGCCGCGGGCGCCGAAGTGCACCTGGCGCACCCGCTCGGGGTCAAGGCGTTCAGCTATCGCAGGGCCAGGAACGACGAGCGGGACTCAGCCGACCTGGCGGACCTGCCGCGGATGGGCCGGCTGCCCGAGGCGCAGCTCGCCCCGCACGAAGTGCGGGAGCTACGGGAGATCACGCGCTACCGGCAGAAGCTGGTGCACCTGCGGACCAGCTGCAAGGACCAGGTCCACGGGGTGCTGGCCAAGCTCGGCGTCACGGTGACCTGCACCGACATCTTCGGCATGGCTGGGTCGGCGTGGCTGGATCAGCTGGGCCTGCCCCAGCCGTACGGGGGGAAGGTGACCTCGCCGCGGCACCTGGCCGGGGAGCTCACCACCGAGATCACCATGCTGTCCGAGGTGATCGCCAGCCTCCTGGCTGGCGACCGCGGCTACCAGGTGATCCAGCAGCTGCCCGGCATCGGCCCGGTCCTGGCCGCGGTCATCACCGCCGAGATCGGCGACGTCACCCGGTTCCGCAATGCGGCCCAGCTGTGCTCCCGGGCCGGGCTTACCCCCCGTCACCGCGAGTCTGACGCCAGGGTCGCCCGCGGGCATGTCACCGGGCAGGGCTCGCGGCTGCTGCGCTTTTCGTCGGCACTCGCCGTGTCCGGGTGTATCGGTGTCGCGTTTCGCCAGCAGTCACGGTCCGCGGGTGGATCGCGGGTGATGTCGCAGCTGCGTCTCGTTTCGGATGCCGAGAGCGGGTCGGAAGTATGGCGCACGTCACATGCAAGGGCTGGGCTCGCGGTGCCGGGCTCGAAGCGGGGTAGTGGCGGCTTGCGTTCAGCTGCATGAGCCGGTCAGCCTGCTGGTGCGGTCAGCGGGCAGGTCGCGGACAGTCCCGCTCGCCCGGACGACAGCGGTGCCGTTGGTGCGGAGGTGCCTGATTTCCTCGTGCTGGGCGGCGAGCCGGGACAAGGCGAGGATCTTGAACTCCCCGAGCTGAGCCATGGCGGACTCGTGCGCGGCGAGGCGTTCTTTGAGCCGGGCGTTCTCGTCTTTGAGCCGGAGGACCTGCGCGTCACGCGGGTCGGGGGCGCTGCCGCTGGCCCGCTGCCGGGCGAGCTGCTGCCCGAACTCGGCTTTGAGGTGCGGGTAGCTGCGGTAGAGCGCGGCCCGGGATACTCCGGCTTGCCTGGCGAGGGTGGTGATGTCGCACTTGCCGCCGGCCGGGATCTCGCCGGCCAGCAGGGCACGGGCGGCGGCGCGGACGCGCTGCTCGGTGTCGCTTCGCTGCTCGGTGCTGGTCCGCATGGTTACCGGCTCTCCTCGTGGTGGTGCCCGGCGGCGGCGTCGATGGCGTCGATGACGCGCTGTGCGCGCTCCAGCTCGGCGTGCAGGCGGGACTGCTCGGCTTTGCGTGTCCGGCCGATCTGGCCGAGAAACACGGTGTGGTCGTCGGCGGTCCTGGCCCATACCGCCCGGTGGCGGGGGTGGTGGGTGGCCTGCGGGCAGCGGGCGGAGTCGCACATCCCGATCAGGGGCTTGCTGGCGCGGGGGGTGCCTGCGAGTTTCAGGCACAGGGCCCGGGAGGGGTCGGTGAACCAGCATTATGGCGACAAGGCAGTTATGCCGCGTAGAGCACGCAAAAGCCGGTCACGCAAGGGCGTTCATGCTGGCGTGATCGGCATAATATCCAGGCGATCACGCTAGGTTACTTACCTCGGGCAAGGAGTCACGCTGGTCTCGTCGGGCTGAACCGAGGAGGCCGGGATGGCTATATTCGATCGTTCAGTGTCCTGGGTCACCGGGCCGCTGGCCTGCTATGCGGCGGGGTTCGCCGCGGAGCTGCCCGCCCGGGGCTGGGGCAGTGACTCGATCTACCTGCACTTGCGGCTGATGCGCGAGCTGAGCGCGTGGATGTCCGCCCAGGGGCTGGGCACCGGGCAGTTGTCCCCTGCGGAGGCGGACCGGTTCGTGCCGGTCATGCGCGCCACCCGCCGCCGCCTGGTGTCAGTGAAGGGCCTGGCCCCGGTACTGGGGTATCTCCGTGATCAGGGCGTGCTGCCGGAGCCGGATGTCGTGCCGGCGAGCGAGCGCGACGCGCTGCTGCTGGCCTATCAGCAGTACCTGCGGGGCGAGCGCGGCCTCAGCGATGCGACGGTGCGGACCTACACCTGGTTCGCGGCGGCGTTCCTGGACAGGGCAGGCGATCCGCTGCGCGAGGTGCTGGCGGGGCTGACCGGCCCTGACGTGCTCGGCATCCTGGAACGGCAGCTCAAGAGCCAGCCGCGGCGCCGCAGCGCCGGCAGCGCCGTGCTGACGGCGCAGGTCGCCCGGTCGCTGCTGCGTTTCCTGCACGCCAGCGGCCGGGTGCCGCGGGACCTGGCGCCGGCCGTCCCGCGGGTGGCCCGGTGGCGGCTGGCCGGGCTGCCTGCCCGGGTGGACGCCGCGACGATGGCGGCGCTGCTGGACAGCTGTGACCGCGCCACCGAGATCGGCCGCCGCGACTACGCTGTCCTCCTGCTGTTCAGTCGGCTGGGCCTGCGCTCGGCCGATACGGCCCGCCTCACCCTCGACGACTTCAGCTGGCGGGCCGGCGAGATCACGATCCACGGCAAGGGCGGCCGGACTGACACGTTCCCGCTGCCCTGGGACGTGGGCGAGGCGGTGGCCGGCTACCTGCGGGACCGGCGGCACTCGGCGGGCCGGGCGGTATTCCTCACCGTCCTGCCGTGGCAGCGAAGCCGCATACTGCTCGCCCGCAGCGACGGCACGCTCGCAGGATGGGTAGTCCTCAGCCGCGATCCGAGTCCCCTCATCGCCCACTGGGGAACCGTGAACCACCTGCAGACCCAGCCCG